>JAEEGJ010005814.1_pt1 | contig 38001 bp, 29 predicted proteins | sample 8958761 | NCBI WGS metagenome assembly JAEEGJ01 (sample SAMN16246546, study PRJNA631951) | gut metagenome | biome: gut microbiome; feature: rumen; material: RS-attached | host: Bos | place: Iran: Karaj | collected 2018-10
TGGAAATCTCGGAAAGTATTCGTATCTTTGCGGCATAAACTGAAGCGTTATGAAGAAAATCCTTTTTATCGTCGGTTCGCTGAGGGAAGGTTCCTTCAACCGACAACTGGCCCGCGAGGCTGAACAGATGATTGGCGCACGCGCCGAAGTGACTTACCTGGACTATAAGGATGTGCCGCTGATGAATCAGGACATCGAGTTCCCTGAGCCTGAAGCCGTGGGTCGTCTGCGGGCTGCAGTAAAAGAGTCCGACGCGATTTGGGTGTTTACACCTGAATATAATTTCAGTTATCCTGGGCATGTGAAGAACCTTTTCGACTGGTTGTCTCGTCCTTTGGTAGCTAACGACTACGAGACGCCTACCGTCATTAATGGTAAAAAGGTGGCACTGAGTGGTGCTGGCGGCAAGATGGCTACGGCGAAATGCCGCGAGAAGTTGACAGAGTTGCTCACGTTTATCAAAGCCGACGTGATGGAACAGCAGACGGGTATCGTGCTGAACATGGAGGCCTGGACGGAGGGACGCATGATTCTCAGCGATGAGCAGAAAGCTGCGCTGAAGGATCAGGTTGAGGCCTTCCTGAAGTTCGTGTGAATTTTAAATGAAGTGTGAATCATCAAAAACCAAGAGTTATGGGAAAGTTTGAATTGATGGCGCTGCCGTATGCAGTGGAGGCATTGGAGCCGGTGATTAGCAGGCAAACGCTGGAGTTTCATCATGGGAAGCATCTGGCGGCGTATGTGAATAATCTGAATGGGTTGTTGCCTGGGAGTGGATTTGAGGAGATGACGTTGGAGGAGACCGTGTGTAAGGCACAGGGAGGCATCTTGAATAATGCAGGGCAGATACTGAATCACGAGCTTTACTTCGGGCAGTTTACTGCTCCTAAGACGAACAATGCACCAAAGGGAAAAATCGCTGAGGCCATCGTTCGCGACTTTGGGTCGTTCGAGGCTTTCAAGGAGGCATTCCAGAAGGGTGGGGCAACGCTGTTTGGCTCAGGCTGGGTATGGCTATCGGCAGACAAGGATGGCAAACTCGTCATTACGCAGGAGCCAAATGCTGCCAATCCCGTTCAGAAGGGTCTGAAGCCGCTGCTGACTTTTGATGTATGGGAACATGCCTACTATCTGGACTATCAGAACCGTCGCCCTGACCATCTGGCTGCGCTCTGGCAGATTATCGATTGGGATGTCATCGAACAACGCTATCAAAACAGATAACGATATTTCAAACAGAATCATTTTATAACCAACAATTAAAAGAGACTTATGAAAGAACTGAAAGGAACAAAGACTGAGCAAAACCTGAAAGAGGCTTTTGCAGGCGAGAGTATGGCGAGAAACAAGTACACGTATTTTGCTTCGCGCGCTAAGAAGGACGGGTTTGTGCAGATTGCCTCGATCTTCGAGGAGACAGCAGCCAACGAGAAGGAGCACGCCAAGATGTGGTATAAGTATCTGAATGGCGGCAGCGTGAGTGATACGGCAACGAACCTGGCAGATGCTGCCAATGGCGAGAACTTCGAGTGGACGGACATGTATGCCCGTATGGCGAAGGAGGCCCGTGAGGAAGGCTTCGACGAGATTGCCGAGAAGTTCGAACTGGTGGGCGCCATTGAGAAGCACCACGAGGAGCGCTATCGTAAGCTGTTGAAGAATATTGAGGATGCTGTGGTGTTCTCTCGCGAGGGTGATGTCATCTGGCAATGCAGCAACTGCGGCCATATCGTCATCGGCAAGAAGGCACCAGAGGTTTGTCCTACCTGCGACCATCCGCAGAGCTATTTCCAGATAAAGGCAGAAAACTATTGAGGCAGCGAGAGCAGGCAAACTTGCTCGGATGGCCGAGTGACAAAGTCATCCCTGTGGGATAGTCATCCAATACTGTCGTTCTTCATCTGACATCTTCTCGATGGCGTAACGCAGCATGGTTCGAGGCATTTCGTGAGCATGCTGGCGCAGGAAGTCGCGAAGCAGGTCCATCGAGACGCGTTTACCCATTTCGCGGAGCATCCAACCAACAGCCTTGTGCATGAGGTCGTGCGGATGATGCAGATGGATTTCAGCATAGCGCAGACACCACGAAGGGTCTCCCATCTGAGAGGTCTTCCACGAACAGACCATACTCATGCGCTGCTTCCAGAGGCAAGGACTTTGGGCAAGGTCGTCGAGGAGTTTTATCTTGTAGTCTTTGTCGCCAAGATTTGAAGGCAACAGCAGCCAATGGCCAAGGATTTTGTGGACGGAGAGGTCGACAAGATCCCAATTGTTGGCTTGCTCTGCATACTGAAGATAAAGGGTAAGAATCTCATCGCGGCCACGGATAGCCTTCTCGTCATTCTCCAACCGTTTCGTTGCCAGTTTTTCGAATTTCGCAACGAGTATCAAAAGTCCGCAAAGGCGAACCTCGTGCCAGCGGCTCATCAGAAGAGTGGGGATTTCACTCAGAGGGAAGTCCTTTGGAACAGCCTGAACCACTTCTCGTGTCTGTGGCACCTTCAGTCCAAGGAATTCATCGCCCTCGCCATACTCGCCAGGTCCTGTCTTGAAGAACCCCATGAGTATCCGTCGTTGCTCCTCGTTCTGCAGCGACTCCATATATGCGATGATCTCCTTTGCCGTCGTTTTCATCATTTTAATGCTTTCGGACTGCAAAGGTACAAAAAAGTATTGAATGGAAGAAAGATTTATGAAGGAACTTGATAGATAATGGAAAAGCAATCCCCCTCCTCAGTGATAGAACAGAGGAGGGGGGAGTTGAGATCATATTATGGTTGCAGCGTAAATCCGAATACCAGGTAGGCCTTCTGGGCGCATGGGTTGGCAGTCACCTGTCCGAAGATCGGAATCGAGAACGAATCTGTCACCTTAATGTCCTTTGTGGCCTTCAATGTCAGGTTGGTCACTGCGAAGCCTGATGTTCCATAGAAGTCTGTGGCGAACGGGACGGCACCAGCCGTAGCAGACCAGTCGACTGCTGCGAGTTTGAACGGGACACAGGCTTCGACATAACTGCTATATGCACGTTTGCCGTCCTTGTTGACACCGTCATTGCCCGCAAAGTTGGTGTACCACTGTATAGAGGCCAGACCGAAGTCATAGCCGATGTTGGCCTCAAACACATGGTTCGTTCCGTGGGCTTCGTACATGAAATAGCGTGCATCAGGATCGAGACCTGCGTTGAACCAGTAGTCGGTGACGCCGATATTGAAACCTCCAGCAGTATAGGCGAGTGTCAAGTCGAACTCCTTAGTATCATTTGAGTCTGTCAGTCCAACACTGCCCCAAGCCGTGAGCGAGAGTCCCTTGTAACCGATTCCGAGAGTGGGCTGCAATGACACGTTGCCTAAGTCCTGGCCACGCCAGATATACTGATTCACTACATCGGCCGCTACCGTTGTTTCTACACTTTCCTGTGCCGTAGCACTTAATCCTGTGGCGATCATCATCGCCATTAAAACAATCTTTTTCATAATCTTTCTTCTTAAATACATAACAATTCAATTGACTACAGTCTCCTTAGTTGTAGCACATCTCTCCGTGCTCATAAACATCGAGACCTTCCTCCTCTATACGTTTATCAACGCGTAAACCGTGAATATATTTTATTCCATAGAACAAAACGATACCGCAGGCTGCAGCCCAGAGGTCAATGATCAATACACCGAAGCACTCTGCGCCGAAGAATCCCCAACCGTGACCGTAGAAGGCACCATTGCTCGTAGAGAGCAGACCTGTCATCAGTGTGCCCAGGATACCGCAGACACCGTGTACAGACGAAGCACCTACAGGATCGTCGATATGCAGTTTGTGGTCGATGAACTCAATGGCATAGACCAATACGATGCCACACACAAGACCTATGATAACGGCTCCCATCGGCGATACGAGGTCACAGCCGGCCGTGATGCCCACCAGTCCTGCCAGCACACCGTTCAGCGTCAGAGAGAGCGACGGCTTGCCGTATTTGATCCATGTGAGGAACATCGTGGCTGTACCACCTGCTACAGCAGCGAGGTTGGTGGTCAGGAACACGTGCGAGATGGCAATGCGGTTTACTTCGCCAGAGGCTGCCAGCTGAGATCCAGGGTTGAATCCGAACCATCCAAGCCAGAGGATGAATACACCAAGCGATGCGAGGGTCAGCGAATGACCAGGAATAGCGTTGCTCTTTCCGTCAGCACTATACTTGCCGATACGTGGGCCAAGGACAATGGCACCAATCAGAGCCAGCACACCACCTACGCTATGTACGATGGCAGAACCAGCAAAGTCGTGGAACACATCGCCGAAGGTAGACATCATAAAGCTGTCAGCAGCATCGTTACAGAGCCAGCCGCCGCCCCATGTCCAGTGTCCTTCGATGGGGTAGATGAACAGTGAGATGGCTGCACTATAGATCACGTACATCGAGAACTTCGTGCGCTCTGCCATAGCACCACTGACGATGGTGGCAGAGGTGGCGCAGAAGACGGTCTCGAAAATCAGGAAACCCTCTACGGGCAGATCACCTTTATAGAAAGAGAGGTCGCCCCAGTTGGGCATTCCGATAAAACCAGCGCCGTCGCTGCCGAACATAAAGCCGAAGCCTACGAAGAAGAATAACAGAGAGCCGAACATGAAGTCGACAAAGTTCTTCATCAGGATGTTGGCCGTGTTCTTACTACGGGTGAATCCCGCTTCGCACAGGGCGAATCCCGGCTGCATCCAAAAAACTAACATGGCTGCCAATAACATCCATACAGTATCGAGTGATAATCCAATTTCGTTCATAATTCTTTCTTTTTTACGACAACTTTGACAACTATAACAACATTCGCCCGTTGGGCGATAAAGAAAAGTTGTCTTTGTTGTCCATGTTGTCGTTATTAATAAATATTATTTCTTGTCTCTCAGTACGGTGTCACCGTTTTCACCCGTACGTATTGACCAGGTGTCGATGACATCGCTCACGAAGATACGGCCGTCGCCAACCTCACCAGTATGTGCCACCTCCAATATCACCTTCACGGTGGGATCGAGGAAGATATCACGGCAAACAATGGTGATTGCCACGCGTTCAATAACGTCTGTGCTATACTGTACGCCACGATAGATTCTCTCCTGGCGACTCTGGCCGATGCCATGAACGTCGTGGTACTCAAACCAGTCGATATCGGAAGAAAGCAATGCTGCCTTCACCTCTTCGAACTTCGTCTTACGAATAATTGCTTCAATCTTTTTCATACCTAAAAATCTTTTTACCTTAATATATATATAACAACTCACTGAAACGTTTCGAGTGCAAAGGTACTGCATTTTGAACTGACGACAAGCGTTTTCCATTTACTTTAAATATACTATTTTTATACAAGTTACATTTTGTAAACTTTTTAACTGTTTTAGATTCGTTTACATTAACAAAGTGAAAGAAAAATCAATAAATTATTGTCATAATGTCAAATTGATAAAACGAAAACGATAATTTGGTAAGAAAAACTTTGCAAGTCACGACATTTTGATTTACCTTTGCACCCGAAAATAAACAGAAAGATAGTTTTAAATAGGATAATATGACAAAAGGTAAGCAAACTCAAACAAGAAAAGGACTCTGCCAATGCGGGCACAACCAAGGACTTTACCAACCGGAGTACGAGCACGATGCGTGTGGCGTAGGTATGGTGGTGAATATCCATGGTGGGAAAAGCCACGAGTTGGTGGATAACGCACTGAAAGTGCTGGAGAACATGGAGCACCGAGGCGCTGAGACACGCGACAAGACAGGTGATGGTGCGGGCATCATGATTCAGATCCCCCACGAGTTTATTCTTCTACAGGGTATTCCTGTGCCGGAAAAGGGAAAGTACGGTACGGGATTGGTCTTCTTGCCTAAAGATGAGAAGACCCAGCAGGAGATCCTCTCTGTGATGATTGAGGAGATAGAGCGTGAAGGGTTGCAGTTGATGCACATGCGCACGGTACCTACGAACTCGGAAGTTCTTGGAGCCGCAGCGCGCGAAGTGGAACCAGACATCAGGCAGATATTCGTCACAGGTGTCAAGGATGAGGACGTTCCAGTCTTCGAACGTATATTATATAAGGTACGCAAGAGGATTGAGAATCGCATCGACGACGAGGACTTCTATATCTGCTCGTTGTCAAACAAGAACATTATTTATAAAGGAATGTTGACGAGTGGGCAACTGAGGAGATACTTCCCTGACCTCTCGAACGACTACTTGACGAGCGGACTGGCACTGGTACACTCACGTTTCTCGACCAACACTTTCCCTAAATGGAAGTTGGCACAACCCTTCCGTTTGTTGGCACACAATGGCGAGATAAACACCATTCGAGGCAATCGCGGCTGGATGAAGGCACGTGAGAGTGTTTTGAATAGCGAGGCATTGGGCAATATCAAATCGCTGCGTCCTATCGTTCAGGAGGGCATGAGCGACTCTGCCAGCCTCGATAATGTATTCGAATTCTTGATGATGAGTGGCCTCAGCCTACCGCAGGCGATGGCCATCTTGGTGCCTGAGAGTTTCAACGACAAAAACCCTATCAGTGAAGACCTGAAGGCATTCTATGAGTACCACTCCATCCTGATGGAACCATGGGACGGTCCCGCAGCCTTGTTGTTCAGTGACGGTCGCTTTGCAGGTGGAATGCTCGACAGAAATGGTCTGCGCCCCAGTCGCTATACGATTACCAAGGGCGGCATGATGGTGGTTGCCTCTGAGGTTGGCGTGATGGACTTCGAACCAAGTGACGTCGTGAGCAAGGGCCGCCTGCAGCCTGGTAAGATTTTGCTGATAGATACGCAGGAAGGCAAGATTTACTACGACGGCGAGATAAAGGAACAACTGGCCAAGGCTCATCCCTACCGCGAATGGCTGAATGAGAACCGTGTACAACTGGAGAAGTTGAAGAGTGGACGCCATGTGGAGAACGGCGTCAGCGATTACGAACGGAAACTGATAACCTTTGGTTTTGGCCAGGAGGATATTGATAAAACGATTGTGCCGATGGCGACAGCAGGGCAGGAGCCAGTAGCAGCGATGGGTAACGACACACCGCTGGCAGTCATTAGCGACCGTCCGCAAGTGCTGTTCAACTATTTCCGCCAGCAGTTTGCACAGGTGACGAACCCTGCCATCGATCCGATCCGTGAGGAATTGGTGATGTCGTTGACAGAGTACATCGGAGCTGTGGGCACAAACATCCTGTCTCCAGACGCATCGAACTGTAAGATGGTGCGATTGCCGCAACCAGTACTGACCAACACACAATTAGATATATTATGTAATATCAGGTATAAGGGCTTCAAGACCCAGAAGCTCTCTATCCTCTTTGATATTGCGCAAGGCGAGGAGGGTCTGCGTCAGGCACTCGATGACCTCTGCCACGATGCTGAGGCGAGTGTGGATGAGGGTGTGAACTACATCATTCTTTCTGATCGGGACATCGACGAGAAGCGTGCCGCTATTCCGTCTCTGTTAGCCGTCTCTGCCGTACACCACTACCTGATTTCGGTGGGCAAGCGTGTTCAGACGGCACTGATTGTGGAGAGTGGTGAGATTCGTGAAGTGATGCACGCTGCATTGCTGTTGGGCTATGGTGCCAGTGCTATCTGTCCTTACATGACGTTTGCCGTACTCGATGACCTTGTGAAGAAGCACAAGATTCAGGAGGAGTATGCGACGGCTGAGAAGAATTACATCAAGGCCGTGGATAAAGGTCTTAAGAAAATCATGTCGAAGATGGGTATCTCGACCATACGCAGCTATCGTGGTGCGAAGATTTTCGAAAGCATCGGCTTGAGCGAGGACTTGTTAAGACGCTACTTCGGTACAGAGGTAAGTACCATCGGTGGTATCGGACTGAAGGAGATTGCCCGCGACGCCATCCGTCTGCATGAGCAGGCTAAAGAACAGACAATGTTGCAGAACCAGGGTCAGTTCGCATGGCGCAAGGACGGTATTAAGCACGCTTGGAACCCTGAAACGATCGCCCAACTACAACTGGCCACCAGACAAGGCAACTATGAGAAGTTCAAGCAGTGGTCGGCTATCGTGGATCTAAAAGAGAGTCCAATATTCATCCGCGACTTCTTTGGCTTCAAGAAGGCAGCCAAGCCTACGCCTATTGACGAGGTGGAGCCTGTAGAGAGTATCGTCAAGCACTTCGTAACAGGTGCTATGAGTTTTGGCGCATTGAGCATTGAGGCACACGAGGCATTGGCCTTGGCTATGAACAAGTTGGGCGCCCGCAGTAACACTGGCGAGGGTGGTGAGGACAATACCCGCTATCATACAGAGGTTGATGGTGTAAGCCTGAGTTCGAAGACCAAACAGATAGCCTCTGGTCGTTTTGGCGTGACGGCCGAATATCTGGTGAACGCAGAAGAAATACAGATTAAGGTTGCCCAGGGTGCTAAGCCCGGTGAAGGTGGTCAGTTGCCTGGTTTCAAGGTCAACGAGATTATTGCTAAGACACGTAATGCTATCCCTGGCATATCCCTTATTTCGCCGCCACCTCATCACGATATCTATAGTATCGAGGACCTGGCACAGCTCATTTTCGACCTGAAGAATATCAACCCGACGGCTGCCGTCAGTGTAAAGCTTGTGGCCGAGAGCGGTGTGGGAACTATTGCCGCAGGTGTGGCTAAGGCCAAGGCCGATCTCATCGTTATCTCTGGCGCTGAGGGTGGCACAGGTGCGTCGCCGGCGAGCAGCATGCGATTCGCAGGAATCTCACCTGAAATCGGACTGGCTGAGACACAACAGACGCTTGTAAAGAACGGTCTGCGTAATCAGGTGCGCCTCCAGACGGATGGTCAGCTGAAGACCGCCAAGGATGTGGTTATCATGGCGATGCTAGGAACTGATGAGTTCTCATTTGGTACATTGCCATTGATTGTTTTAGGCTGCGTGATGATGCGCAAATGTAATACGAACACCTGTCCGATGGGTGTAGCCACGCAGAATCCTGAACTAAGGAAGCATTTCCAAGGCCGTGTCGAATACGTGGTTAATTTTTTCACCTTCCTTGCAAAGCAGGTTAGAGAATATCTGAGTGAGATGGGCGTCCATAGTCTGAAGGAGATTATCGGCCACACGGAACTCATCGAGGTTCAGACGGACACTGCTACAGATAAGCAGAAGACCATCGACTTCGCACGTCTGTTGCATAAGCCTGAAAGCGACAAGCCACTCTTTTGGGATCGTGGCGAGTTTACGAAAGTCAGCGGTGTGAAGGATGAGGAGATTATCAAAGCCGCTCAGAAGGCTATCGACAACCAGGAAGAATTGACACTTGACTACACCATCAAGAATACAGACCGCGCCGTGACGACCATGCTCAGTGGTGTCATTGCCAAGAAATACGGTGAGGCAGGACTACCTGACGGTACTATCAATATCAAGTTCAAGGGCTCGGCAGGTCAGTCGTTCGGGGCTTTTGCCGTACGCGGCATAAACCTTAAACTTGAGGGTGAGTGTAACGATTATTTTGGCAAGGGCCTTTCGGGTGGACGTATCAGCATCCTTCCACCAGCTCGTTCGAGTGAGGACTTCCGTGCCGAGGATAATATCATTGCAGGCAACACTGGTCTCTACGGTGCCACAAGCGGCGAACTGTATATCAACGGAAAAGTCGGTGAACGCTTTGGTGTCAGGAACTCTGGTGCAATAGCCGTCATCGAGGGCGCTGGTGATCATTGCTGTGAATATATGACAGGTGGACGTGTAGTAGTGCTTGGTAAGACTGGCCGTAACTTCGCTGCAGGTATGAGTGGTGGTGTTGCCTATGTCTATGACCCAGACCACACCTTCGACTATTTCTGCAACATGGATATGGTAGAGTTGGGCCTCATCGAAGACAGTGTCTCGCGCAAAGAACTGCTTGAGCTCATCCGCCAGCACTACCTGCATACGGGATCGGCCCTTGCAGGTCGCATGCTCGACGACTGGCAGCGTATTGTTCAGGACTTCATCCAAGTTGTCCCCATCGAATACAAACGTGTGCTCGAAGAAGAGAAGATGGCTCGGCTGCACGAGAAGATTGCCGACATCCAGCGTGACTATTAAAGGTAAAAAGGTGAAAAAGTAAAAAGGTAAAAAAGATGGGAAATCCAAAAGCATTTTTAGAGATACACCGCCAGGAGGCGGGTTACCGTCCGATTCACGATAGAATCCACGATTTTGGCGAAGTGGAGCAGACGCTCAGCACTCGCGAACGTAAATTGCAGGCGTCGCGCTGCATGGATTGTGGCGTACCCTTCTGCCACTGGGCCTGTCCGTTGGGTAACAAGGCTCCCGAGTGGAACGACGCTTTGTATAAAGGTGATTGGGAATTGGCTTATCGCCTGCTCTCATCAACCAATCCTTTCCCAGAGTTCACGGGCCGTATCTGTCCTGCACTCTGCGAGAAAGCCTGCGTGTTGAACCGTTTCAACCATGAGCCGACCACCAACCGTGAGGATGAGGCATCCATCATCGAAGCAGCCTTCCGTGAGGGTTATATCCAGCCGCATACCGACATTGTGCGCAATGGTAAGAAGGTGGCAGTGATAGGTGCCGGCCCTGCAGGTCTGGTTGCTGCCAACGACCTGAACCTGATGGGTTATCAGGTAACGGTCTTCGAGAAGAACGAGGCGGCTGGCGGACTGCTCCGCTATGGTATCCCCAACTTCAAGTTGAACAAGACCATCATCAATCGCCGCATCGCTCTGCTTGAAGCCGAAGGCATTGAGTTTAAGTATGGCGCAGCCATCGATCTAGTAGAACTAGTTAAACTAGAAGGACTAGCTAAAGATTTCGACGCCATCGTTATTTCCACAGGTACGCCAACAGCACGCGATCTTAAGGCTCCTGGCCGTGAATTGAAAGGTGTCCACTTTGCCCTCGAGCTTCTCTCCCAGCAGAACCGCGTTCTCGCAGGTATGGAGTTCAGCAAGGACGAACGCATCACCGCCAAGGGCAAGGACGTCCTCGTCATCGGCGGTGGCGACACGGGTTCCGACTGCATCGGCACAGCCCATCGTCAGGGTTGTAAGAGTGTCACACAGATTGAGATTATGCCCAAGCCTGTAGAAGGTCCGGAGGATCCGCAGAACCCTTGGCCAAATTGGCCTCGCACCCTTAAGACGACGAGCAGTCATGAGGAAGGCTGTACCCGTCGCTGGAACATCAACACGCTTGAATTCATTGGTGAGAATGGCAAGCTGACAGGCGTAAAAGTACAGGAAATCGACTGGAAACCAAATCCGGAAGGTGGCCGTCCCATTATGGTAGAAAAGGGTAAGCCTGAGATCATCAAGGCTGAACTTGTCCTTCTTGCCATGGGTTTCCTCAAACCTGAGCATCCTCAATATGCCGATAACGTATTTGTCTGTGGCGATGCTGCAAATGGTGCTTCTCTTGTAGTGCGTGCCATGGCCAGCGGCAAACAAACCGCTGCAAAAGTACACGCTTACTTGAAATAATATGTCTAATGTATTTTTATTTCATTGCCTCTAATACCAGCCGGACTTCTTCGTAAGAGATGTCCGGCGGGCAGAGGTTTTTGACGGCCGCGGTGTTGGCATCGGCCCCAGCCATGTGAATAGCTCGGAGGATGGTCTGCTGGTGGTCATCTGGAATGAGATCGCTCAATGAAATGTCGCCAGTGGGGATATAACGCGCCAGATGGCCGTAGATGGTACCCAGCGTAAGACCACGCTCACGGGCTATCAGTTCAGGAGTCTTTCCTTGTCGGAAGAGGTTGTAACTGATGGCCCATGTTTTCTCTTTCTGCGGTTTAGGTTCCTTTTTCTTTCGTTCTCGCTTTTTCTTCTTCAGTGTCTGCTCATCCATAGCGTCGAGCAGTGAATGCTGTTTTTGGCGCAGATAGTCGGCGATGGTGAAAGACTGTTCCGACATCTGTTGGAGCAGGAATCTTCGTGAGAGCCAGGCCTGCCTCAGGTCTACATAGTTCTCTGTGAGGCGCTTCATGGCCAACTTATTGTTCGACTGTATATCCGGCACAAGTGCCATTGGCTTCGAGAGTACGTTGTCAAGTGTCTGCTCGAAGTAGGCGGTGCTGCGCTTTACGCGTTCCAGGAAATCATCATTACGCAGTTCGTCAATCGGCATCTGTTGGATTCTCGCAAGCCATTTGTCTGCCACCATAATAACCTGTTTCTTATAATCTTCCAACGCCCGTTTATGCAGTTCTGCGATGTTGGTATAGCTGCGATAGAAGAATTCGATGATGATCCGTCCGAGATACTCCTCACGATAGAGGATATCTTTGAAGTCGAAGAGTTCCATCAGCAAGTATCTATAATACTCGTCTTTTAAAATGGGCAGTTGTTCGATGCTTTTTTGTGCCGCTTCCTCCTGATGCGAGATATAGTCATCCACACGATTGTCGTTGATGATGGCTTGTGGAGGAATACGCGAGGCGAGCACCAGCCCGTCGAGCGTTTTGCAACGACTCAAGGCCACATATACCTGTCCTGGGGCGAACGATAGGCTGGCATCGATGATGGCACGTTCGAAAGTCAAGCCCTGACTCTTGTGAATTGTAATGGCCCATGCCAGGCGCAGAGGCAGTTGTGAGAATTTTCCTAAGACTTCTGTCTCTATCTCGCGCGTTTCTTCGTTCAGCGTGTATCTCGAGTTCTCCCACTCTAATGGCTCCACCTCTATGGCCTCGGGATCTCCAGGACAATATACTTCCAAACGGCTATCGTCAGCGTACGTCACATGGCCAATACGACCGTTATAATAACGATGTTCGCCTGAAGGATCGTTCTTCACGAACATCACCTGTGCTCCTTCTTTCAGTGTCAGTGTCTCAGCTGTGGGGTAAGAATACTCTGGAAACGTACCCTCAATCTTAGCCCGATATGTATAGGGATGCGTAGGTAGTTTCTGTAACTCAGACTCGTTGTAGTTGTTTGCCATCTGGTTGTGCGTGGTCAGGCGGATGTAGCCCTCCTCGGGCTTTGGGATGAACGTTGGCTGATGGCGGCCATTCAACAAAGTAAGGTCTTCTGCCGTGGGATGCCCCTCCCGGATATGGTTCAGTAACGTAAGGAAGATGTCATCCTGTTGGCGATATACCTTTTCTAATTGTATGGTCACATAGTCAATCTGTGCTAGTGCCTTCGAACCAAAGAAGTAGGGTGTGTCGTAATATGGACTCAGCATCCGTTCGTCTTCTGGAGTTACTACGGGCGTCAACTGCTGCAGGTCGCCAATCATCAACAACTGCACGCCACCGAAAGGCTTGTAACGGTCGCGGAAGCGGCGCAGTACACTGTCTATGGCATCGAGGAGATCGCTGCGCACCATCGATATCTCATCGATGATTAATAGGTCGAGCGACGAGATGATCTTCCGTTTCTCTTTGCCGAAGTCGAACTTGCTTTTGATCTGGGCATTGGGTACGAACGGTGAGAACGGCAGTTGAAAGAACGAGTGAATCGTCATGCCGCCTGCATTGATGGCTGCCACACCAGTCGGCGCTACCACGATACTGCGCTTGCTGCTTTGCTCAACCACCGTTTTAAGAAACGTCGTCTTTCCCGTTCCTGCCTTACCTGTTAAAAAGATACTACGACCCGTGTGTTCTACGAAGTCCCATGCGGTACGTAACTCATGATTTTGTTCCATAGTAATCGATCTTATATTATTGTGATTGCAAAAGTAGTCATTTCTCATCAAACAACCAAACTTTTCCACATATTCTTATAATTATTTGCAAAAATAGACAATTCTCACCTATCAATGATGGTAAACTGACAATTTGTAACGAAATAACGAATAAAAGAAACAGTTTGATAGCAAAAAGAAACAAATAATAGTCAATTTCTTTACAAAATGACAGTTTGTTTACGATTTAACAAACAAAAAGTGTATAATTTCTTTGCTTTTCTGTCTTTTTGAATTACCTTTGCACTCGAATTCAAACAAAAAGACAGCAAAAAGGATATGATGGACAGCAAAATGACACAGAAAATAGGATTTACGAAGATGCATGGAGCAGGAAATGACTATATATATGTCAACAGCATGCTTCATGACATCCCTGATCCTGTTCATGCTGCCATCTTTATGAGCGATCGCCACAAGGGTATTGGTTCTGACGGGCTGGTACTTATTGGCAACAGTCCTGTGCCAGAGGCCGATTTCTCCATGCGTATTTTCAATGCCGATGGCTCTGAAGCCATGATGTGTGGCAATGCCAGTCGTTGCATCGGTAAATATCTTTATGAACGCGGGTTGACAGACAAGTTGGAGATCCGTCTGCTGACACTGTCGGGCGTCAAGACGCTATCGCTACATGTCGACGATGGTATTGTCAGTAGCGTCACTGTCGATATGGGCGAACCCGTATTCGATGACGAGACGCAATTCTTGTCTTCGCGCGATATTAAGAAAGGTGTGTTCGTCTCGATGGGTAATCCTCATTTTGTCATCTTTACCGACGATGTGGACCAAGTGACAGAGATTGGCCGTACGCTCGAATACCATCCTGCTTTTCCGCAGCGTTGTAACATAGAACTTGCCCATATAGAGGTGGACGGCAGTATTAAGACAAGAGTCTGGGAGCGTGGCAGTGGTATCACACAGGCCTGCGGCACTGGTGCCTGTGCAACTGCCGTTGCTGCAGCTATGACTGGACGTGCCGGACGTCAGTCGCAGATTGTTATGGATGGCGGCACACTCAGAATCGAATGGCGAGAGTCGGATAATCACGTCTATATGAGCGGACCCGCTGAATTTGTCTTTGACGGCGAAATTGAACTGAACAAACTTCAAACAACATAAGAATATGGCATTAGTAAACATTCATTTCCTGAACCTGCAGAACAACTACTTGTTCGCCGACATCGCCAAGAAGGTGAATGCCTTCAAGGTGATGCATCCCAAGGCCGACGTCATCTCACTCGGCATTGGTGATGTGACGCAGCCTTTGGCACCCGCTGTCGTTGAGGCTATGCACAAGGCTGCCGATGAGATGGCTACCACTCAGGGGTTCCGTGGCTACGGCCCAGAACAGGGCTACGACTTCCTTCGCGAAGCGATATTGAAGAATGACTTCCTTCCGCGCGGTATCCACCTTGACGTCGATGAGGTCTTCATCAATGACGGTGCGAAGTCCGACACCGGCAATTTCCAGGAACTGCTCCATTGGGATAACTTCATTGGCGTCACTGATCCCATCTATCCCGTTTACATCGACTCAAACGTGATGATAGGCCGTTGTGGCACGTATCGCGACGGTCGTTGGACAAATGTGCGATACATGCCCATCACGGCAGAGAACGGCTTCGTGCCGGAGCTTCCAAAGGGCCGTCCTGTTGATGTCATCTACCTCTGTTATCCCAACAACCCCACGGGAACAGTCATCACGAAGCAGGAGATGCGCAAATGGGTGAATTACGCATTGAAGAATGATGCGCTCATCCTCTTCGATGCCGCCTATCAGGCCTATATTCAGGATCCGGATATCCCTCATAGCATCTATGAGATCCGTGGTGCCCGCAAGTGCGCCGTAGAGTTCCGTAGTTTCTCAAAGACGGCTGGATTCACGGGTGTCCGTTGTGGCTATACTATCGTGCCGAAGGATGTCAGCGTAGCCACCTTCGAGGGCGAGCGCATCCCACTTAACCAGCTCTGGCTTCGTCGTCAGTGTACGAAGTTCAACGGCTGCAGCTATATCTCCCAGCGTGCTGCCGAGGCCATCTACACCCCTGAGGGGAAGGCTCAGGTGAAGTCCACCATTGACTACTATATGCAGAACGCCCACCAGATGCTGGAGACCCTTCGTCGCCTCGGCTACGAATGTTATGGCGGCGAAAACGCTCCATATATCTGGATGCGCACATCCGACGGCATGGGCTCCTGGCAATTCTTTGAGGCATTGCTCTATGGTGCCAACGTCGTCTGTACCCCAGGTGTCGGTTTCGGCCCCAGTGGCGAGGGTTATGTGCGTTTTACCGCCTTCGGCAGCCACGAAAAGACCGCCGAGGCCCTCGACCGTATCACAAAATGGAGTAAGAAATAAAAATGAGAGAATAAATTGAAATTTGTAAAACATTAAAAGGTTAATTAGCATTATGGAAGCATTAAGATTTCAGGTTGTCGGTGAGGCATTCAAGAAGAAGCCGCTCGACGTAAAAGCACCAAGTGAGAGACCTTATGAGTATTTCGGAAAGAAGGTCTTCAACCGTGAGAAGATGTACAAGTACCTGCCGAAGGACGTGTATGAGAAGATGATTGATGTCATCGATAATGGCGCCCACCTTGACAGGGCAGTAGCCGATGCAGTGGCCGCTGGCATGAAGCAGTGGGCCGTAGAGAACGGTGTCACCCACTATACACACTGGTTCCAGCCCTTGACTGAGGGTACCGCCGAGAAGCACGACTCTTTTATCGAGCACGATGGCAAGGGTGGTATGGTGGAGGAGTTTACTGGCAAACTGCTCGTTCAGCAGGAGCCTGACGCCTCTTCGTTCCCCTCTGGTGGTATCCGCTCTACTTTCGAGGCTCGTGGCTATTCGGCTTGGGATCCCACATCGCCTGTGTTCATCATCGACGACACTCTGTGTATCCCTACAGTATTTATCAGTTATAGTGGTGAGGCACTCGACTACAAGGCTCCGCTGTTGCGTGCTCTCCATGCTGTAAATGTGGCTGCTACGGAGGTGTGCCACTACTTTGACCCCGCTGTGAAGAAGGTTACCTCTAACCTCGGCTGGGAGCAGGAGTATTTCCTCGTGGACGAGGGATTGTATGCTGCCCGTCCCGATCTGCTGCTGACGGGTCGTACACTGATGGGTCATGACTCTGCCAAGAACCAGCAGATGGACGATCATTATTTCGGATCCATCCCTGAGCGTGTTGCAGCTTTTATGCGCGACCTCGAGATTCAGGCTCTGGAACTCGGTGTTCCTTGCAAGACCCGTCACAACGAGGTGGCCCCGAACCAGTTCGAGCTGGCTCCGATCTTCGAGGAGACCAACCTGGCTGTCGACCACAATATGATGCTGATGTCGCTGATGAAGAAAGTGGCTCGCAAGCACGGTTTCCGTGTGTTGCTCCATGAAAAGCCGTTTGCAGGCATCAACGGCTCTGGTAAGCACAACAACTGGTCGCTCTCCACAGACAACGGCATTTTGCTCCACGCTCCTGGCAAGACACCTGAAGCAAACCTGCGCTTCGCTACCTTTATCGTTGAGACACTGATGGGTGTGTATAAGCACAACGGTCTGTTGAAGGCTTCTATCATGAGTGCCACCAATGCCCATCGTCTGGGTGCCAACGAGGCGCCTCCCGCCATCGTCTCCAGCTTCCTCGGTAAGCAGGTTAGTGAACTTCTCGACCATATTGAGAAGGCCGACAAGGAAGATATCCTCGCCATCGCCGGTAAGCAGGGTATGAAGATGGATATCCCTGAGATTCCAGAGTTGCTCATCGACAATACGGACCGCAACCGTACCTCTCCCTTCGCCTTCACAGGCAACCGTTTCGAGTTCCGTGCCGTAGGTTCTGAGGCCAACTGCGCCAGTGCCATGATTGCCCTGAACAGTGCCGTTGCTGAGGCCCTCGTCTCGTTTAAGAAGCGTGTAGATGCCCGTATCCCCGACTTTGAGAAGAAACTCGCTGGCACTGAGCACAGCGCCACCTTCCACGCCATTATCGACGTGCTGCGCGAGGATATCAAGACCTGCAAGCCCATCCGCTTCGACGGCAACGGCTATAGCGACGAGTGGGTCATTGAGGCAGCTAAGCGTGGTCTCGACGTTGAGAAGTCTTGTCCGAAGATCTTCGAGCGTTACCTCGACAAGGAGAGCATTGAGATGTTCGAGAGTCTGGGTGTGATGACGAAGAAGGAACTCGAGGCCCGCAACGAGGTGAAGTGGGAGACCTATACAAAGAAGATCCAGATTGAGGCCCGTGTACTCGGCGACCTCTCGATGAATCACATCATCCCCGTTGCCACCAGTTACCAGACGGCACTGCTGTCGAACGTGGAGAATATTTCTACCATCTTCCCCATCGACAAGGCTGAGAAGCTCAACGCCCGTAACATCAAGATTATCGAGGAGATTGCTGAGCGCACCTCTGCCATCGAGAAGGGAGTCGAAGAACTTGTCAATGCCCGTAAACTCGCCAATAAGATTGAAGACGAGCACGACAAGGCTATTGCCTACCACGACAAGGTGGAGCCGAAGCTCGATGAGATCCGCTACCAGATTGACAAACTGGAACTGATCGTCGACGACGCTCTCTGGCCACTGCCGAAGTACAGGGAATTGTTGTTCATCCGATAATAAATTAGTCATTATGGTTTGCCTCCATAAGACTATAATCAAGCAATCATCCTTTTTGGTTGTTTGAAGTTTGCAAAGGGGGCTCGACGCTGTGATAGCATCGAGCCCCTGTAAACTTCTTACCAACGGCTACTTCCAGCGTTGCCAGGATAATTACAATATGATTTCCATTGTTGTTTTCTGCACCTGCATCCCCATATTCTTATAGAAACTGATGGCAGGGTTATTCCCCTCCCACACATTCAGGGTAATGTTATGGCAGCCTATAGACCGGGCATAGTCGCGCACGTATTCATATAACGCCTTTCCTACGTGTTTGCCACGAGCCTTCTCGTCAACACAAATGTCATCGATATACAATGACTTGTTGTCTTCCAACAGCAAATGGTCCTTTACCTCAGTCAGCTGGCAGAAAGCATAGCCCAGGACTTCCCCGTCGTCATAGACAAATACGGGCTTGCTGTTATCTTTGAACATCGCTTCCAGCTCCTGCTCATTATATTTGGTCGTGTGCGGTTTAAACAAATCTGGGCGTATCACGTGATGCACCATATTCACCTGATGCAACAATTCGATGATCCGATGAATGTCTTTGTTGCTTGCTTTTCTAATCATTGTTTTGTTCATTTAAGTAAAACTGCTTACCGTCACCTTAATAATTCCTGGAGCATGCCTGTCCAGTCTTCATTGTTCTGGGGGCAGAGCGTGCGGATACCAAGACGGGCAGCGACCTCGCAGTTGACGGGGCTGTCATCCACAAAGAGTGTCTCATCAGGGAGGGCCTGCTGACCACTGAGCATCATTTGGAAGATGTCTGGGGCAGGTTTCATGATGCCACATTCATAACTGAGGTACATGTGGTCGAAGTAGTCGCCGATGGGATGACCCTGTCCGTCGAAGTCATTTCCAGCCCACATCATCATAAACGGGTTGGTATTGGAAAGCAGGCATACCTTGTACCCCTTGCTGCGCAGGAGACGGAGCATGTCGAGGTTGCGCTGAGGCACATGGTCCACATAGCCGTGCCAGGCATTGTAGCAGTCGTCCATCGAGAGTTCCCTGCCAATCATCCGGCTGAGCTCTGACCTGAACGTTTCTGTACTGATGCGCCCTGACTCCAAATCGGCAAAAATGCCGCGTTGCTGGAAGGCGTCTAGTCGCTGGCGGGCGTCTTTCAGCCCGATACGTTCAAACTCACGGATGGCTCCCTCAAGACTGAGGGCGAGGACAACGCCTCCCAGATCAAATGCGATGTTGTTAATTTTGCTCATGGATGAAGGCGGAGCACTAAGCCCCGCTGATTAGTGGGGCTTAGTTGTTAGATCTCGAAGTCGAGGCAGGAACGCTGTACGGTGTAGGGACGTACTTTCCCGTTGGCAACGGCCACGTGGTCGGGATGGACGGCATAGCCCTTCAGGGCTTCTTCGCTCTCGAGGGTGCTGTCGAGCATGACGTCGGCATTCGATGATGCCAGACGTCCGTCGATGTGAACTTTCACGTCGAGGAGCCCTGGAACCTTGCCTACCAGTCCTTCCAAACCTTCCTTGATACTTGCCTTGACGGCTTTCTTCTCCTCTTCGGAGAGTTCTGGATTCAGTGTCCAGAGAATAATGTGCTTAACCATACTTGAATTGTTTTTGGGGTGTTACTTATATTTATTAATAATGTGATCGAATGAACAGGGCAACTCGAAGTGCAGATGCTTACCCGTCGTCGGATGGATGAAACTGACGGCCTGAGCCTGAAGGCAAAGACCGTATGGATTCTGATGCCCATAGAGTTCATCGCCGACGATGGGACATCCGAGACCATCCTTGTGGGCGCAGTGCATACGTAGCTGGTGGGTGCGACCTGTGTGAGGCCAGAGGGCCAGCAGAGTTAAGGGTGAAGAGAATTCATTGCCGCCCTCAAAGGTGCGAAGCACACGATACTCTGTGATGGCGCGTTTGCCGTGTTCGTGGTCAACTACTTGACGAGGACGGTTTATGGGGTCGCAGAGTAGGGGCAGGTCGATGATACCGTGCTCCTTCTCAGGCTCACCCTCCACGATGGCCAGATACTTCTTTTTGACGGAGTGCTCCTCAAACTGTCGCTGCAGATGATGATAGGCTTCTTGCGTCTTAGCTACGATGAGGATGCCTTGTGTCAACATGTCAAGACGGTGAACGGGCAGTGTTTCTGGCCATTTCTGACGTACCCATGTGGCGACGGACCAGTCTTCTGTGCGTCCAGGAATGCTCAGTAGTCCGGCAGGTTTGTCTAAGACGGCGATGGCTTCGTCTTCATACACCACCTTGGGCACCAGATGCGGAAAGCCGTTCTCGTCGGGATTGGGGTCTACGTCAAGACCTTGAAGCATCCACGTGAGTACAGGTTTGCATTTTCCTCGGCAGGCGGGGTAGAACTGTCCGTGATGGCGCACCTCACTCTTGGGCGACGGTCCCCACCAGAACTCCGCCATACAGATGGGGTTCAGATGGTGCTGATAGGCATATTGCAGCAGCTTCGGTGCACAGCAGTCACCCGTGCCGCCTGGTGGCAGAGGGTATTTGTGGCGGATACGGGGTGAACTGTGATAGTCGTGCCAGATATCCACGAGATCCTTCTCCTCACCCTTCGCATTCAGCATACGGTACTGGTGGAAGAGCCATAGCTGGAGGTCCTGTGACATCTGCCTGTCGCCGCCCTTCTCAGAGATTTCACGCTCAGTCTGCTTAAAGTGGCCGTCAGGCTGTTGGGCGTCATAGACGGGGGGCACGAAATAGTCCCAGTCGTTGCGCCCTTCGAGCAATCCAGAATACGCTGCGAGAAAACCGCCTTCCACCACCAGCACGCCGAACATCTTTCCTTCAGAGGGGTTGATACGTGCAATCTCCTGCTTCACCTCCTCAGCGGCTAATAGGCACAGCGGATGAGGCTCGTAGCAGAAGGGGTAGGTGAACCGCTCCGGCTTGGGGATGTCTGATGAGAGCGGATGGATTATCAATCTGTAAACTGTAAAGCGAAAACTGAAAATTCTACAAAAGATCGAGGCATTTCTCCACGGGGATGCCCTTGTTCCTGTCCTTAGTGTCGCGATAGCGGTCGATCATGCGGAACACGGTGTCCATGGCCGTACGGGTGGACTTCTTCAGTGTCTCGCCGTTCAAGAGGTGACCGATTAAGACGGCAGAGAAGATGTCGCCAGTACCGTGAAATAGCCCTGGTATCTCATGATACTCCAGATGGAAATAGCTGTCGTCGAAATGGTTATAGCCCACCACGGTGTTCTGCCCGTCTACCTTACAGCTGGTGATGATAGCCGACTTGCAGCCGATCTGGCGCAAACGGTCGAGCAGCGTCTTTGCATCTTCCCAGGTAATGCCTTCCATGTGGATCTCTGTGTCGGTAAGATAGCAGGCCTCGGTATAGTTGGGGAAGGTGAGGTGAGCCACGCTGACCATCTCACGCATGAGTTCCACCTGACGGGAGGTCATACCATTATAGAGTCGTCCGCCGTCGCCGAGGATGGGGTCTACAAAGACGGTGGTGCCCTGTGCGCCCGTTTCCTTGCAGTAGCCCGCCACCAGTTTCGCCTGCTCGTCGCTGAACATCAGTCCCGTGCAGATGGCATCGAAGCTGAAGCCCAGTTCCTTCCATACGGGTAGCGTCCCACGGATGTAATCCGTTGTGTCCTGGATATTGAATTTCCCATAGTCGAGCGTGTTCGACACCAGAGCCGTAGGCAGACTATAGGTAGGGATGCCCAGGTACGACAATATCGGCAGCATAGCGCCCATACCCACCTTGCCGTAGCCTACGACATCATTGATCAGTAATATCTGTTTCATATCGGGTGCAAAGTTACGAAAAAACGAGAGAAAAGCCAAATATATTTGAACTTTTCCGAGTGGAAGTAATTTCGGCGAAGCCAAAGTTACGATAAATTTTGTAAAATGCAAAAAAATGTCGTAACTTTGCACGCAATTATGGCAACGGCACTACAGGAACTGACGCAACAGCGGCTTTTGCTCCAACTGGAGTATCAGACGGAGAAGGAAGCCTTCCGCAAGCAGACCGAGGAGATGGGACTGCAGCGGAAGGTGAAGCGTGGTGATGCCTGGTGGCCGCTGCGGATGGGGAAGAGCTACTACAACTCATTGAACCAGTTGGTGGTAGAGGTATTCCGTCAGGGCGGTGAGGATGAGATAGAGCATAATTTCGAGTATGGCAGGCCAGTGTGCTTTTTTACTAGTGATACTAGTGGTTCTAGTCAAACTAGTCAAACTAGTCGAACTAGTCATTCTAGTCACTCTAGTATCCATTACTTCCCCTTTACCGCCACCGTCAGTTACGTCGATGGCGACAGGATGGTGGTAAGCGTGCCTGACAACGGACAGCTCATCGACGTGCAGAGTGCGGAGAATGTGGGCATTCAGCTCTTCTTCGACGAGACAAGCTATAAGATGATGTTCGAGGCCCTCGACCGTGTGATGAAGGCAAAGGGACGTCTGGGCTACCTGAGAGATCTGTTCTATTCAGGGGGACAAGGAGGGATGAAGGCTGAAACCTTCAGTTTTGCTCCGATGCGTTTCCCCTATCTGAACAGGACACAGGAAGATGCCGTGAACAAGGTTCTGCGTGCGAAGGACGTGGCTATCGTGCATGGTCCTCCGGGAACGGGGAAGACCACGACTCTCGTGGAGGCCATCTACGAGACGTTACGACGCGAGAACCAGGTGTTGGTATGTGCGCAGAGTAATATGGCGGTTGACTGGATCTCAGAGAAACTGGTCGATCGTGGCGTCAATGTCTTAAGAATAGGTAATCCCACGCGCGTGAACGACAAGATGCTGTCGTTCACCTACGAACGACGTTTTGAGGCCCATCCCGACTATGAGATGCTCTGGGCCATCCGTAAGGCCATCCGTGAACTCCGTGCCCATCGCAAACGGGGTGACGAGAAATACCACCAGAAGATGGAGCGGTTGAAGGAAAGGGCTGTCGAACTGGAGGTACGCATCAATGCCCAGCTCTTCGGTGAGGCACGTGTCATAGCTTCTACCCTTGTGGGTTCTTCCAGCCGTTTGCTCGAAGGCCAGAAGTTTGGTACACTCTTCATCGACGAGGCGGCACAGGCGTTGGAGGCAGCCTGCTGGATTCCTATCCGACGGGTGTCGAGGGTGGTCTTTGCCGGCGACCACTGTCAGTTGCCTCCTACGGTCAAGAGCATAGCCGCCTTGAAGGGTGGGCTGGGCAAGACACTCATGGAACGGATCGTTGAGAACAGGCCCGAGACGGTCACACTGCTGAAGATGCAGTACCGCATGAACGAGGAAATCATGCGTTTCTCCTCCGACTGGTTCTATGGCAACCAGGTGGAATCAGCCCCAGAGGTGAAATATCGTAGCATCCTCGACCTCGATATTCCCATGACGTGGATAGACACATCGGTATTCTCAGAGTATTCCGAAAACTCAGAGTACTCCGAAAAATCAGCGCAGCCGCTCTTCCATGAGGAGTTCGTTGGCGAGAGCTTCGGCCGCATCAACAAGGCTGAGGCAGAACTGACGCTGCTCACGCTCGAGAACTACTTTAAGAAGATTGGTAAGGAGCGTATCTTGGAGGAACGCCTTGACGTGGGTATCATTTCGCCTTACAGGGTACAGGTGCAGTATCTGCGCCGACTGCTGAAGAAGAAAGAGTGGGCCAGGCCTTTCCGTCATCTGATAAGCGTGAACACCGTTGACGGTTTCCAGGGCCAAGAGCGCGATATCATTCTCATCTCGCTGGTGCGCTCCAATGACGAAGGACAGATTGGTTTCCTCCGCGACCTGCGCCGCATGAACGTCGCCATCACCCGTGCACGCATGAAACTGATTATCCTCGGAGATGCATCGACCATGACCCGCCATCCGTTCTATAAGAGATTATATGAATACATCGAAGCGCTTTGAAAAAAGTAGGCTTTAACTCCTTTTAACATACATAACTCCTTTTACTGACTAAAACTTTGTACCTTTGCAGCGAATCGATATGCCTGTACTATGATGAAGGTACAAAAAGTAACAACTAAAAAGGAACTGAAACAGTTCGTACAGTTCTACTATGACCTGTATCGGGGCAACGATAACGCTGTCCCCTTTATCTATTTCGACGAGATGGCCACACTGAGTCGGGACAAGAATCCTTCGTTCGACTATTGTGAGGCCGATTTCTTCCTGGCTTATAAGGACGGGAAGGTCGTGGGACGTGTGGCTGCCATCATTAACCGCCGCGCCAATGAGCGTTGGAACACCAGTCAGGTGCGCTTCGGCTGGTTCGACTTCGTAGATGATCCGGAGGTGTCGTCTGCCCTGCTGAAGACCGTTGAGGACTGGGGACGTGAACGTGGTATGACAGAGATGATCGGCCCCATGGGCTTCATCGACACCGATCGTGAGGGTATGCTCGTGGATGGCTACGATGAGCTGGCTTCCATGTACATCAACTACAACTATCCCTACTATCCTGAGCATATCGAGCGAATGGGCTGTTTTGAGAAGTCCAACGACTGGGTGGAGGTGAAGGTCAAGGTGCCTGAGGTCGTGCCTGAGAAGTTCGCCAAGGTGACGGCGATGGTGCAGAAGCGTTACAACCTGAAGGTGCATAAGTTCACCCGTCATGAGCTGATGAAGGAAGGCAAGGCCCATGAGATATTCAACCTTCTCAATACCACCTACCAGAACCTTTACGGTTTCTGTCAGCTGACAGACAAACAGATCGACAAGCTTGTGAACGATTATATCAAGCTGGCAGACCTGAACTTGGTGACGGGCATCCTCGATGGCAATGCCAACGACCGGCTCATCGGCTTCGGCATCACCTTCCCCTCGTTCTCACGAGCACTGCAGAAGACGCGCGACGGACGGCTCTTCCCCTTTGGGTGGTGGCATCTGCTGAAGATCCTCAAGTGGCACAAGACACCCATCGTCGACTTGCTGCTCATCGGCGTGCTGCCGGAATACCGTGCCAAAGGAGCCAACGGACTGATCTTCGACGATCTCATCCGTCAGTTCCAGCGCTATGGCTTCGAGTGGGCTGATACGGGTCCGATGATGGAGACCAACGAGGGCGTGCTCGGCCAGTGGCAGTACCTCGAGTCGACCGTCTCGCGTCGTCACCGTTGTTATAGTAAACACCTTAAGTAACGAAAAAGAATCATGATGGACAGTATGACTTGGGATTTTATCGTGCGCATCTTCGTGGCAGCCCTCTTGGGTGGTGCGATTGGTCTGGAGCGTGAGTATAGGGCGAAGGAGGCAGGCTTCCGTACCCATTTCCTCGTGGCGTTGGGCTCGGCGCTGTTTATGATTGTGTCTGCCTATGGCTTCGAAGGGGCTTTGGGGTCTCCTGAGCATCGTTGGGACGTGTCGCGTGTGGCGGCACAGGTGGTCAGCGGTATCGGTTTCATTGGCGCGGGTACGATTATTTTCCAGAAGAACGAGAATGCCGTTCGCGGTCTTACCACTGCTGCCGGCCTGTGGGTGACAGCTGCCATCGGTCTGGCCTGTGGCGGTGGTATGCACGTCCTGGCGGCTGCCGCAACATTCCTTGTTTTGGTCGGTTTGGAGGCCTTCAACTTCATTCTCCACAAGTTTGACAAACACCGTAGTGCATAGGTTTCGGGCACTTTTGCCATCTTTCAAAATGTAACATAAGTGCAAATTTAAGTAACATTTTATAAAATTGTTACATTTTGCAAAGTCTTTGTTACAAATGGGAAAGCCTTTATAAATTATTTACAATACCTTTGCACCCGATATTTCCGTGCTGTGAAGCATCAAAAATCAACTTATTATACAATAACAATTATCTTACTAATTAATTTAATTATGTGGAATTTTAAATCACTGCAAAAGCCGTTATTGGCACTGTTCTTGCTCTGTTTGTTCCCCTTGGGAGCTATGGCTCAGAGCGTGGTTAAGGGAACGGTGAATGATGAAGCAGGTGAACCGATCATCGGTGCCAGCGTGAAAGTGCAAGGCACGAAGGCCGGTGGAATCACTGACTTCAATGGTAACTTCAGTGTTGAGGCTGACGCCAATTCAACGCTGGTTATTTCTTACATTGGCTACACCACCGCTACCATTAAGGTGAATGGCCGCAACAACATCGTCGTAGCTCTGAAGGAAGATGCCCAGACCCTGAATGACGTGGTCGTCATCGGTTATGGTGTCCAGAAGAAGAGCGATCTGTCTGGTGCTGTCGCATCCTTGAAGGGTGACGATATCAAGAACCTGTCGACAACCGATGCTGCCAAGGCTATGCAGGGTAAGGTATCTGGTGTGCAGATTATCAGCACCTCAGGTGATCCTACTGCCGGAGCCAGCATCCGTGTCCGTGGTTATTCTTCGAACTCTGGTAGCCTCGGCCCGCTGATTATCGTTGATGGTCTGAAGGTTGACGGTATCCAGTATCTGGATCCTTCACTGATTGAGTCTATGGAGGTACTGAAGGACGGTGCTTCTGCTGCTATCTATGGTGCCCAGGCCGGTAATGGTGTCGTGCTCATCACCACCAAAAACGGTAAGAAGGGTACTGCTCACGTGACCTACAGCCTCAAGGCTGCCAGCCAGAGCCTTGGCAAGAAGGCAGAGCTCTTCAATGGTAAGGATTGGGTTGAGTATCAGAAGTACATAGGTCAAATTCCTGAAGCAGAATTCGTTCAAAAAGGCTATTATGCTCAGGTAGATGACAATGGAAACGGCGTTCCTGGAACTGAAAGATTCGACACCAACTGGTATGACGAGGTGTTCGAGAACAGCTGGAGCCTTCAGCACAACATCACAGTTGAGGGTGGTAACGACAAGGGTCGCTTCCTCGTAGGTCTTGGTCTTGTTGACAACGACGGTATCGTCAAGGGTGGTAAGGACACCTACAAGCGTTTCACCGGTCAGGTCAATGCTGAGTACAAGTTCTTCGACTGGTTGAGTGTGCAGAGCAATACCTCTATTGAGAAATATAAGATGAAGTCTTTGGGCGCTGGTTATGGTTCATTCTTGAACGCTGTGGTGTCAGTCGACCCGGTGACTCCTGCCTACATTTATAGTGAGGATGATTTCGGAGACGGTGTGGCAGAAAAATGGGCCAATGGCGCTAACCCCGGCCATGTACCCCTGCCTGATGCATACACAGAGGAGAACCCTGTCTGGTACGGTACTTCTAAATATAATGTGGAGGCAACCGGTAACCCCTTGGCACGTCGCGACCTGACGGATTCTTACAGTGAGGGTGTCAATGTACGTGGAACTCTGGCAGCTAACCTGATGCCGTTCAGCTTCCTGACCATTACCTCTCGTCTCGGCTATCGTATTGCCCAGGGCAATGGCCACAGTTATGGTGAGCCTTTCTACCTGTCTTCAATGGCCAAGAGTGATAACTATTCTATCTCAGCCAATACCAATGCCAGCCTCTACTATCAGTGGGAGAACTTCGCCAACTTCAACAAGTCGTTCGGCAAGCACAATGTTGGCGCCATGGTAGGTATGTCGTTCACCAAGAACCATAATGACAATACTAGCGTATCTTCTTCGGATACCGAGATGATTCTCCGTGGTGACCACGCTCCTAACTTCCGCTATATCAGTAGTTTGAATGACAATGGTAAGGCACATCTGACCGTAGGTAATACGCCAAATGACGCTACAGAGATGGCTTACTTCGGACGTCTGTCCTACTCATTCGACGATCGCTACTACTTGCAGGCCAACTTCCGTGCTGACGCCTTCGACTCTTCGAAGCTGTCAAAGGAGAACCGCTGGGGTTACTTCCCCTCTGTATCTGCAGGTTGGACCATCAGCAATGAGAAGTTCTTTAAGAACGCCGTATCCACAAGCGCTGTTTCATTCTTGAAGCTCCGCGGATCTTGGGGTCGTAACGGTAACGTGAACGTCCTGAACGGTTACAAGTATAATGCTACCATCGGTCTTGGTGGTTACTACTATTTCACCGACCAGTTCTCTGCCAACGATGTAGCTTCTGAAGGTGGTAAGCCTAATGGCATTTCTAACCCGAACCTGACCTGGGAGACCTCTGAGCAGTGGGATGCCGGCCTCGATGCCCGCTTCCTCGACAACCGCCTGTCATTGACCATCGACTGGTACCGCAAGATGACCAAGGACCTTCTGATTGATATCCATCCTTATCCTGAGCTTGGTGTATCTACTCAGACTGTTAACTCTGGTGAGATCTTGAACACAGGTTTCGATATCGAGGCCGGCTGGCGTGACCACGTTGGTGACTTAAAGTACAGCATCAATGCTAACTTCTCGCCCTTGAAGAATGAGGTTAAGGCTGTGAACTCCATGCTTCCGCGCTATACGCAGGGTGGTGTCAGCGGTTTCAACAACAAACTGAAGTCTACCTTCGAGACTGGCTATACCATCTGGTACTTCCGTGGCTTCGAGTATGCAGGTGTGTACAACGAGAACCTTTTCAGTGGTGACGAATACGACGCAACTAAGAAGGGTCAAGCCCTGTATTATGACAAGGACGGTAAACTCACATTGGCTCCGGATGAAACAAATGACATGAAGGATCTGGGTTGTGGTATCCCCAAGTTCACATACGGTATTACCCTGAACCTTGAGTATAAGGGCTTCGATTTCACCGTATTCGGTACAGGCGCTTCTGGCAACAAGATCTACACTGTCATTACATCTGCCGACCGTCCCCGTGGTAATGGCCTTGATGTCTGGTGGAAGGATTCCTGGAGACAGAATGAGGATGGAGAATACACGATTCAGGGTAAGTATCCTGATATGAAGGCCGTGTCTTCGGACTGGACGTTCTACAGCTCGTCTGCTAACGTATTCAATGGCTCTTACTTCAAGTTCAAGCAGATTCAGCTGGGTTACACGGTTCCTCAGAACATCACAAAGAAGTTCTTGGTCAGCAACCTACGTTTCTCAGTTTCTCTCGACGATTACTTCACCATCACCAGCTATCCTGGTGCTGATCCTGAAACAGCTTCTGTCGATAATGGCGCTTCTCGTGGTTGGGATAACGGTAGTTATCCGACCTCTAAGAAGGTTGTCTTTGGTGTAAACGTTTCATTCTAATAAAGAAAAAAAAGAAAAATATGAAAAAGATTATATTTTCAATGCTTGCGCTTGTTGCTGGTGGCGCTGCATTAACCTCATGTGAGGATAAGCTAGACATCGCTCAGAAGGCCAGTCTGACCACTGAGACCTTCTATCAGTCGGATGCCGACGCAGAGAAAGCCTTGGCTGCTGCCTATGAGGGCCTTCAGATTAATACGCTTGGCCGTACAACGGTTGACAGTGATGCTCCTGGTATCTTTACGCCTGCCAAGGTGATGGCCAACCACCCGGGTGATGATGTGAACTATGGTGGCGCCTCCTATGGTGACCACGAGTTTGGCGGATCTATTGACGAGTTCCGTTATCTCCACACACCTACGGCTATTAAGTATATGTATAGTGGTTGCTATCTCTCCATCTATCCTGATAACGTCATTATCGAGAAATTCGGTGAAAAAGCAGATGCTACTCCGTTCATGAAGCAGGCTGTTGCTGAGGCTCGCGTGCTCCGTGCTTACAATTACTTCTTGCTTGCCTGCTACTGGGGAACACCTCCTTTCGTAGTTAAACTCCTGGGAGATGAGACTCCCGTGAGAAGTGATGACCCCGCTGCACCTGAGGGCGCTCCGAAGTCACAGCAAGAATATTTCTCATGGGTTGGTGATGAGTGTCTGAAGGCCGTTGACGACCTCAAAGAGCGTGAGTCAACTGCCGACAAGGAAGGTACTTATCGCGTGACCAAGGGCTTTGCTCTGGCTATGGCTGGTAAGGCTTATATGTTCGCCGGTGATTTCGCCAAGGCAAAGGATTGCCTGAAGAGAGTCATTGACTCTGGTAAGTATGCCCTCGTTTCTGGTGATGAGTGGGCAGATTTGTTCCATATCCCCGGTGACGGTTGTCCTGAGAAGGTATTCGAGGTGAACGTGAGATACAATCCTGCTTCTGACCAGTGGTCATCTGGTAGTGGTAACGGTTGGGGCCAGCACGGCACATGGATGGAGTCTCAGTGCTTCCAGATCCGTACTGGTTACTTCAAGAAGCCCCCATTGCCCGGATATACCGGTGGTACAGAAGGTTGGGGTTCTATCGGCCTTCCCGAGTGGTATGCTGATGCATTCGTTGCCAATGATGGCCGTGACTCTAAGCGTCTGAAGGCTACGATGGTTAATATTGAAGATTTGATTTATGGTACGACAGGTGATGAGCGTATCGATAACTATTATGCTGGTCTGGGTAAAAAGATTCCTACCACACGTGCAGGACTTGTAGCATGGGATAAGATAGGTATCTCGCAGGTTACTGGTCACTATGGCCAGTCATTCTGGATTCCTTTGAAGCATGTGATTCGTATTGATGACTTCCAGGAGAATGGTAATAAATATGGTGATAACTGGCGTCTTAACAACGTGATTGTGATGCGTTATGCAGAGGTGCTCCTTAACTATGCAGAGTGCTGTCTCCGTACAGGTGATGCCGGAACTGCCAAGACCTATATCAACATGATTCAGGAGCGTGCCGGCTCTAAGACCATCAGTTCAGACGTAAATCTGATTACTCTGAAGAAGGAGAAGTCATTCGAGCTCTGGTTCGAGGGCTGCCGCTATCAGGATGTGATGCGCTGGAGCAAGCTTGACAATGACAGCTATGATCAGGAGTGTATTGCACGCCTCAAGGTACAGGGTAAGCATATTCCTCACCTGATGGACAAGGTGTTCCGTAAGAACCCCAATGAACCTATAGAATATCAGGTCGATGGTGACAAGCCTGTTTGGCAGCATAGCAGTGACGGCTCAGATCCTGAGGATCGTTTCTACTTGATCCATACCCATGAAGCAGAGGCCAAAGGCTTTACTGTCGGTTGGACAGAGAAACATCGCCTCTTCCCATATCCGCAGAATATTATGGATATGAACCCGAACCTCAAGCAGGACGGTTGGGATTGATTTAGAAATAGTGTAACCGACTAAAGGTAATACTTTAGATATACATTGTTTTGGTATTTCAAGAGTGTCGCATCGTGATGATGCGGCACTCTTTTATTCCATTATCTCTTTTTCGCGTACTAGCCTCTGACGCCTTCGTAGGCACCGTACTGGAAGTGGGCTTTAGTCAGACTAAACTCCCCGTTATGATAATGTAAAACTTAAGAAAGGGTAGGGTTCTTTCCGAAATTCTCGTGAGAATTTTGAGCTTTACCCTAACAAAAGTCTGACTTTACTATCTGCAAACGTAAGCGTATCCACTCTGACGCCTTGTGTGCTATTTCAAAAGTCAGTATCTTTGCACATTCACTTTAATTGATTTTAGCAAATATGGAATTACTGACAGCTGATGCCCGTTATGAAAAGACTTGGCATCAATTTCTTTCTGAGTTGGGACGGCATCAAACTCTTCGCATTGCCGCCTATCTTCGTTACAAGCATGTCTATCATCGTGGTTTCGAGAAATGGTTGTACCGCAACGGATACAGTGTCCATGCTGCCAAGGATCGCCTTCTCAGCCTGAGGATGGAAGCCGTTGCAACAGAAAATCCGGAAGTGCCCAGTTTCCTTCCCGTGCTTCCCAATAATCAGCAGGAGACTGACACCCAGTCCGGTGGCATACTTACCGGCATCAGTCTGACGCTTCCTGACGGGACTGTAATTTCCATCCGTCGTGGCAGTGCCAAGGCCGTTGTCTCTTTTCTTAAACTTTATTCAGGGGAGGTCACGCCATGTTCGGATTAGAGGAAAGTCGCCACTATTATGTCTGCCAGCACTATGTGCGGATGAATATGGGCATCAACGGACTCTCCAAGCTTGTAAGCAATGAGCTGAAGCGTCCGCTTCTGAACGGTGATGTATTTATCTTCTTCGGCAAGCACCGCCAGATGGTGAAGCTATTGTGCTGGGACGGCGACGGTTTCCTTCTTTATCAGAAACGCCTGGAGAAAGGCACCTTCGAGCTACCCCGTTTCAGACCCGACCTGAAGGCCGCAGAGATGCCCTACAGGACGCTTTCTGCCATCATGCGGGGCGTGAGCCTCAAGAGTGTGAGATATCGCAGCAGGCTGAGAATTGAAATTCTTCAATTTTACAATAGACCGATTATCAATAAAATAAATTATTATTGTCCGCTAAACCTTGATATTCTCGCGCACGTATTCGCATGATAAAAATTGGGCCGACTTTCGCACGAGAATCAGCCCTTTTGGCTATCTTTGCAGCTTCCACACTCAAACGATAACCAAATCATGGGCAAAAGTACACATTTTCTCGGACAGCCGATACTGGGTCAGCTGTTAAATTAACGTGAGTTCGATGAAAACATTTTGGTAAATAACTGTCTGATTATTAGGAAATTAGCGATATTTTTAGTAAATTTGTAGTCGCTACACAACAAGTTACACTAAAAAGTATCGCTAATGTTTACCGAGGACAAAGTTACTGAGATTTTCTGTATGGCAGATGATTTTTGTCGATTTTTTGATGCAATGATGGAAAAATATACTCTCAGAGCCCCCAATAAGAGGAAATATCATCGTGACGGTACGTTATCCAAGGCAGAGGTGATGGTTATCATCATTCTCTTCCATAATTCCGGCTATCGTTGCCTGAAGCATTTCTATCTGGAGTATGTCTCAAAGCACCTGCGTCACTTGTTTCCTGAACTTGTTTCCTACAACCGTTTTGTGGAACTGGAGAAAAATGTAGCCATTCCTCTTACCCTGTTCATTAAAAAGGTGTTGCTAGGCAAATGTACAGGTATCAGCTTCGTGGACAGCACGCCACTGAGGGTCTCCAAGAACCAGCGCATCCACATCCACAAGACCTTCAAGGGGATTGCTCAAAGGGGCAAATGCTCTATGGGATGGTTCTTTGGATTCAAGCTCCATCTTATCTGTAACGAGAAAGGAGAGTTGCTCAATTTCATGATTACACCTGGAGACATTGATGACCGCAAGCCGCTTGAGCATAAGGCGTTTATGGAATTCCTGTATGGGAAGCTTGTCGGAGACAAGGGCTATATAGGCAAAGAATTGTTCCAACGTCTGTTTGTTGACGGTATTCAGCTGATCACAAAACTAAAGAGCAACATGAAAGGCGCTCTGATGACCATGTCGGACAGACTATTGACAAGGAAGAGAGCCATTATAGAGACCGTTAATGACGAACTCAAAAATATCGCTCAGGTAGAGCATTCAAGACACAGGTCGTTTGATAACTTTATGGTCAATCTTTTGGGAGCACTTGCTGCATATTGCTTCTTCCCCAAGAAGCCATGCATAGCATGTGAGAGGGTTATTGACAGCCAATTAGCACTCTTCTGAATTCGTCGAACTCACGTTAAATTATCTGTGATTTTTGTGATTTCTTGCGTCCCTTTGGTAGCAAGCGTCTCCTTGCGTCGCCGAGCGCTGTGTGCCATTACTCCCCGCCACTTTACTCCGTAAACCCTGCCTGTTTACTCCGTTACCGATGCCTCCTGACCTTATAAAGGATAGGACTTTACCTATGTAACTCCCTATCCTTTACACCCATTCCAGGCATCCCTTACGCCCTTATCTGCCGTCGTTTAGTAACCTCTTCCCCTCCTGAGTTAGGAGGGGAGCCCGTCAGGGCGGGGTGGTCTGAAGAGGCGCTATAACTGCCGCGGATTGTTGCATTGGCCGTTCTTCAGACCACCCCTAACCCCTCCTAACTCAGGAGGGGAAGAAGTTACCTCCCTCCGCCACCAGAGTAATCTCACTCCACACTCCTCACTCCTCACTCCTCGAAAAAAATCCCTCCTCAAATCTCAAATCTCAAACCTCAAACCTCATACTCCCCCGGCGCGCCGAACTTCTCCACCATCGCCCTCACCTGTTCCGGGCTATAGTCCTTGTCGTGTGAGGAGAGTCCCATCCCCACGAGACTCTGGTGAAACTGTCTGTCCTTCTTGATCCAGCGCTGCAATTTAGCCTGCGCCACCTTCGGATCGTCGATGTGAGGAAACAGCATCATGGCATACTCCGACTTGCCATAAGCTCTGATCATGAATTTCTCTTTAGTCATAGATAAGATGTTTTTGATGTTAAAATGTTTAAGGTAAAATATTTGACTACAAAGGTACAAATAATTTTCGAATTATGCAAAAAAAAGTATAATAAAATAAAGAGTTTTGCGCAAATAGTTCCGTATTCAAATAGCAATCTTAAACTTTTACATATTCTTAGAAACTTAACAATTAACAATTTAACAATTGCCTTTTTCGAAAATCAACAACAAACATCAATAATATATTATAATTATATATTAATATTATATATATATTATAATATATATATAATATTACTTATTTCTTACTCCATTTACTCAAACACCAATTGTTAAATTGTTAAATGTTAACATGCCTGCAAATTGTCTTAATGGATGAATTGATTGTCTGCAAGCCTTGTGGAATCACTTTTTTCCCCAAAAACTTTTTTCTTTTAGAAAAAAAATGAAAGCACATGGGGTCAGGAGCACCTGTCCCAGTGACAATACGACTATTTTGCATCAAAAAAACGGCAAAAATCATCCGCCATACAGAAAATTTCCGTAACTTTGTCCTCGGTAAACATTAGCGATATTCTTTAGTTCAACTTTATGGGTGGTACTACAAAGTTACTAAAAATATCGCTAATTTCCTAATAATCAGACAATTATTTTTGAATTATTTTCGTCGAACTCACGTTAAATTACCTAAACAAGGCAAAAATTCTCCAGATCAGCCGCGATGGTGGCGGTGAGCGGTATGTAAAGAAGTTCAATGCCTGGTGTCACCTGACGGTGATGCTCTACTCAGTCATCTCCCGCTTCGACTCCCTGCGTGAAATCACCTCAGCCACCATGATGGAGTGCCGCAAGTTTCAGCATCTGGGCATCATGGACCTGCCACGGCGCTCCACTCTCTCGGATGCGAACTCGCGGAGGAATGAGGGAATCTTCGGAAAGGTCTACATGGACTTGTACCTGACCTACAAGGACAGACTTTTGTCGGACAGCCCCTCCCACAAGGTGCCAAAATGGATGAAGCGGTTGCAAATCATCGACTCCACCACCGTCAGCTTGTTCTCGAACCTCATTTTCAAGGGTGTTGGGCGCAATCCGAAGACGGGGAAGAAGAAAGGCGGCATCAAGGTGCATTCCGTCATCCATGCCAACGAGGGCGTTCCGTGCGACATCCTATACGCAGGACGGAGCCGTCATGGAGGGAAAGGCACCTGTCACCCCTCTGCTGGGCTCCAACTACGACGGATCCTTTATCGCCGGCATCGCCCAGCTGCGCTACATCTACTCAATGCCTGTAGAGCGCATCGTGAAACTTTTCCAGGAGAACGGCTTCGATATGGACAAGGGTACTGCCCACGGACTGCTGCGCAAGACAGAATCTGTCTTCGGGAACCTGTACAAGGCAATGGGTCTGGCCGTCAAGGAGGACGACTACTTGGCTGGTGACGAGACCTACCACCGCGTACTGGTCAAGGTGCCTGGCGGCAAGAACTCGAAGAAAGGCTACATCTGGGTGGTGACAGCCGTGTATACGGGACTGGTCTATTACTTTTATCATGACGGATCAAGGGCTCAGGATGTCATCCTTAATTATATAGGCGACTATGGAGGAACCTTCCAGTCTGATGGCTTTTCACCTTATAGGAAGATGGCCAGGATGCTCACGAGGCTGGCCTGCCTGCAGCATGTGAAGAGGAAATTCCTCGACTGCGAGGATGACGAGGAGGCCCAAGGCATAGTCGGACTCATCAATGGGCTTTACCAAAACGATCATAAGCATACTATAGGCAAGGACGGATGGACAGCACAGAAGAACCTGCTCTGGCGGAGGAAGTATGCGCCAAAGAAACTGAAGGAGATGCGCGAGAGGCTTGACCGGATGGCGGCGGATCCTGAGATGCTGCCAAAGTCCGACAGGTATAATGCCGTGCACTACATGCTCAACGAATGGGATGCCATTGAGAACATCTTCACCAGAGGAGACTACCATCTGGACAACAACCTTGTCGAGAGACTCAACCGATACATATCGCTCTCCAGAAGAAACTCGCTCTTCTTCGGATCGCACAAGGGAGCACAGCGTGCCGCCATGTTTTACTCGCTGGCCTGCTCATGCAGACTCAACAACGTCAATTTCTTCGAGTATGTCTCAGATGTCATCAACAAGACGGCGTTGATACAGCCAAACACACCAATCAAGGAATACAGGAATCTGCTGCCCGACCAATGGAAGGCCTTATAGCCCGCAAGACGTCAGAGCGGATGCGCTTACGTTCCATTCGCGGATGCCACGATAATAGAAATACTTCAACCCGTCTGTGATGATGAAGGGGACTATATGGTTGGCCAGGCACTTCTTGAACATGACGAGCCGCCCCCTCGGCCGTTGCCATCTTGAAAGGGATTTATGGCTTCAAAGCGCACATGCCGTACGCTCTGAAATGCCATTCTTCTTGGCAAACTCTATGACTGATATGTACTCCATAAATTGCAACTATCGGCAAGCTTTTTGTCCGATTCTGGCTGCAAAGATACAAAATCTTGCCGATACCGGCAAGATTTTATTCTTATTACTGCGATTATGCAAAAATGCATGATGCATAATTGCATAATTTGTATAGCTGATGCTACCAGAAGTGTCTAATTACTTCTTGATGTGCGGCGCTTTCCCAGCATCAACTCTCTCCATGCCCGGATATTCGTTTCCTCACTACGATACGGCTCCATGACCTCCATATAGTCGGAGATATACTGGCGAGCCTCTTTTGAGGCATTCATAAGGGTGTCAAATTCTTCAATGAGAGGCTTTTTCAATAACATCCCGGCCCAAGTCAGTTTTTTGATGGCGTCTGACTCTTTTTTCTTATTGTCACCTGAATTAATAAGCATCTCTATGACTGGTGAAATCTTAAAGTATTCATATTCTTCTATCAGCTCATAACATCTTTTCCCCTTTTCAGAATGAGCATATACCTCCCATAATAAAGTAAAGGCATACCGATATTCGTGGCAGGTGTCTTTCTTGGCTTTTCTTGCTAGTATTTCTATTGAATCGGACCTGTCTTTCATGGCAAGCGCATAGTTTTCAAGCAAGGGAAATGCATCACCAATTGTTTCGTCAAATCGCAGTGCCAGATTCTTGTTTGTCAGGTCATTGATTTCACGCTTTGTCTTATACTCTATAATTGCCCATGTTGAAAGGGCGATGACGCATGCTAACAATGCTATGATAGTGAAATGCTTCTTTGTGATAGTCATAATCTAATAGGTGTATTTGGATGACTTGGCTGATATGAAAAAAGTAGGAGGACTAATCCTCCTACCTGATCTTGTTATGTAGAACTAACTACAATTACTTCTGGATGTACTTCTTGCCGTTCTTGATAACGAAGCCTTTATAAGAAGCACTAACCTTCTGGCCAGCGAGGTTGTAGATGGCATCGTCAGCCTTCTTAGCAGCCTTCACAGTCTGGATGGCGTCAGGACCCTCGAGGTCGATAACCTTCACATACTTAATGACGTGCTTTCCGGGTATCTTACCGCACTGGTAGAAAATCATAGCGTCAGTAGTTGCGCCAGGATAATCGAGGAAGTCAACTGTAAACTCATT
>JAEEGJ010005815.1_pt1 | contig 37994 bp, 28 predicted proteins | sample 8958761 | NCBI WGS metagenome assembly JAEEGJ01 (sample SAMN16246546, study PRJNA631951) | gut metagenome | biome: gut microbiome; feature: rumen; material: RS-attached | host: Bos | place: Iran: Karaj | collected 2018-10
ATTTTTTTGTACTTTTGCCGCTCGTATCGCAAAAAAAATATCAGATGAATTACGAACAATTCCTGTCCCCCTGTTATGTGATGTTTGAAGAGTCGCTTTTGGCCAATCTCCAACTTTTGGATTTGGTGCAGAAAGAGGCTAACGTAAAGATAATCTGTGCTTTGAAAGGTTTTGCTTTCTGGCATGCTTTCCCGATGGTGCGACACTACCTGAGCGGCGCCACAGCTAGCTCCCTCAACGAGGCGCGACTTATCTCCGAAGAGATGGGCTGCGACGCCCACACCTATGCGCCCGTCTATATGCCCGAAGAGTTCGACGACCTGCTCCTCTACAGCAGCCACATCACCTTCACCTCCCTGTCGCCGTGGGCGAGCTACCGCCAGCGGGTGAAGGAGTTCCCGACAAAAGTGAGTTGCGGCCTGCGCGTCAACCCTGAATACTCGGAGGTGAAGACCGATTTGTACAATCCCGCCATCCCCGGATCACGACTTGGAATCCTTGCTTCCGACATGCCGAGTCATTTACCGGAAGATATTGAGGGACTGCATATTCATGTGCTTTGTGAAAATAATAGTTTAGCATTGGAGAATTGCCTCAAAGCCTTCGAGGAGCGGTTCGATTCCCTCATCCGCGAGTGCAAGTGGGTGAACCTCGGCGGCGGCCATCTGATTACCGAACAGAACTATGACATCCCTCATCTTATCAAGATTTTGAAGGAATTCCGCCAGCGTTATCCCAATCTGGAGGAGGTGATTTTGGAACCCGGCGAGGCGGTGGGCTGGCGCACCGGAGTGCTGGTTTCTACAGTGGAGGATGTTGTTGAAAACAAGGGAATTAAAATAGCTTTGTTAAACGTTTCCTTCGCGTGCCACATGCCCGATTGCTTGGAGATGCCGTACAAGCCGACGGTCATCGGGGCGACGGAGCCGACTGCGGACAGCAAGCACGTCTATCGGCTGGGCGGCTGCTCGTGTCTTGCCGGCGACTTCATCGGCATGGGAGACTTCGCCTTCCCCGAGCCGTTGGAAATCGGCGACCGCATCGTCTTCGACGACATGATCCACTACACGATGGTGAAGACCACCTTCTTCAACGGGGTGGCGCATCCCGCCATCGGGGTCATCCACCAAGACGGCCAGTTCGAGATGTTGGCGCAGCCGGGGGATTATGCCTCGTACAAAGCCAAACTAGGATAAGGCAAAAGGTGATGGCATACACGCTTAAGATACGGGAGAAAGGTGCACAGCAGGAGGTTTTCGATCCTGTGCGGCAGAAGTGGGTTGCGCTCACACCCGAAGAGCATGTACGACAGGTTTTCATCCTTTACCTGCTGAATGTCAAGGGGTTTCCGTTGTCGCACCTCTCGGTCGAACACGCGGTGACGGTCAACGGGATGATGCAGCGTTACGATTTGGTGGTCTTCGATGACGAGTTACAGCCGTATATGGTGGTGGAGTGCAAGGCCCCGCACGTGAAGCTCACGCAGCAGGTCACCGACCAGGCAGCCCGCTACAACGCCGTACTCCGCGCCCCAATAGTCTGCGTGACGAACGGGGTGGAAAGAATGGTATTCCGGGTGGATTTCGAAAGCGGGAAGGTCACGCGGGTAGAGTTCTAACAGCGCATAAAAACATATCCATTAAAGAAAAAAGTTTACTGGTTTCATGATAAAACGCAAAACGAACACCATTTTCCAATAGTGTTCGTTTCACAAACAGGAGAGTGCGTCAAAAACAGCACTCCCCACTTTTATTTCCGAAATTAATTCTCAAGTTCCGCCTTGATGGCGTCGTTGATCAGTTTCACGAAATCGCCGAGCGGCATGGTGCCGTCGTTGATATTTCCGTGGCGGCGCACGCTGACAGTGCCATCCTTCTCCTCATTCTCGCCCACGATGACCATGTAGGGCACCTTGGCGGTTTCGGCATCGCGGATTTTGCGGCCGGTCTTTTCACTGCGCTCGTCGATGTAGCAACGGATGTCCTGTTCATCCAATGCAGCCTGCACCTTGCGGGCGTAGTCCATGTACTTCTCGCTGATGGGCAGGATGACGACTTGGTCGGAGGTGAGCCACAACGGGAAATTGCCGCCGGTGTGCTCCAACAGCACAGCCACGAAACGCTCCATGGAGCCGAACGGGGCACGGTGGATCATCACGGGACGCTTCTTCTGACCATCGGCATCCGTGTATTCCAAACCGAAACGCTCGGGCAGGTTGTAGTCCACCTGGACAGTACCCAACTGCCACTCACGGCCGATGGCGTCCTTCACCATGAAGTCGAGCTTCGGACCGTAGAATGCGGCCTCGCCCTCCACCTCGATGGTGTTCAGACCCTTCTCGGCAGCTGCCTCGATAATGGCGCGCTGTGCCTTCTCCCAGTTCTCGTCGCTGCCGATGTACTTCTCCTTGTTGTTCGGATCACGCAACGAAACCTGCGCCTTGTAGTTGTCGAACTTCAGGGTCTTGAAGATGTAGAGGATGATGTCGATGACCTTGCAGAACTCCTCCTTGATTTGGTCGGAAGTGCAGTAGAGGTGAGCATCGTCCTGCGTAAAGCCTCTAACCCTGGTCAAGCCGTGCAGTTCACCGCTCTGTTCGTAACGATAGACGGTGCCGAACTCCGCGAGACGGAGAGGCAGCTCCTTGTACGAGCGCGGACGGGCGGCGTAAATCTGGCAGTGGTGAGGGCAGTTCATCGGCTTGAGGAAGAACTCTTCGCCCTCTTGCGGTGTAGTGATCGGACGGAAAGAGTCCGCACCATATTTGGCATAGTGACCGGAAGTCTTGTAAAGGTTCACGTTACCGATATGCGGGGTGATGACCTGCAAATAGCCGTACTTTTTCTGCACCTTGCGCAAGAACTGCTCCAGACGGTCGCGAAGAGCGGCGCCCTTCGGCAGCCACAACGGCAGACCCTGACCCACTAACGGAGAGAAGGTGAACAGTTCCAACTCACGACCCAGTTTGCGGTGGTCGCGTTTGGCGGCCTCTTCGAGGAGGGCCAAGTATTCGTCAAGTTCCTTCTTCTTCGGGAAGGTGACCGCATAGATACGGGTCAGCTGTTTGCGTTTCTCGTCACCGCGCCAGTAGGCACCGGCTGTCTTGAGCAACTTAATGGCCTTGATAGCGGAGGTGTCGTGCAAGTGCGGGCCACGACAAAGGTCAGTGAACGGGCCGCTCTCATAGAACGAAATCTGTCCGTCCTCCAGACCGTCGATGAGTTCCAGTTTGTACTCGTCACCTTTCTTCTGGAAATACTCAAGAGCCTCTGCTTTGGGGACTTCGCGGCGCACGAACTGAATCTTCTGGGAAGCTAACTCCTTCATCTTCTCCTCAATCTTCGGGAAATCATCGGAGGAGATGGTATAGTCCATGAAATCGATGTCATAATAGAAACCGGTCTCGATGTGCGGACCGATACCGAACTTCACGCCCGGATAGAGCGACTCAATAGCCGCTGCCATCAAGTGCGCGGAGCTATGCCAGAAGGTGTCCTTTCCTTCGCGGTCGTTCCAGGTGTAGAGCGTAAGGGTGGCATCCTCGTTAATGGGTTTGTCGAGTTCCACCATTTGGTCGTTCACCTTGGCCACCAACACGTTGCGGGCCAAACCTTCGCTTATGGCCTGCGCCACCTCGTAAGGGGTGCAGCCCTTTTCCATTTGTTTGATAGAGCCGTCAGGCAATGTAATGTTGATCATATCTGATATTTATCTTAAAATCTTTTATTCAAACGAGTCGGCAAAAATACACTTTTTTACAATGCAATATCCACGATCAATTATGCATTATGCATTATGAATTATGAATTAATCTACCGTACCCACACTTCATCCACAAACAGCCAAGCCTGCTCGCCTGCACTGAGATGCCATTCGGGCAGCTTGCCGTAGTTCTTGATGACAATCTTGACGTAGCGGGCGTTGGCTTTGCCCTTCACTTCCAAATCCTGGATATGAGCGCCTTCCGTTTTACTATCCGTGATATTCATCTGGCCAAACGGTTTGTAGCTCTTGCCGTCATCGGAGACATAGACTTCCATACCCTTGGGGTAGAATATCCACGCACGTTGTTCCTCCAGCACTCCAGCACCAACCGTCGTGATTTTCTTTGCTTCGCGCAAGTCGATGACAAGTTCACAGTCTGTAGTGAACCCCTGCCAACCGCCGATGCGGTAATTCACCTTACCTCTGGAATTGTCAATCAATCCTTCGTTTCCTCCTGCATAATACTGGTTGTCAGGTTTCGTGACGTAGGTGATGTCCTTGTCGCGGACATATCTCACATAATGCGCCTCCGCCACCTGGCTCATCCGGCCTTTAGCGTCCACGGCAACCGCCTTGACAGTCACGTCCTTGTCCACCTTTATCGGTTCTGTATATTGGATTCCTGTCTTGGGAGAAGGGTTACTTCCGTCAAGAGTGTAATATATCTTGTATTCATTGGTGACACCCATCTGTTTCTGCAACGAAGGAGAGTCTTTCTGCAACATAATATTTCCTTTCTTCAATGGCGCAGCGTCTTTCGACGAAGTCTTCATATCATCCTGCTTCCTTTCAGTATTTATATTAAGATCCATATTTCCTACACTTTCCTTACGTTTGGTATCACTCGCTTGCTTTTGCTTAGCGACATTCGCATCCTTACGTTCCGAAGCGACATCTATGACTTTCGGAACACTCAACGCGACACGGGTCTGATCCCTGAAAGAGACCTTGTCTGTGGAAAAGACCGGCACGGGCACAATGTTGGCAACTTCTGCTATTTTACTGACCGGACCTTCGCCTTTCCCTTTACCCCAAATAGAATTCTGGTCATCGCCCATCGTGAATTCAATCACACCGCCATTGGCAATCTCCTCGTAAGTAATATACGATCTTGTCAACGGTTTGCCGCCTATGGTGACGGACTGTATGTACGGGCCATCATTCTTCCTGTTGATAGTCAATGTTTTACCATTCTCTAATTTCATCTCTACTTTGTCAAACAGCGGATATCCGATGACATACTGGTTGCTGCCCGGACAAACGGGATAGAAACCCATCGCGCTGAAGACATACCATGCCGACATCTGGCCGCAGTCCTCGTTACCGCAGAGTCCGTCAGGCTTGGAAGAGTACAGACTTGTCATGATCTTTTTCACTAAAGCTTGCGTCTTGTCGGGCCGCCCCACATAATTGTAGAGATATGCGGCATGGTGGCTCGGTTCATTGCCGTGGGCATATTGCCCGATGACACCAGTGATATCAGACTGCACACGCCCGGACATATTCGAAGAGGAATTGAAGAGCTTGTCAAGGAACAGCTCCATATTTTTAGCGCCACCCATTATTCCGATATAGGAATTGAAATCGTGCGGCACGTAAGTGGTATATTGCCAACAATTCGCTTCCGTGTAGAAATTGTTGACTTCGCGTGGACTAAACGGGGTGGCGAACCCTCCATTCATTCTGCCGTGCATAAATCCATTATTATCTATCAGGTTTTTGTATGACTGGGCGCGGCACGCATATTCTTTGAAAACGTCTTTATTTCCAATGGCATTCGCAAACATAGCAATGCACCAGTCATCGTAGGCGTATTCCAGTGTCTTGGAAACGGATTCATTTTCCATATCTCCGGGGATAAAACCGAATTTGACATATTCAGGTCTTCCCAATTTGTCAAGATTGGCGGTGACAATCATTGCTTTGAGCATTTCCCTCTCATCATAGTCGTGAAGCCCCTTCGTGTAGGCATCCCAAATGACCGGCACGGCATGGTAGCCGATCATGCACCAGGTCTCCTGTGAGGAAAGCTCCCACATGGGCAGGTAACCGCTCTGACGGAACTGGTTCAGGAACGTGTAGAGAAAATCGCCGCTGCGTTGCTGGTCGATGATGTTCAACAGTGGATGCAACGCCCTGTAGGTGTCCCACAGGGAGAACACCGTGTACATCTTGTGGCCTTTGTCTGTATTATGGATTTTCTGGTCTTCACCACGATAGCGTCCATCCAGATCGGAATAGAGATATGGAGAGGTAAAACAGTGGTACAGAGCCGTATAGAAAGTCTTCAAATACTCTTCATTTTTGGAAGTAACCTTGATCTTCCCCAATTCCTTGTTCCAACTTGCCGTGGCGTTTTTGCGTACTTTTTCAAAATCGAAGTCGCGGACCTCGGTCTGGTTGTTGACAGCGCCATCCATATCCACGGCGGAGATGGCCACTTTCACCACCACAGACTTTGTGTTTTCAGGGAAATAGAGCACCGCCTTACAGTTCGTGCCCTTCACCTCCTTGATATTCACCGGTTTGTCATCTTTATAATAGACGACAGATTCCGCAGGGACGGATGTTTTGAGGGAGAAAGCGCAATATTGGTTATCATTCCACGCTTCGGAGCGGCGGAATCCAACCAAATCATTAGCCTTCAGGGTCATGTAAGATTCCAATGTTTTGTCCCGATGCTGCAAATCAACGATAATGCCGCATTTGCCACCTTTAGGGAACGTGTAACGGTGTACACCCACGTAATTTGCGGCAGTCAACTCCGCCTGGATGCCATTGTTGAACCTCACCAAGTAGTAGCCTGGTTCCGCTTTTTCCTTCTCATGGCTGAATTCCAACGCGTATTTCTCGTTGATAACGGAGGGTTCGCCAATGAACGGTGTGACGAGAATGTCCCCATAGTCGGAGCAGCCGGTCCCGCTGAGATGGGTGTGCGAGAAGCCGTAAATGCGGCTGTCACTGTAGTGGTAGCCGGAGCAGCCGTCCCACCCGTCGAGACGGGTGTCAGGGCTGAGCTGCACAGCACCAAACGGCAAAATCGCACCCGGGTAGGTGTGTCCGTGCCCGTCCGTGCCGACAAAGGGGTTAACATACTGCGACTGCGCGAATCCTATCGCAACAGTCATGATCATGATCAGAAAAAGGGTTGTTTTTTTCATATTGTTCATTTTTATATTTACCACCCTGCCCTTCGAGGATTCCACTTAAGGGGAAGTGGGCGTTTTTCATTCTTAATTATGCATTATGAATTGTGAATTATGCATTTTTAGAAACTCTCGCCGTCACAAAACACAGATACGCCAAGCAGCACAGCGGCACGATGAAGGCGTAGCGGATGCCGACACCCGCCATGGCACCCGTGAACAACGGCACGATGGCCGCACCCACGATGGCCGTGGTCATCAGTCCCGAGATCTCGTTCGACATCTCCGGTTTGTGATCGACGCAGATGGAGAAAATGAGCGGGAAGATGTTAGCGAAACCGATGCCGATGAGGATGAAGCTCAACCATGTGGTGAAGGCATTGTACGGCAGGAACAGCAGCAGGTTACCGATGATGGAGACCGCCACGGTGATGCCGAGGAATTTCTTCGCGCTCATCTTCTGCAAGATGACACCGCCAAGAAAACGCCCCACAAACAGGGAAATAATCAATACAATATTGCCCATAGCCGGGGTCACGCTCGTGTTCTCGCTCAAAATCGACGGGATGCGATTGAACATGGAGGCCTCCGCACCACAGTAGAAGAAAATGGCGAGGAACATCATCAGGATGAAAGGGTTACCTAACGCACGGATGCAATTGCCCAACGTGGTCGGCTTCTCGTCCGACTTGCTGACGTTGCTGGGCACGAAAACGACAACCATGACCAATGTGATGAGCAGCACCACCGCGAAAATCGGGAAGAGGATACGGAACCCCATGTCAATGGTCTCGCCGCCCTCCGGGGTGAACGAGAACCAGCCGTACTTCATCAATGACGTGCCGATGAGCACCAGAATCAACGATGTGGAAAGCGTGCCGATGGCCTTCAGCGACTGCGCGAAGGAGAGCATACTGGAGTATTTGCCTTCTTCAGAAACATCGCGAATCAACGGATTGCCAGACACTTGCAGAATCGTGGCACCCGCGCCCATCAACAGCACTGCCAACAGGATTATCGGAAAGTTGAAGGCAAGAATGGGGAGCACCGCGCCGGCGAGGAAAAGGATCAGACCGATAGTGAGCATCTTCTTCTTGCCGATTTTGGATTGCCACACACCCGTAGGCACCGACAACACGCCGAACATAATCATGCCCGAAAGAGAAACTAACGAGGCGGTGAAGGGCGTGACATTGAACGCCTTCTCCACCACGGAAACCAACTGTCCGGCAGCATCGCCGAAACCCATGGCCAAAAAAACGAAAAATACGGAAATCAGAGATAATTGTTTCTTCATAATAATGGTTATTGGTTATAGGTTATTGGTTATTGAAGCTTGGTTATTGTTATTGTTATTGGTTATTGTTATTGGTTATTGAAATCAATTAATGCGCATGATTTGAATTTCCTCCACGTTCAGGCGGACCTTCAACCAGTTGAGCAGGCGACGCTCGGCTTCAGGATGGGTGGTCCCATCCTTCCATTTCAGATAAACCACCGGCATAGGCATTACACTAAGGCTGTCCGCATCGTAGCACTGCATCTCCACTATGGCAACCTGTTGAATATCTTTGTATTGCGATTTGATTTCCCTAACCAACTGCTTGGTGTTCTCTGAGGAGCCGGTCAATTTGTCGAGCTGGGTCCGCAAAGCCACAATAGTAGAATCCTGACTGTTTATTACGGCATCCTTTTTTTCAATAAGGTCTTCCACCAGCTGTGTCTGCTGTGTGATGTCAAGCACACCTTCTGTTTGCTTGATGACTAATTTGGCGCGACCAAGACCATACTCCTTCCGCATAACATTCTGCATCCGGGCGATGTCTTCCACCGTCAACGGCTTCCCGATGACCCGCAGAGTAACCGTCTGTTCTTTTTTTTCATAATTACGCTGTGCATCAATAAGTTGCACATTCTCAAAATAGGATGTCTGCTGAATATCGTGCACAAACTTGATGGCCTGAGAGTTAAAAGAAGATTCGCGCACGAGATTGATGGCCATGAAAACACTGGGGATCATCACTAAAATGGCAAAGAGGTAGGTCATCCGCTTCACCGCATTGAGACGGGTCTGGTTCAAATAACGCTTCTGCGGGAAGCCCAGGAAACGCACCATAATGAAAGTGGCCAAGGCGATGAAGAACGAGTTGATGAAGAAGAGGTATGCCGCCCCGCCGAAATACCGCATCTGCCATGTAGCCAGGCCATATCCGGCAGTACAAAGCGGAGGCATCAACGCGGTGGCGATGGCCACACCGGAAATCACCGTGAATGGCTGAATCTTACGTGAAGTGGCCACGATACCAGCCAGACCGCCAAAAAAGGCGATGATGACATCGAAAATCGTGGGCCGCGTGCGCGCCAACAACTCCGACTGGGCCTCACTCAACGGCGAGATCAGGAAATACAATGTGGAAGTCACCAAACTGATGGCCACCATGATAAGAAAATTACGCAACGACCGCCTGAGCAACTCCTCGTCCAAGGTGCCGATGGAGAGCCCCACCCCCAAAATAGGACCCATAATCGGCGAAATCAACATGGCACCGATGATGACCGCTGTGGAATTCACATTCAACCCGACAGAAGCCACAATAATAGCGAAAGCTAACACCCACAGGTTGACCCCGCGGAACTCCACGCTGCTGGAAATATACTTGACCGTAGCCTCGTAATCCGTATCCTCTTTCAATTGGGTAAAAGCCAACACATCGTACCAAAACTTCCGTATCCACACACGGAAACTATGGTGCCTCTTGACGGGGGTTGTGGTTTCGTTTATTTGGGATTCTTCTTCCATAATGTAGAATGTAGAATGAAGAATGTAGAATAATTATGAATAAACAATGACGAAGATGGGAATCTTAATTATCAATTATCAATTATCAATTATCAATTTTATCGGATCATCCCAACAATGTCCTTGACCGTGACGGCCTGCTGTTCGCCGGTCTGCATGTTTTTCAGGGTATAAACACCTTGGTTACGCTCGTTCTCGCCAGCCATGATGACGTAAGGGATGCCTTTGGCGTTGGCATAGTTCATCTGTTTGCCGATTTTGGCGCTGTCGGGATAGATTTCCGCCGGAATGCCCGCGTCACGAAGCGCTTTCAGGCCTTTCAGGGCGTATATCTCGTCCTCACCGCCGAAATTCACGAACATAGCGGTTATTGGCGTGAGGATGTGCTGCGGGAAGAGGTTCAGCTCATTGAGCACATCATATATACGTTCAGCACCGTAAGAAATGCCCACGCCCGACATGTTTTTCAGTCCAAAGATACCCGTGAGGTTGTCGTAGCGGCCTCCACCGGAAATACTGCCCATCGCCACATCCAAGGCCTTGATCTCGAAGATGGCTCCAGTATAGTAGTTCAGACCGCGAGCAAGCGTCACATCAATCTCCAAACGAGTGGTTATCTGCATTTTATCCACATAATCCAACACTTTGCGCAACTCCTCCACTCCTTGAAGTCCGGTTTCGGATCCAGCCAGCATCAGCTCCAACTTCTGCAAGACCTCCTCGTTGGACAAACCGTTGAGTTCGAACAGCGGTGATAGTCCGTTGATGGATTCCTGCGAGATGCCGCGTTCCAGCATCTCGGCACAGACGGCCTCGCGCCCGATTTTGTCGAGTTTATCGAGTGCGACACAGAGGTCGGTAACCTGGTCGGCGTTGCAGAATATCTCGGCGATACCACTGAGAATCTTTCGGTTATTGATCTTCATGACGATGTTGATGCCGAAGGCGCGGAACACCTCATCGGTGATTTCCACCAGTTCGGCCTCGTTGAGCAGCGAGTTACTACCGATGATATCGACATCGCACTGGTAGAACTCGCGGTAACGACCCTTCTGCGGCCGGTCCGCACGCCATACGGGCTGCATCTGGTACCGCTTGAAAGGGAATGTCAGCTCGTTCTGGTGTTGAACGATGAAACGGGCGAACGGAACGGTCAGGTCATAGCGCAGCCCCTTCTCACAAAGTTGCGCCGCCAACTTGTTCGTGCTTTGCGTTCCATCCTGAAAGTCAACGCCTTTCGTAAAATCACCAGAGTTGAGAATTTTGAAAAGCAGTCGGTCGCCTTCCTCGCCATATTTGCCCATGAGGGTGGAGAGGTTCTCCATGGCCGGGGTTTCGATGGGAAGACAAGCGTGCTTGTGGAACACCTTGCGGATGGTGTCAAAAATATAGTTGCGCCGCATCATCTCAATGGGCGTGAAATCACGTGTGCCTTTGGGAATAGAAGGTTTTACCATAATTTAATATTTCAAAACAAACGGCAAAAATACACTTTTTTAACTTTTACTGAGCGACATACACTCCTCGTGACTGATTCCAAGGTCGTATGATGCTTCAATCCTGCAGACTTCTACTTCACAAACGCGATCACATCCCCCTTGCTCACTTTCTGTCCCTGCTCCGCGACCGTCTCCAAGAGCTGGCCGTCAAAGAGTGAAGGCACCGGTTCCATGCCATAGTAGGTGCTCACGAAACAGACCGTGTCGCCCTTCTTCAAAGGAGTGCCTACCGGCTTGGGCATCGACTTCTCGTCACCGACGGCGATTTCCCACAAGAGCTGTCCGCTCACGGGCGCGACGATCGGCTGGGCCTCGGGGTACATCTTCCTGACGCGCTCGAAGACAATCTGCTGACGGTCTTGCGGGGCGGCACCGGAACCCGCCTGCTTCTTCTGCATGGCGGCCTCCAACTCGCGGTTGAAGTTCTGCTTCGCCCTACCCTCTTTGTAGTCAATGTACTGGCGTTCGTGCATGGCGAGTTCGAAGAGTTCCTCCTCGTCTTGACCGACATCCCAGCCCTTCTCTTCCATCATCTTGCGGTACTTGGGCAGCTCGTCGGGATAATTGTCTTGCGGTACCCCGTCGAAGAACTCGAAGCCCTTCTCCTTGGCCAGCGCGACGATTTCAGGGGCGAGCGGTCCGGGCAGACGGCCGCACTTGCCGAGGATCATGTCCCACTGGTTCTGTTCCATATAGGTGAAGCGGGGTTTGCCCTCGATTTCGGCGCGGACGTTCATCAGCGCGATGTTCTTCACATACTGGCTGAACGGGGTCACCAGACCGGGCGTGCCCACCATCGGCCACACGGCTGCCACCTCGTCGAAGAGCTTGATGAGCAGCTGGTCTTCGCTGAGCGGCTCCTTGCCGGATTTCTCCAGCGTCTTGTTAAGGTAACTGTGGATACCTTTCAGGTCGGCCATCATGGAACCCATCATGCCTCCGGGCAGACCGCAACCGAGCAACAGCGACGTGGAAATCTTGTTTTTCGGCTCGATGAAATAGCCCAAAAAGTCGTCCATGAACTTCTGGGTGAGCGTGCGAGCCTCCATATAGGCGTTCATGTCAATGTCGGCGACTTCAAAGCCGGCATCGCGAAGCATCGCTTGTACGGCAATCACGTCCGGGTGGACCATACCCCAGGAGAGGGGTTCCATGGCCACATCGATGATGTCGGCGCCGTTACGGCAGACTTCCAGCACGGATGCCATCGAGAGGCCGGGTCCCGTATGTCCGTGATACTGAATCACTAAGTGCGGGTATTTCTCCTTGATGGCCTTCACCAACTTGCCGAGCTCCGCAGGGCGACCGATACCGGCCATATCCTTCAGTCCGATCTCCTTGGCACCATACTCCACATATTTATCGACCACCGCGAGGTAGTGCTCCAGCGTATGCACGGGCGAGTGCGAGATGCTGAGCGCGGCCTGCGAGATGAGGCCGAACTCGTTGGCGTATTTGATGGAGAGTTCCAGATTGCGGTAGTCGTTGAGGCCGCAGAAAGAGCGCACCACATCGACGCCCTGGGCCTTCTTGACCTTGAACATTAACCGGCGCACGTCGGCGGGCACGGGGTACATGCGCAACCCGTTGAGGGCGCGTTCCAGCATCTGGCATTGGATGCCGGCAGCCCGCAGCGGCTTCGTCCATTCGCGCACCGCGTGGTTGGGGTTCTCACCATAGAGCAAGTTCACCTGCTCGAAAGCGCCACCGTTGGTCTCCACACGATCGAAGCATCCCATCCGCACGATTACCGGGGCGATTTCCGTCAGCTGGTCAACGCGGGGCTGATACTTGCCCGACGACTGCCACATATCACGATACACCAAACAGAATTTGATTCTCTTTGCCATAATTATTCCTTTCTCAATATCTTATAAATCAACAATATAAATAATCTTTCACCTTTTTTCAGGCGGTTGCAAAGGTACATAAAATTCCAATACAAAAACACCCGATTTGCTATGCAAATCACTTAAAAACCGAATGACTACAAGTCTTGTAATCGTCTGAAAACCTCGTCTGCCACGATTCGTGCGCCTGCCGGAGTCCAATGGGTGTCGTTGATATAATACAGGTCCTTGACACCTGCATACGCTTGCGCCTGCAACAATGGTTTGGTATTGATAATCCAAGGCACTTCCGGACAATAGTCAAGAGTTTGATTTTTAGGATGATCCGTGGTAATAAAAGGTTCATACACATCATATTTGTCGGCAGCAATCAGCACCACCAATTTGATGCCGTGACGCTCCGCCAACTCATGCAAAGCATCCATATTTTGGTATGCCCGCACGATTTCCTCTTCGGTAAGTTCCGTGAATCGGAGATCCCCATCCTTATCCCACGGTGAATCATAAATGTACAGCTTATTATGCTTTTTTTGATGCGAGAAGAGGTCTTGACTCGTGGGATAACAGGTGATGGACTGTTTTATTCCTGCCGCTTTCTTCAAAAAGAGCAGGGTGTTCTCCAGATATCGCGGATTATCTGGTTGGGGCTCCGCAACCACCTCTTCAGCGTAATATGCCGCTGCTGTGTCCTGTAAGTTTATATAATACATCCACCAAATAAAGCAACGCTCAACAACTTCCAAGACGACAGTGGTACTATCGGGAATCCTATCTTGATTGATGAGCTCGACCAATACCTGCACGGGAGAATATTCAATCGCATAATTGACATTCTGAGCGTCACAATGCAGCAGTTCAGACAAAAACTGGGAATATCCCCGTTCGCCTAACTTACTGAAAGAGTCTCCAATAGTAAGCAACGGCGCTGTTACACTGTCCTGCGGGAAAATCTCCTGCACCCTTTTTCGTTCGTGCGAACAGGTGGCAAGCATCCTATCATTGTATTCTTGCCCGAAAGGGATTTGACCGATTTGCCCCATATCACCCGTGAGGTTGGGCCGGATGCCAAAATGATACAAACCGACGAAACCATCGATAAGCAAGAACAACAGGCAGAATTTGATACAGAAGCGTTTCATCAGAATTGGAAATAGATAAAGGTTACAGCATCACCATAAAAATAGATGATGGCGGCCATTAAAGCCAGATAAATCGGATAACGGACATACCATTGAGGGATATTCATCTCTAAACCATGCTGTTTGTCCCGTTGCAGCCATTCCACAATCAACATCAAAATACAAAGCCACGCAGTCGTGCAGACCTCTTTTTGAGTGAAAAAGAGATAACAGGCCCGGAAAGAGTCCCATTGCGCCATCCCTCGAAGGTATTCCCATGATTGAGTGATTGTTTCGGAACGAAAGAGGACCCACCCTACAACCGCAAAAGCGAATGTGACGAACATCTGCAAAGCCTCTTTCCACGTCGGGAGCAACCGTCCTTCGGCCACCTGGTTGGTGTGCACACGATTCTTCCGGAGCAAAATCAATGGCAGGAAAAGCAGCGCGTGATATGCTCCCCAGACGATAAATGTCCAGTTAGCTCCATGCCACAGACCGGAAAGCAGAAAAATGACGAACGTGTTACGGATGATTTTGGCCGTCCCGACACGGCTTCCCCCCATAGGAATATAGACATAATCCCTGAACCAAGTGGTCAACGAGATGTGCCACCTTCTCCAAAACTCTGCGATGTCGCGACTGAAATAGGGATTGTTGAAGTTTCGCATCAATCTGACACCGAATAGTTTAGCCGTGCCAATGGCAATATCGCTGTATCCAGAAAAGTCACCGTAAATCTGGAACGTGAAGAGGACGGCGGCGATGACGAGCGCGCTACCCGTTTGCGTACTGTACGTGCTGAACACTTGATCCACATATATCGCACAAGTGTCTGCAACGACAATCTTCTTGAACAAGCCCCATAGAATCTGACGCATACCGTCGGCAGCCTGCTCATAGCTGAACTCCCGTTTTTGGAGAAATTGAGGCAAAAGGTTGGTGGCGCGTTCTATCGGGCCGGCCACCAGCTGCGGGAAAAAGCCGATAAAGGCAAAGAAAGCGACGATGTCACGGGTCGGTTCCATTTTGCCTCGATAAACATCGATGGTGTATGAAAGAGCCTGAAATGTATAGAAAGAGATGCCGACCGGAAGGATGACTTTGATCAGCAAGCCTTCGGAGGACAAGTGAAAGAGGCGGCAAAATTCATTGACAAAGAAGTCGTAATATTTGAAAACAGCAAGAATCAGGAGGTTGATGACAACATTGAGGATCAACCACACCTTGGATTTCCGGTCTTTCGAGGTGGCCTGCACCCTACCCCTCTGTATCCGCAATCCGCACCACCAGGAACACAAGGAAGTAAAGGCAATTAGCAGCAGAAAACGCCAGTCCCACCAGCCGTAAAACACGTAGCTGGCGGCCACCACAAAGGCGTTCTGCCATTTCAGTTGGTGGCGACACCCCCGGAGAGCGTAGTCGAACACAAACCAATAGAGCAGGAACACTACCGGCAGGAACAAGGCAAACTGGAAACTGTTAAAGAGCATAATAATATATCCGTTTCTGGAAGCGGCGGCAAAAGTACTACTTATTCTAAGGCGGTTGCAAAGGTACAAAAAAAGTTATCAACAGGGTGCAACCTTTGCGATTTTCTGCATCTTTGTTTCAGGTTTCAAATTTCAGGTTTCTGGTTTCAGAGTTCAGGTTCAGATTCAGGTTTCAAGATTTAAGAAAAATACTATTTTTGCAAATCAATTTGGCGATAAACAAAAAAAAGCATAAATTATGAAAAAAGTACTGTTATCTGCCATTTTCATGGCATTTGTGACTTGCGTTTTCGCGCAGAGCGTGACATTACCCAACCCGGAGCCCAACTGGCTGAACAAGCACCTTCTGAGCGGCACCCCCATCGGGCAGGATGACGAGAACCTGTACTATCTCTTCTACTCGCATCCCGTAACAATGATCAAACCAAAGAGTTACACAGACCATTTCTACATCGTTGACAAGGAGTCGATGCATAAGACGGACATTGCGGTCACCACCTCCAACCTGCACGCCCCGCTTGACGGCATTGTCAGCGACAACGGCATTATCGCCCTGTATGAAAGTCTCACCAAGAAAGGCGACCTGCTGACTTTCACCATCGCCAATCTGGACAAGAGCGTCAACACGGTGACATTAGGCAGTGAGAACTCCGTGTCCACCACGGCCAACCCGAAATTCTGGCCGGAATACAAAATCGCGAAATCCCCTAACGGCAAATTGTTAGCCGCTGTCGCTGTGGTTACTGGCAAAAACAGCCAATTGGAGAACATGTTCGCGGTGGTGGTCAACAACGAGGGCGAATTCGTCTGGAGCGGCACGGTCTCCCCACAATTCGGCGGCAAGAGCTTCTCCATAGGCGACCTCGTGGTCGATAACAACGGGGTGCTCTACCTGCCGGCCTACACCTGTCAGGTGAACGGCAAAAACATCTCCGACGTCCAGTTCATGATGATCAAGGCCACCGACGGGAACACCGAAACCTTCACCGAAGGGGTCACCTTCGGCACCTTGCAGGACTTCACCGCCAAGATGCTCTCCAACGGGAATGTCGTCGTGGCGGGGTACTACACCGAAGCCACAACCAACACCGCCACCAATTCAAACGGATACTACTTCTACACATTCGACACCGGTTCCGACAATTTCTCTGACGTGAAAAACTTCAAGTTCAACGACGGTTACGTGGAGAAGGCGGCGTGGGCCCGTTTCTCCAACATCCTCGGCAACCAGCAGTATTCCATCAAGGCGGGCGACATCTTCGAGCTGGAGAACGGCAGCGTGGTGCTGTGCGGCGAACACCGTTTCGTGAAAGCCATCTACGACCCGAACATGAAATCCTGGTCCTACCAGATGCTCACCAAGAACATTCTGGTCTCCACCCTGCATCCCGACGGCAGCGCGGATTTCACCATGGTGGAGAAACAGCAGACGTCCAGCTCCAGCGTCAACCCCGGTGAAAAATCGTGGATCAACCATTTCATCTCCTACTCCGCCTTCGCTCACCACAACGACATGTACTTCCTGTTCAACGACGATCCCAGAAATTTCCCCTACCCTGGCCAAGGCGTGGTTTGTGCTATCAGCAGTTTGAAATTCAAGGATGACAAATGGGTAGAAGTGCTGATGCGCCTCACCCCCGACCAGAAACTCACCCAACAAAAAGTAAATGACTCCAAAGAACTGCTTCGAAAAGTTGAATTCTTTGACGGAGAGCACTTCTACACCTCCGGCATCGGACAGAAAGAATTTTTCCTGACCAAGTTTTCCGTTGATTTTTAATGGTTATTGGTTATAGGTTATTGGTTATTGAGGTTTAGTGTTTAGTGTTTAGTGTTTGGTGGTTTTAGGGTGATGTGAAGCGTTAAGTGTTAATAGCCAATAGTATGATTTTTAGACGGGACTGTAGTATAAATAGACAACAGTCCCGTTTTTGTTTTTTACAACACATTGATTTTCTTTTTATTATAAAAAATGGCACGATTTCAGCAATAATCGTCGTATTAAAATGTAGCAATATCTTATTTTATGCGTCAAATACTGAAATAATTGTTTTGTGTTATTTATAGAATATGTATTTTTGCACCCTGAATAAAATGAAAAAACAAATGACAACAACCTCAACACGAGAGACATCCATTAGGATTTTATCAAGTCTATTTTTAGCATTAATCTGCTGTTTTTCAGCTTTTTCTCAAAACACGATTACAGGAATCTTGCAGGATGAGAGTTCCGGAAAGCCTGTGCAGTACGCCAATGTGAGCCTTATGAGGCAGAGCGACAGCGTGCTGGTGGGATATACTTCGGCGAACGAAAAGGGTGAGTTCCAGTTGCAGCAGATTCCGAACGGCAGTTACCGTATGGTGGTCTTCTTTGTGGGATACGAGAACCACCAGCAGGAGCTTGTTGTCAGCAAAGACATGGACTTGGGCACCATCAAGATAAAGCCGGGCACGGCCACTATCGGCGAGGTGGTGGTGAAAGGCGAGCGGCCGCTGTTCGCCGTCGATGGCGAGAAGACCTACTACAACACTGCCGAGGACCCGACGGTGCAGACGGGTACCGCTTCCGACGTGCTGCAGAACGCGCCGGGAGTCTCCGTGGATGTGGAAGGTAACGTCACCCTGCGCGGAACTTCAAGTGTGGAGATTTGGATCAACGACAAGCCCTCGCACATGAACGCAGAGAACCTCAAGACCTACCTCCAGCAGATGCCCGCCAACAGCATTGACCACGTGGAGGTAATCACCAACCCCTCAGCGCGTTACGGTTCCAAGGCCGATGGTATCATCAACATCGTGACCACCACCAAGGTGATGAAGAACCAGTTCATCAGCTTCGGCGCCAACGCCTCCATCAAACCGTATGCAAGTCCTTGGATTTCATACGTTTGGAGCAACGAAAAACTCTCCCTCAACATCTACAGCAATTTCTCCTATTCGATGGACCGCTTCCGGAATATGTCTGACATTACCATTTTCCAACCCGGACTGGAAGGCCGCGACACCGTGAGTTTCGAGAAAGACTCCACCTATTCCAAAGGCCACAACTTCGGGGGCGGACTCCATTTCAACCTCAGCTATGAAATCGACAGCATGAACAACATCTCGCTATGGGGCGGTTTTTGGCCGAATTTGCGCAACTTCAACGGCTATTCCGAAACTGTCCGCGAAATGTATCTGGACAATTCCATAACACATTACAAAACCTCATCTCCCAGCAGAAGTAAAAGCCATTGGGCTGGTTTCGGGTTCTATTACCAACACAATTTCGATCAAATGGGTCATAACCTCTCCTTGGACATCAACGGAAGCAGTTGGGGTTGGGGAAATGTAGGCAAAACCGACAAAAACTTCCTCTCGCCAGTGGAATATCTTCGGTCGATGGACGAAACAAACCGAAGCGGCTCTTTTGATGCGAGTGCCGAACTGACCTACAACCGTCCCTACTCCGAAAAAGGCGAGATTTCACTCGGTTATTACGGAGGATTCACGCTCTCCCACGAGCTCGATTATTTGGACACGCTGAACAATGGGGTTTGGGTGAGAGATGAGATGCGCAGCTACAAGAGCCGGTCACCAGAAATCGAGAACCAGGTGTTCTTCACGTTGCAGCATAAATTCGGAAATTTCACTATCAAGCCCGGCGTGCGGTTTGAGCACACTTACACCAGTATCCTTTACCCCGAAATCGTACCCGACACCTTTGCCGTACGGAGGCACTTCTTCCACGTGCGCCCGTCGCTGCACCTGTCATACCGTACCAAATCGATGCACAACTTCCGTCTGAGCTACACTTTCCGTAGCAGCAATCCCAGCGCCGAACAGCTCACCCGCTTTGTCTCCTACGAAGAAGAGAGTTTCTACAGCGGCAACCCTGACCTGAAATCCATCCTAACACACTCCGTAGAAGCAGGTTGGCAGAAATATTGGGAGAAGTACGGCTCTTTAGGAGTCACGCTCTACTATCGTGCCAAAACCCGTGACATCGATGAAATCACGGTGCCCGCCTACCACGACCTTTACGGCCGTCCGGTTTCCTTCAGCTATCCCGTGAACGTGGGCAAGGCGATGAACACGGGCTTGGAAGTCAACACCATGTACCGTCCGAACGCCATGTTCAACTTACGCCTCTACGCCAACGTCTATCACCGTTATCTGGAAACGATGTACGAGGACGAGCTCTACAAGCAGCAGATGTGGTCCTACAGCTTCAACATGAGTTTATGGGCTAAGCTTTGGAAACGTCTGGAAATCAACGTATCCGGCTATTACGGTTCGCCTTCGATTTCCTTGTTCGGCACCTCTCACGCCCACTACAGCATCAACGCCGGTCTGCGTTGCGACTTCTTCGACAAGAAGCTCTCCATCTATCTGAACGCCAACGACATCTTCAACTGGAACAGTTGGGGTTACGACAACGACAGCCCTTACTACGTGTCTCACGGCACTTACAAGTACAATTCCCGTACAGTGGCGTTGGGCTTCACGTTGCGCTTCGGCAAGATGGAGTTGGAGAACCAGGCACGCCAAGGTGCCGCCAGCGAGAGCAGCGGCAACGGCGGCGGACAAGGAGGAATGTAATTAAGAATTAAGAATGATGAATGACGAATTGAAGTAATGAGATTCGTCTAAATCTAAGTCATAGTCTAAGTCATAAACAAAAACGCAAAGTAGGGCTGCAGCAACGCGACAGCCCTACTTTGTGTAATGTGATGTCTTATTTTGCAACCGTCACCCTTGTGGTCAGGCTTTCGAAACCGAGATTGTCGGCTTTTTCGGCGCGGCGATAGACGGTGAGCGTATAGGTGCCCGGAACTTTGAACTTGCGATGCGGATAGACCACCACGTTGACTTCCGCAGTGCTGCCCGTGCCCACCTTCTTGATTTCCGGATTTTCTTTTCTGTCGAGCAGGAAATGGCTCTGGGAGAACGATTTCATGCCATCTGGCGTGCTGAGCGTGAGGGATAACGGAATGTCTTTCAACGTGTTCACCACGGTGTCATAGAGCAACACGAGCGAAATGTCGAAAAGTGTAGTGGTGTCCTCAATGTCAAATGAGAAATCCAGCACCTCCTCCTCGAAAGCCCAGTTGGTGTTCTGGAACGGGTGGGTCACCTCGATAGAAAAGTTCTTGCAAACGTGTTTCTTAGAATATGGCTTGCAGGAAAACATCGTGAATGCCAATACACTAACGGCAATGATTGCCCATAATCCGTGTTGAAAATTTATCTTTCTCATAATAATCTATTTTTTTCGTTTGTTGCAGAGACGCGCCATGGCACACTCATCATCTCATCATCTTTTTCATCCTCTCATCGAATAATACCCGAAATTTGTGTACCTTTGCCGTCCAAAAATTTTCAGAAAACCGGCGGCAAAAATAACAAATTTGAAGAATGGCAAAGCAACAAAAATATTACGTGGTTTGGGTGGGCAAGACTCCCGGCGTTTATGACAACTGGAACGACTGCAAACAGCAGGTCTATCAGTTCGAGAACGCCAAGTACAAGTCTTTTGAGAACAAGGCGGAGGCCGAAGCCGCCTTCAAGCAGGGCTATGAGAAGTTCTACAAGAGCCATCCCTCGCCTAACAACTCCGCCAAACAATTGTTGCTCTTGCAAGACCAGCCGAAACCGATTCTGCGCAGCCTGTCGGTGGATGCGGCGTGGAATTCCGTGACGAAAGTGATGGAGTACCGCGGTGTCTATACCGAGACCGGTCAGGAGTGGTTCCACAAGGGACCGTTCCCCCGCGCCACCAACAACGTGGGCGAGTTCCTGGCCATCGTACACGGTCTCGCCCTCATCAAGCAGAAAGGCTACGACATCCCGATCTACACCGACAGCATGACCGCCCTCTCATGGGTGCGCAAGAAGAAGCACAACTCCGTGATTCTGCCCACCGAGGAGAACGAGGAGGTCATCGACATGCTGCAACGCGCCGAGCAGTGGCTGAAGAACAACGAATACACCACCCCCATCTACAAGTGGAACACGCCGCTGTGGGGGGAGATTCCCGCGGATTTCGGGAGGAAGTAGGACTGAGGACTGAGGACTTGAGACTGAGGACTGAGGACTGGGGACTATGGACTTTGGTCTTTTTGCTGTAGAGACGTTTCCTGAAACATCTCTGTTGTTTGAATACAATAAAACGCTATTTCCTATCGTTGTATTCCAACAAATCATTGTTCATTTTTATTTTTTATTTATACACAGATATTTATGAAAACGATTCGATTACCGATTTGTTTAATTGTGCTGTTGCTCTGTGCCGCTTCGATGGAAACGCGGGCACAGCAGGAGTACAACCCTTTCAAGGGATTCAACATCGGGGTCACCACGCAAGCGCAATTGGTGGCACCCGTCAACTTCAAGTCCGTTTATGGTCCTACCGTGGATGCGTTCGCCCCCAAGGGATTGCCGGGATTCGGCTATGAGGGCGGACTTGAGCTCTCCTACCATTTCGCCAAATGGTTCGGGGTCTCCCTCGGGTTGAACTTCGGTTCCTCCGCTGTGATGGACTTCAAAGCCGGCGGCAAACGCATCCCCTGGAATCGCCTCTCGGACCGATTCCACGATTTCTTCTTTCCGCTAAAGTTCGAGTTCCACTACCCCGTCAGCGACAGGTTCTGGTTAGTGTCTGACCTCGGCGTGAAATTTTCTGGCAGTTTCCAAATAGGGGGAACTATGATGCAGTCAACAATGGCTGTTTACGAGGATTTCAACGACCCTGCCACATACGTGGATCTCACTTGCGTCACTTCGGGACTGACTTCAACCCGTGCGGTCAATGCGGATCTCGTCTTCGACATGGGCTTTTACTATCAACTTCCCTACGGAGACCTGCTCCGATTCACCGCCGGGGTAAACGCCCCCATGACCGGCACTACCTTGAGCGGCCTCTACCAGCTCACCTGCCCTGCCTATCAGTACGAGTCTGGCGGCACGTTCACCTGCATCAACAACCACCTGAATTTCAGCGCGGCTTATATCCATACGTTCAAGAAAGTAAAAGCGAAGCAGTTAGACAAGAGCTGGATGGAAGAACTGCCGCGCCATGAATTCCAATTCAATGTCGGTGATCCATTTGTGGCGGTGAATTACAGCAATTTGAACTGGTTAAACCGCAATTTGGAGCATGTCTATTCCTATGATCCTGTCTCATGGACGGAACCGTTATCCGACTACATTCACACGCGTTGCGTTCCCTCGTTCTCGTTCAACTATAATTTCAGGGTACAGAAATGGTTCTGGGTCGGTGCGTTGACTACCTTCACAGGCGTACACGGCACGTATCGCGATCGCCTGACGGACGCGAAGACCGGCAGTGCCAGTGAAGTTCTTTGGGCAATCATGCCCGATGTGCGCTTCTCCTACTTCAACCGTCCGCACGTGACACTCTACTCCGGAATCGCCCTCGGTGTGATGTTAGACCATGTGAAATCGCGTGAATATCAGGGCACACAAGCGTTCTTGGGCTATCAGCTGACCGCTTTCGGAGTAAAGGCCGGCGGCAAGCACTGGTTCGGCAACGTGGAGTTGGGTGTCGGACATAAGGGCATTGCCAGTGCCGGTTTCGGCTATCAGTTCTAATCCCCTCAAATTCAGTCTATAAAGACAGTCTAAGTTTAAGTTTTAGTCTAAAAATAAGAAAAACATGAAAAAACATATCAAATTATTAACATGTTTAGTCATAATCGCGCTGTTGATAGGCGGCTGCACGCTTAATGACGGCGAGAAAATGAAAACCAAAACTGGCCAGGAAATGTTCTTTTTCTGGAACCAAAGGGTGGAAATGCTGTTCTCGGGCATTCTTGAACGGGCCTTCAACTTCAACGCCTGGCTCACCGCACCGGAATCGGAGAAGCAGGAGGTGCTGAACCGCTATTTTGACACGGATGAGGCCTTATGCACTTTCCATGAGCTTGCCCCCAATATATGGCGTTTCCAATATAACGGAGACGAGAAACAGTTGCTGTTCGAATTATCGGGAGGCAACTCCCTCAACGACCCAGATGCCGTACTGACGGTTCGTCTTCTCTCACAAAAGAGCAACAATCCGTTCGTTAATTGCGTAATTATCATTCAAAATGTGTCCGCAGGCGTATGGAAAATACAGACCAACGGTGGCGAAAATGTAGTGTCTGGCACACTCCGCGTGGGAGATTCCGCCCCCGCATCTCTGATGTCCAGCCAAGATCTGGCTTTCAAAGCGGAAGGCATGTTCACGTTCTTCGACAACAAGGACGGCCAGAAAGTGCCTGTCTATATGCTCTCCACTATCAATTCGCCAATGATGTACACGTTTAGAGGACGGCCAGCCAGCTGGTGGCATGAAAGCTCAACCGCACCTTGTACCATAAAGGCAGGCGAGGTGACACTCACCGCTACGGACAGGAACGGCGAAGGCAACACCGCCGTCATCACCGTCACAGGCGAGAACACGTTCAACGTGGCGATCGGTGGAGTGACGCAACCGTGGCACCTGTAGAGACGTTTCCTGAAACGTCTCCATTGCCAATGGCAAACAAAAAAAACGGGGAACGTGATTCGTCACGCTCCCCGTTATCATTCGGTGAAACCGTTTTTACAGTCTGTCGATACAGTTCAAATCGCTGAACGCCACTTTCAGGCGCTCCACCATGGATTTCTCGCCTTCGCGAAGAACCGCACGCGGGTCGTAGTACTTCTTGTTGGGCTTGTCCTCGCCTTCGGGGTTGCCGATCTGGCCTTGCAGGTAAGCCTCGTTCTTCTTGTAGTACTTCATCACGCCTTCCCAGAAAGCCCATTGCGTGTCGGTGTCGATGTTCATCTTGATGACACCGTAGCTGATGGCTTCCTTGATCTTGGCGGGTTCGGAACCGGAACCGCCGTGGAACACGAAGTTCACGGGATTCGGCTGCGTGTTGAACTTCTTCTGGATGTATTCCTGGGAGTTGTGCAGGATGATGGGCTCCAACTTCACGTTGCCAGGTTTATAAACACCGTGCACGTTGCCGAAAGAGGCGGCGATGGTGAAGTTCGGGCTGATCTTGCTCAGCTCTTCGTAAGCGTAAGCCACATCCTCAGGTTGCGTGTAGAGGCGTGCGCTGTCGATGCCGGTGTTATCGACGCCGTCTTCCTCGCCGCCGGTGATGCCGAGCTCGATTTCGAGGGTCATCTCCAACTTGGACATGCGGGCCAGATACTTCTTGCAGATCTCAATGTTCTCTTTCAGAGGCTCTTCGGAGAGGTCGAGCATGTGGGAGCTGAAGAGCGGCTTGCCGTGTGCGGCATAGTATTTCTCACCCTCGTCCAGCAGACCGTCGATCCACGGGAGGAGTTTCTTGGCTGCGTGGTCGGTGTGTACCACCACGGGCACGCCGTACATCTCGGCCATACGGTGGATGTGCATGGCACCGGAAATACAGCCTTGGATGGCCGCCTGCTGATTGTCATTGTTCAGCGACTTGCCGGCGCAGAAAACGCCGCCGCCGTTGGAGAACTGGATCATCACCGGGGAATTCACCGCCTTGGCGGCTTCCATCACGGCGTTGATAGAGTCGGTACCGACCACGTTCACGGCCGGGAGGGCGAATTTGTTTTCCTTTGCAATGCGGAAGATCTCTTGCAGATCTTTACCATAAACCACACCGGGTTTCACTTTCGATAAAATTTTTTCTGACATTTTTTGTTGTTTATTTGTTGATTTGTTTTTTTTATTTGTGATTTGTGATTGGTGACTTGTGATTTGTGATTGGTGATTTGAAACTCTCACATCGTACATCATAAGCCTTACGTCTCACGTCTTACGTCACACGTCATCCCATCGGACGCGCAAAAGTACAATTTTTCCTTCACAATTATGCATTATGAATTATGCATTATGAATTCTTTTTCCTTCTCCGGCGTTGCACAAACCAGTTGACAATCTCATAGCCAAGGCTGAAGGCAGTGATCACGCCACCCACCTTTCCTTTGCCTTTGCCCAGGAAGCCGGACTTGTTTTTGCCGATGGGAAGGGCGCGAACTGCCTGCACGGCGTTCGAGATGCCCGAAAGGCTGAAGTTCTGACCGAAATGACGGACGCCTTTCAGACCGTCCCACACCTTTTTGAAGGTGTCCACGTCATCCTGATAGGCATCCAGGTCTTTGCTCAGCCTTCGCTCCTGCACCTCGATTTTGGCACGGAGTTGCTGTTTCCGGCGGGCGATGTCCTCCAGACTGTTGATGGGGGCTTTACTGCTACTCATGCTGACCTCCTTTCTGGGATGCGTATTCATCCTCCACATCCTTAATGAGATTCTCGGACTCCACCTCTTCCACCTCATCGGGATACATGATGCGGCTGAACTTGCGGAGAAGCGGTTTCACGAAAAGGACATCTTTCTTGGAAAACACGAAGACAATAACGGCGACGAATAAGGCGCACAATATTGTGTATGCCCATGCCGCACCTATGGCCAGTGTCAACCAGTGAATGACCGCCGATGAGAGGTAAATCAGCACCACCAAAGCGCACACGATGATAATCAACATGGAGAAAATCACCGACAGCAGCTGTGTGGATTTTTCAAGGAACTCCAACTTCAACAAATCGTAACGCTGCGAGAAGTACGTTTTAGCGTCCGCCCACGTCTTCTCGCTGCGTTCCGATTTTTTTGTGAATTTACCTAAAATGTCCATGAGAATATGGGTTCTACAGAACGAGACAACGCCGATTAAAGCACCTCATCCTGAATTTCCTTTTCAAAATCGTCATCTTCGATGTCGATGTTGAAATCATCCTCAGAGGGAGCGCATGCACGTTTCTCTTTCAGTTTGGTGATGAGGCGGTCGATTTCCTCGCGGGTCATTTTCTCGCCCACCTTCTGGCGGATTTCCTTACCTTTTTCTGTTGTGCACAACAAGGTGATTCCTGTAGCTGCGGCAGCTCCTGCCACGAATGCTAAAATTTCTGAAGCTTTCATTTTTTTGTACTTTTTTGGTGATTTATTTTTCGGATTTCCCCACACTGCGCTTCGCATGTATAGGGCTTTACGTTTCAAATTATGAATTATGAATTATGAATTATGAATTAACATCGTACCCGATCCGTTCCACGGATTCCATCTGGTCGATCTGGCGCAGTTGCTCGATGAGGTTGTTCAAGGTTCTGACACTCTGTATGTAGAGCATCAGCGTGCCGGTAAAGACATTGTTCTTGGTCTCTATGTTTAACGAGCGGATGTTCAAATCCATCTGGGAGGTGATCACGTCCATCATCTCCTTGATGATGCCCTTGCGGTCGAAACCTTTGAGTTTGATGCCGGAAAGGAAGGCAATGTTCTGACCCTTGCGCCACTTGGTCTTGATGATGCGGTTGCCGAAACGGGACATCTGAGCAATGGCGTTCGGGCAGCTGGTCTGATGCACCACGATGCGGTTGTCCGACACTTGGAAGCCCACCACCGTGTCGCCGGGAATCGGGTTGCAGCAGTCAGCCAGCACGTACTTGATTTGTTCGTAGTCGTCATCCAGAAGGAAGGCATTCGGAGTGACATTCATCTGCTCGTCAATCAGTTGGTTCAAGGGCTTGCTCTCAATCTCCTGCGTGACTTTCTGTTGGAAGTCCGCCAACTCTTTGGCGTTCTTCACCGAAAGCATCTTTGAAATCTTATTCTTGGTCAACTTCTTGGAGACCACACTATTCCAAAAAGCTTCGTCACTTTTCTCCAGAGAAGCCTCTTTCACTTTGCGCACATTCTCTTCCGTAAATTCCACTCCCAACTCGTCGAAATACTGTTTCAGCAGCAGCTTGCCCGACGATACCAGTTCATGCTGTTGGTTCCGGAAAAAGTCCTTGATGCTTCGACGTGCCTTGGGGGTCTGCACAAACTCCAGCCATTCTGCCTTCGGGAACTGCTTCTTGGAGGTGATAATCTCCACTTGGTCGCCATTGCTGAGGGCCTTGTTGACCGGCGTGATGTTGTAGTTGACCTTTGCTCCGATGCAGTGGTCGCCCAGGTTGGTGTGCAGGGCGTAGGCGAAATCAAGGACGGTGGAACCTTGTGGCATCGTCTTCATATCCCCTTTCGGGGTGAAGACATAAATTTCTTTAAGGCCGAGATTCAGACGCACTTCGCTGAGGAAGTCAAGCGCATCGGCATCTTTGCTGTCGAGAATCTCGCGGGCCTTCAGCAGCCAATCTTCCAGACGATGGTCCAACTCGGCATCATCCATTTCCCCATCTTCCTTATAACGATAATGGGCGGCCAAGCCTTTCTCGGCGATCTCGTCCATACGCTTGGAGCGGATCTGCACTTCCACCCAACGTCCCTGCTTGCTCATGGCCGTCACGTGCAACGACTGGTAGCCATTCGGTTTCGGGTGCGTCAAGAAGTTACGGTCGCGCATCGGGTTGGTCTTATAAAGGTCACAGATGATGCGGTATATCTTCCAGCAAATGTCAAATTCCTCATACATCGGGCTGTCGAACACGAAACGCACCGCAAAAATGTCATAGACATCCTCGAAATTGATCTGTTTGCGGAGCATTTTGTTATAGATGGAAGACACCGACTTGGTACGACTGGTGATTTCGGCTTGGATTCCGGCCTTCTCCAACGCCGCCTTAATTGGGGCAATGAATTCCGGAATCATCGTCGAACGCTCCTTCTCCGAATCTTTCAGCTTTTCAGCAATAGCGAAATACTCGGTGGGGTTGGTATAGCGCATGGCGTAATCCTCCAACTCACTCTTGATGGAGTAAAGACCGAGACGATGAGCGAACGGGACATAGAAATACGATGTTTCGGAAGCGATTTTCAGCTGTTTCTCCGGCGGCATCGCATCAAGCGTGCGCATATTGTGCAGACGGTCGGCCAATTTGATGAGGATGACCCGCACGTCCTTAGACATGGAAAGGAAAATTTTCTTGAAATTTTCCGCTTGGATGGACATATTCTGGTTATCGACCACCAAATCTTCGATCTTCGTCAGACCGTCAATGATGTTGGCGACCACATCTCCAAAGAGCTCGCGCATGTCGTCAAGCGTGTAATCCGTATCCTCCACCACATCATGCAGCAGAGCGCAGATGACAGACGTCGCACCGAGGTTCATTTCAGCGCAACAAATCATGGCCACCGCAATCGGATGGTAGATATAGGGTTCCCCGCTCTTGCGGCGCACCCCGAAATGGGCATTAGTGGCGAGCACGAACGCCTTGCGGATCTGCTTGCGATCCTCCACTGTCGTCCGCGGATAGACCACCTGAAGCAGCTCGCGATACTTCCGTACCACCGTCTGGTTCTCTAATTGCGCATTCGGAATATATTCTTCCATGTCTCTTTTTCTTCTCTTCTCAACAGATTAATTGTTTTGCAAATATTGTGCCGTTTTTCATGGTCAAGGATCAAAGGTTAAAGGTTAAGGGTTAGGGGTTAAGATTAAAAGTTGTTTAGTTATTAGATATAACGTATCAGAAATAACCCTTTCGAAACCCACTCACATTATCAATTATCAATTATCAATTATCAATTATCAATTCGTAATCACCATCTTTTTCGTCACCACCTTCTTACCATCCGTAATCCTCATCACGTAGCAGCCGGGAGTGAGGTGTTGCACATTGAGAGTGTTAACTCCAGGAGTGAGAATAGTCTGTAACACCACGCGTCCAGTCATATCCACGAGTTGGCACTGTGTGCTTGCTGATTCCGTGTTGGCCGTCACAAAACATTGATTCGACACGGGGTTCGGGAAAACCGTGAAAAGAGGTTCCTTGTTGATGACATAATCGTCAACGCCCACGGTGGTCAAAGATTGCAAGACTGCCTGATAGGCATTCACCTTGCCATGACCGAACCTCAGCTCACCAGCCTGTTCTGTAAATTGGTCATTGTAAGCGGTTTGTAGGAGAATGTCTTTCACCTGATCAGCAGACAAATACGGATTCACTTGCAGCACCAATGCCGCCACGCCTGCCACAAATGGACCCGCCATAGATGTTCCTGACAAGGAGACAAACTTGTAAGTCCGTCCGTTGAATTGCATGGAGGCGGTAGTGGTACCGCTGTAGGTGTTAGTGTAGCTGGAGAGCGCGGAAACAACGTTTTTGCCAGGGGCTGAGATGTCTGGTTTGGATGTCACACCGAATCCAGGGCCTGAACTGGAGAAATCCGCAATAGCACCACCGTTGAGATTGCCCGACGGTGCCGTGAAGCGGGCGGAATGCGCCGCCACGGTGATGACACAGTCCACATTGGCAGGTGTGCTGACGCTGTAAAGGTTGTCGCCGGCAATCCAATCAGGATGGGAATTTGGACGGATGAAAGCCCCTCCCCAGTTGCCGTAGTTGCTCTCGATCAACGCCATGTTCCAGACATGGAAATCACCGCCTGCCGCCGCCACAGCGAGTCCAAACTTATACCCATTGTTCTTACTGACCTGTAGCTGAACCTCAGGTCTGTTGTTGTACGAGTTCGAGGTCTGAAGCTCACCCCAGTAGTGGACGGTGTCGTTGCCTATGACCAACACGTCGTCAAAATTACCGTTTTCAGTAGTGGAGAGAAAAGGGGTTTCCGATATGATGTTGAAAGAATTGTCCATCGCAAAAATCGAGAAGGAGAACGGCTGGTTCACACTACCCATCATAGTGATGCTGGAGCCGATAGACGACTGAGGGAAAGTAAACTGCGTGCGGATAGTGTCTTGTTGGGTGAACGTATGCATCAAGTGGCTGTTTTCATCGCCATTGTTGCCAGCGCTACTCACAAACACCACGCCGAGGTCATTCAAACGTTGCATCTCCTCGGCCAATGCACCCGTACCATCCATATTGTCAAGATAGTATAAACCCCAACTCATGCTGATCACCAAGCGTTTTCCCTCTTGCTGGGACACATCGTACATCCAGCGCCAGGCATCGATCACCTGTTGGTCTGTCAAATTGACACTGACAAAGAGGAACTCAGCATCCACAGCCACACCCCTGTATATGGTACCTGCACCGGCACCACCAGCGATGCCTGCGCAGTGGGTGCCATGATAGGCGTAGTCATATACATTGCTGGTGTCACACTTTGCATTCAACAATGCCTCTGCACCTACATATTCCGTACCGTAATCATAACCTGCGGGAGCTGGGCCCGATGTCTTGAACTGGTCCCAGGCTCGCAACACGCGGTAGTGAACCATGTTCGTATCGTAAAACACAGGGTGAGTATAATCGAAACCCCAGTCGGTGATGCCAATAATCACCCCCTGACCGGTAAACTCCTGCGGCAAATTGATGGCCTGCCGCACACTGTCCAGTCTGGCATCTTCAGCGGCACGATACAACAACGCCTGCGAACGGCCGACGAGTGCCAATGCCAATAGTCCTAAAAATAATAGTCCTTTTTTCATATTCTAAGTTTTTATTCGATTACATTTTAGTTTCAAGTTTCAGAAGTTCAAAGTTTATGGTTTAATTCCACAGTCCTCAATCCACAGTCTTCAGTCCTCAGTCCTCAGTCCTTAATCCTAAAATTCAGCACCTGCAAGAAGTCCTTCAGCGCGGGATTCTGTTCCAGCATATTGTTCACCTTGTCTTCGCTCGTGTATATCACTTTTTTCCGTTCATGTTCACGAATCTCAAACTCAATATCATCGACATTCAGCTGAAAATGGTTGCGCCAATACTCCAACATGGCCCGTTTGCTCATCTCCAGCTGGTTTTTCTGGAAATCATTCTCCACATCAACAGAGATCACATCATTCTCATAGCCAGGCAGATAATCATAGAGTTGATGGTAAAAGGCCGGCTTTTTCTGGAAGATTGAATCCACCATCTGTTTCCAACAATCCTCGAAGGATTCTGTATCGTCTGAGATTGGTTGTGAAGACGCGAGGTTTTGCGTCTCGACGGTCTCGAGTTGCGTCTCCGTCTCGGCGGTCTCAGGTTGCGACACCGATTCGGTGATTGCGGCTTGTTGAGACGCAAAATTTTGCGTCTCTACGGTTGTGGGTTGGGTCAGAGTTTGCGTCTGCGCCACCACCTCCTTGATGGAGGGCAGCGGCTTGATAGGGGTGAACCCTGCAAACTGCAAACCCTGGGTGGAGACTTGGGGTTCTGAGGCCATACGCCTTTCTGGGGTATTGCCTTCGGCGGAACCGCCTGCGCCTTCCGGGATGTTATCGCTCCTGCGATTGCCTCGCACGGTGCCGCATATAGACGTAGTTGGCATTGATCTGCATTATGCACAACTCCACCGACAGCCGTTTGTTGTTCGACATCTTGTAGTTGAAATCGCATTGGTTGGCCAGTTCCAGAGCGCGGGTGAGCAGCATCCTGTCCGCTTTCTGCGCCTGCACCTGCAATTTCTGCTTAATAGCATCGGACATTTGGAGCAGTTGCACTGTGCCAGGATTCTGCGCGAGCAACAAGTTACGGATATGGGTGGCGAGGCCGGAAATAAAATTCTGTGCATCAAATCCTTTCGCCAAAATATCGTCTAAAAGGAGCAATGCTCCCGACACATCTTCGCTCAGCACGATGTCCATCACCTGGAAATAGTTGTCCACATCTAAAACATTCAGGTTCTGGATGGTATCCTTGTAGGTGATATTCTTACCAGAAAAGCTGACTAATTGGTCGAAGATGGAGAGCGCATCACGAAGGGCACCGTCGGCTTTGGTGGCTACTACACGAAGAGCATCCTCTTCAGCAGAAACCCCTTCTTGTTGTGCAACATATTGCAGATGACGCACTATATCATTATCGTTAATCCGCTTGAAATCATACACTTGGCAGCGGGAAAGAATCGTCGGGAGAATTTTGTGTTTCTCTGTCGTGGCCAATATGAACTTGGCGTATGCGGGCGGTTCCTCCAGCGTTTTCAGGAAAGCGTTGAAAGCCGAACCCGAGAGCATGTGGACCTCATCGATGATATAGACCTTGTACTTGGCACCTTGGGGCGGGATGCGCACCTGATCCACCAAGTCGCGGATTCCATCCACCGAATTGTTCGAGGCAGCGTCCAGCTCAAAGACGTTGAACGAGGCCGAGTTATTGAAAGCCAGACAGGACTCGCACTCGTTGCAGGGTTCAAAGTCATCCGTCAAATGTTCGCAGTTCAAGGCTTTGGCGAAGATGCGGGCGCAGGTGGTCTTGCCCACCCCACGCGGTCCGCAGAAGAGGAATGCCTGCGCCACCTGGTTGTTCCGGATGGCGTTTTTGAGCGTCGAGGTGATGGTTTCCTGTCCCACCACGGATCTGAAAGTCGAGGGTCTGTATTTTCTCGCTGATACGATGAAGTTATCCATAATAGCTCTCCTTTTCGCAAATGTTACAATTTGCAAAAATACATTTTTTTACGATTTGCGATTTACGTTTTGCGTTTTTCGATTTATGATTTACGAACCGCCATCCGCGTCGCTTTCCGTGCCTCTTTCCAACGAGGGAAATAGCGGTCCATCAGTGCGTGGAACTTCGGGCCATGGTTGGCTTCGATAAGATGCGCAAGTTCGTGGACTACAACGTGTTCCACACATAAATCAGGTAACAGCAAAAGATACGTACTGAACTGGATGGCCCCCGTTTTCTTGTTACAAGAACCCCAGCGTGAAATCGTGGGCTTGTAGGTGATTTTGGTGGGTTTGACCCCCATTAAAGCGGTGTATTTCAACAGCATGGGTTTCAGCATTGCATCCAGCCGTGCAACGGCCTCCTGCACTTGCTCTTTGGTCTCTAACGGAAGCTGTGAGTAAAAGTTGTAGCGTTTCACATTGGCATCCGCCACCTTCCGCATCGCTTGCGCAATCCAAGCCTCGTTGTCATGAATGAACTGCATTATCGTTTTCTTCGGAGTGAGATACGGTGCGGTCACATGCAGGTCGCCGTTGCTCACCACCCGCATCGATATGCGTCGCGTCCGTCTGTAAGTTATTTTGATGTTCATTTCTCGGTGGGGAAAGGGTTAAGGTTCAAGGGTCAAAGGTCAAAGTTTCAGGTTTCAAGTTTCAAATCTTATCGTGGTACTGTGGAACATTGTGTCGCGGGCGACCAGCACAAAAAAGCACTCGTAGGGCATGTCGCGATAGAGGTCGCGGAGTTTGATTTTGGCGGCGCCACGGTGCATTGAGGCGTCCACGGTGTTCCATATTTCTTCGCCAAGGGGACGATAGCATAGCACCGCACGACGGCAGCGAGGCGCTGACTCGTCAAGGCGGCAACGGAAGGTCACCGTCGGATGGGCTCCGGCAAGCGGACTCCAACGGCTCTCCACAAGAATGTCTTCCGCACTGAAATAAATCATCGGGGAGCCTTTTTCCTGCTCGCTTACCGGACTTTCCTGTTCCTGCCGTGCTTTCTCACGCGCATTCGACTCCATCTGGTGTTGCAAAAAAAGGATAAGGCACAGCATTAATGCTGCGCCCACGAACACCCACAACCACGGATTCTGCCTTATAGAGGATGTTTTCTTATCCGAATGAGGGACAATTGCTCCCATCCTAATAGTTTGACCTTGAGAACATCTGCAATTTCCAGTGATTTCCTTTCTCGTCGTCAAACTCGATAAGGAACTCATTTTTGTTCAGCTTGAGAATTTTTGCCGTGAAATCATACACTCGCCCGTAGAACGTGTATTGGAAATTCACTGTTTTTGTCTTCTGGTCCGCCACCCACATGGCAAAAGTGGACTCCCGATACTCGCCATTATAGCGCGCCATCACCGACATCACATGGTCGGCATATATATAATAATATGTCTGCGGAGCATAACCGATATATTCCGTGGAGTCAATCTCCTCACCATTAAGATAGGTGTGCGACACTTGCCAAGACCTCACAATACGATAATCTATGGAGAACAAATTCTCGCATGATGTACACAAAACGGCTGTAATTCCGACCAGCAGCACAACACAAATTTTCGCCAATTTACTCATAACGTATGTTTTTCTTTATGACTACTTGCCGCAAAGCTGTCCGTACAGCTGTCGCATTCCAACGGTCGCTTTTTCTGTGATGTAAGTCACCCGGCGGGAAATGGCACCAGGCTGTTTCGGGTCGATGACGTATATCTCCGCGTTGGCAGGCGCGTAGTAGAGCAGTCCCGCCGCCGGATAGACGGCCAAGGAAGTGCCGATGATGATGAGAATGTCGCACTGTTCCACCTCGCGGGCGGCAGCGTCGAGCAACGGCACGGCCTCGCCGAACCACACAATAAACGGGCGCAGCAACGAACCGTCCTTGGCGCGCTCACCATATTTCATCGGTTTGTAGCCGATGTCGAAAACCTCCGTCTTGCGCTCGTTGCAGGCTTTGGTCAGCTCGCCGTGCAGGTGGATGATTTTCGAGGAACCGCCGCGCTCGTGCAGGTTATCGACGTTCTGCGTGACCACCGTCACGTCGTACTGTTCCTCTAACTTCGCCACCAGCTTGTGTGCGTCGTTAGGTTCGCAATGCTCCAACTGCGCACGCCGCTCGTTGTAGAAGTCGATGATCAGCTGCGGATTGCGGTACCACCCGTCGATGGTGGCCACATCCTCCACATTATGGTTTTCCCAAAGGCCGTCGCTGTCGCGGAACGTGCTGATGCCGCTCTCAGCCGAGATGCCGGCACCGGATAGAACTACGATCTTTTTCATAATGGTTATTGGTTATGGGTTATTGGTTATTCGTCGCCGAAGGCCATGCCGACTCCTCTTGCTGTGCGTACGAGGAAGTCGTCGGGTTTCACGAGGTGCGGTTCTTTGACGGCCTCTTCCAGTGGGACGTATGAGATGTCCGGGTGGCGATAGACCACGAGGTTGCCGTATTTTTTCTCCTTGACGAGCTCGAAGGCCTTCACACCGAACTCAGTGGCGAGGATGCGGTCGTAGGCTACGGGGGTGCCGCCGCGTTGCAGATGTCCAAGCACCGTCACGCGGATGTCGTGCTCGATGCCAAGGTCGAGGAGTTCCTGTTTCAACACGTCCCCTACCCCGCCGAGCTTGATATGCTGGTCACCGATGGCTGTGGGTGCCTTGCCAACGACATCGCCGCCGACACGTTTCGCACCCTCGGCAATCACGATGTTGCAGAAGCCCATGCCGTTCTTGTAGCGAGTTTCGATTTTCTTGGCGATAGCCTCGGGACGGTACGGGATTTCGGGGATGATGCAGACATCCGCGCCGCCGGCAATGGCCGTGTGCAGGGCAATCCAACCCGCATCGCGACCCATCACCTCCATGATGAAGACGCGGTTGTGGCTCTCCGCCGTCGTCACGAGCTTGTCGATGGCCTCCGTAGCGATCTGCACCGCCGTCTGGAAACCGAAAGTGAAGTCCGTGCTCGACAGGTCGTTGTCGATGGTCTTAGGCACGCCCACCACGGGAATGCCGATGTTTAGAAGATCCAAGGAGATGCGTTGCGATCCGTCGCCGCCGATGTTGATGATGGCGTCGAAGCCCATGTTCTCGAAACGTTTCTTCATGAGCTGCGAACGGTCCTCCATCTTCCAGCTGCCGTCAGGCAAGCGCACAGGGAAATGGAACGGGCCGCCCTTGTTGGTGGTCTTGATGATGGTGCCACCCTTCACATGCAGTCCGGAGACCATGCTCTCGGTGAGCTCCACAATCTCCACATTGTCCTTCAGGATGCCGTTGAACGCCTCTATGCAGCCGTACACCTGCCATTCATCATTCTCCAAAGCGGCACGTTTCACAATACCGCGGATTACCGCATTCAATCCCGGACAGTCACCACCGCCCGTCGCTATCAGTATTTTATGGGACATTTTATTGAACTTTGACTATAACTATAACTGATTACAAATCACTATTCACATTACTCTGAACTACGCGAACAGTTTTTCAATCTGTGCTTCGTATTTTTTTATCAGGACGTTGCGTTTGAGTTTCAGCGTGGGGGTTAGTTCACCCGACTGGATAGACCACTCGTGGTTCATCAGCAGAAAGCGTTTCACCTTCTCGGTATCGCCGAAACATTTGTTGAATTCATCCACGATTCTCTTGTATTTGTCTTTAACCTCGGGATGCTCAATCATCTCCTCGTTTGTGGTGTAAGGGATATCCTTGTTTGCGCACCACGAACGCAAGTCGCTGAAATTGGGCACGATGAGAGCGGCGGCGAACTGCTTGTTCTCGCCGACCACCATGATATTATCAATCAGAGATTCTTCAAGGAATTTGTTCTCGATGATGGTGGGCACGACATATTTTCCAAATGCGGTCTTGAACATTTCTTTTTTGCGACCCGTTATTTTCAGCCGTCCTTCCGGGGTGAGCTGGCCGAGGTCGCCGGTGTGGAGCCATCCTTCGGCGTCAATCACCTCAGCGGTTTGTTCAGGATTGTTGTAGTAGCCCTTCATCACGTGCGGTCCCTTGGTAAGGATTTCTCCGTCCTCGGCGATGCGCACCCGCGTGCCGGGAAGCACCGGACCCGCCGTGCCGATTTCCACCCCACCTTCAAAGAAATTGCTTACTGCAATCACGGGGGAGGTTTCGGTGGTGCCATAGCCCTCCAGCACCGGAATACCCATGGCCCAGAACACCTTGGAGATACGCGGCTGGATAGCGGCTCCACCCGTCACAATGACCTTCAGGTTGCCGCCTAAGGCCTTGTTCCACTGGTTCAGCACAAGTTTCCTTGCTAACTTCAGCCGGCGGTCATAACGCTTGCCGGGGTTGTCGCCATACTGCAGGGCAATCTCATTCGCCCAGAAAAATATTTTCTGCTTGGTCTTGCTTAATTTATGACCCTTTGCAAGGATTTTGTCATATACTTTCTCTAACAGTCGGGGCACTGTCGTGAAAATGTCAGGTTTCAGCTCCACCATATTCTCCTGAATCTTGGCAAGGTTCTCTGCATAGTAAATCGGGAGCCCCAAATATTGCCAAGCGTAGTTCATCATACGCTCATACACGTGACACAGAGGCAGATAGCTTAAAATCCGATTGTTCTCGGTGGTGGGAATGATGGGCAGCACCGCCTCCACATTCGAGAGGAAATTCCTGTGGGTGAGCATCACGCCTTTCGGGAAGCCCGTGGTTCCTGACGTGTAAACCAACGAAATGACATCGTCTGGTTTGATTTTGTCCTTGATTTCTTGCAAATACTGCGGTGCGGGATTGGCGCGGCCAAGTTCTATCACCTCGTTCAAATGCTTGTAACCACGGAGGTTACGGAACGTGTAAACTTTGTCCTTCAGTTCGGGCTTGTCGTCGAGAATTTGGGTGATTTTGCGTAACAAGTCCCAACCGGCCACGAAGACGAGCTTCACATCGGCATCATCAAATATGTAGCGGTAATCGCTCTCACTGATGGTCGGATATATTGCCACGTGCAACGCGCCGATCTGCATGATGGCCATG
>JAEEGJ010005816.1_pt1 | contig 37993 bp, 38 predicted proteins | sample 8958761 | NCBI WGS metagenome assembly JAEEGJ01 (sample SAMN16246546, study PRJNA631951) | gut metagenome | biome: gut microbiome; feature: rumen; material: RS-attached | host: Bos | place: Iran: Karaj | collected 2018-10
GCTCTGCTCGTCGGTGCGCACCGTGAAGGTGGGATCCTCTTCAGCCAGCTTGGCCAGGCCGTTGGACAGCTTGTCCAGGTCCTTCTGAGTCTTGGGCTCAACGGCGATACCGATAACGGGATCGGGGAAGTCCATAGACTCCAGTACGATGGGTGCATCCTCGTCGCAGAGGGTGTCACCGGTGTGGATATCCTTGAAGCCAACGCCTGCGCCGATGTCGCCTGCGCCGATTTCCTCAACGGGATTCTGGTGGTTGGAGTGCATCTGGAAGAGGCGGCTCACGCGCTCCTTCTTGCCGCTGCGCACGTTGTAGATGTAGCTGCCGGCAGCCACCTTACCGCTGTAGACGCGGAAGAAGGTCAGACGGCCAACGTACGGGTCGGTGGCAATCTTGAAGGCCAGAGCGCTGGTCTTCTCGTCCTCGCTGGGCTTGCGGCTCTCCGTCTCGCCGGTGTCGGGGTTCTTACCCTCGATGGCGGGCGTGTCCAGAGGAGAGGGCAAGAACATGCAGACATAGTCCAACAGAGTCTGCACGCCCTTGTTCTTGAAACTCGAACCGCAGGTCATGGGCACGAGGCTCAGGTTCAGCGTACCCTTACGGATAGCGGCGATGAGCTCGTCCTCGGTGATGCTGTCGGGATCCTCGAAGAACTTCTCCATGAGGGCCTCGTCCTGCTCGGCAGCCTGCTCCAGGAGCTTGGCGCGCCATTCTTCGCACTCGGCCTTGAGGTCGGCGGGAATCTCCTCCACGTCGTACTCTGCACCCATCGTCTCGTCGTGCCACAGAATGGCCTTCATCTTGATGAGGTCGCAGATACCCTTGAAGTTCTCCTCTGCACCGATGGGCACAGCGACTACTGCGGGGTTGGCACCCAGGATGTCCTTCATCTGGCGCACCACCTCGAAGAAGTCGGCACCAGAGCGGTCCATCTTGTTAACATAGCCCATACGGGGCACGTTGTACTTGTCAGCCTGGCGCCATACAGTCTCCGACTGGGGCTCTACGCCACCTACGGCGCAATATGTTGCCACAGCGCCGTCCAGCACACGCAGAGAGCGCTCCACCTCTGCGGTGAAGTCCACATGTCCCGGAGTGTCGATCAGATTGAACTTGTACTTGTTACCGTTCCAGTTCCAGTAAGCTGTGGTAGCGGCAGAGGTGATGGTGATACCACGCTCCTGCTCCTGCTCCATCCAGTCCATCGTGGCTGCGCCTTCGTGCACCTCACCGATCTTGTGGGTCTTACCGGTATAGAAAAGAATACGCTCCGACGTTGTTGTCTTACCGGCATCGATGTGAGCCATGATACCGAAGTTGCGCGTCAAATGAAGATCTTGTTTTGCCATTTCCTTTTACCTTAATATATATTATTAGAAACGGAAGTGGGCAAATGCACGGTTTGCCTCAGCCATGCGGTGCATGTCTTCCTTACGCTTGAAGGCACCGCCCTGCTCATTGTAGGCGTCCATGATTTCAGCAGCCAGCTTGTCGGCCATAGTCTTACCGCCGCGCTTACGGGCAAACTGAATCATGTTCTTCATGCTGACACTCTCCTTACGATCGGGACGAATCTCCGTGGGCACCTGGAAAGTGGCACCGCCGATACGGCGGCTCTTCACCTCCACCTGAGGAGTGATTTTGTCGAGAGCCTCCTTCCAAATCTGGAGGGCGGGCTTCTCCTCACTCTTCATCTTCTCGCCAACAATCTCCAGACTGTTGTAGAAGATATCGTAGGAGATACTCTTCTTACCATCGAACATCAGATGGTTCACGAACTTGGACACCTTCACGTCGCCGAATACAGGATCCGGAAGGATGATTCTCTTCTTTGGTTTAGCTTTACGCATTTTCTTTCGTTTGTTCTTTGTGTTCAGGGCTGTAGGATTTCCTTGTCTTCAACATCTCCCACTGGAGCGTTTACTCAGGCCTGGCAACTGAACGGGTTAGTGATGGATTTCTTTACTTCTTCTTGTCTCCTTTAGGACGCTTGGCACCGTACTTGGAACGACGCTGTGTGCGGTTTGCAACACCTGCCGTATCCAGCGTGCCGCGCACGATGTGATAACGAACACCGGGAAGGTCCTTTACACGACCGCCGCGCACCAGCACGATGCTGTGCTCCTGCAGGTTGTGACCCTCGCCCGGAATGTAAGCATTGACCTCTTTGGAATTCGTGAGACGTACACGCGCGACCTTACGCATAGCGGAGTTCGGCTTCTTGGGAGTCGTAGTGTAGACTCTCAGGCATACGCCACGCTTCTGAGGGCAAGCATCCAACGCACGAGATTTCGACTTGACCTCGATAACCTCGCGTCCTTTGCGAACCAATTGTTGAATTGTAGGCATAAATAGTTGTTAATAAATAAATTATAAAAAGCCCCCTTGTTTTGGGGGCTGCAAATATACGCAAAATCTTGTAAATAGCAAAATTCCGATCAGCTAACTATCTGAATTTCGCGAACTCTACATCTTTACGGGCCTTCTCGTAGAGGGCCTTGCTCTTCGCCTCGACACCGGCCAGGTGCTCGCGCACGCCCTCCGCGTCGCCCTTGCGGGCCGCGATGATGGCGCGGACGTACTCGGCGCGGGCGCAGTGGCAGGTCACGCGGGCCTCAGCCTCGTCCAGGCGGCCGGCCAGCAGGCTGGCGATGGCGCCGTTGACGCCGTGCGTGCCTTCGAGCTCCCGGGCGGCGGCATCATAGTTGCCGTCCAGCAGGTCCACCAGGCCCAGGTTGGCCTTGGCCTCGTCGGTGCCGGCCTTGCGGAACCACTCGGCGGCGCGCTTGCGGTCGCCGCGCTGCAGCTCCACGACGCCGCGGGCGTTGAGCACGTCGGCATCCTGGTCCTTGATGGCGTCCAGATATTTCGCGGCGGCGTCCGGACGGCGGTCGTCCAGCGCGAGGGCCGCGAGGTTGAAGCGGGCGCGGTCGGAGGCGTATTTCTGCACGGCCTTCTCATAGAGCTCGGCCTTGCGGGAGGCGTTGTCCGCGATGGAGGCCACGCGGAGCAGGCCCTCCTCGTCGAGGACGTCAATGGCCTGCTTCGAGAGCTCGACGAGCTCCTCGTCGGAGAAGTTCTGGTAGTCCAGCTCCGTGATGAAGCGGGCGCGGCGCAGCTCCGGGAAGACGTTCTTGTTGATCTCGGTATAGACCTTGGACATGTTCTTGATCTCGCTCTCGCGCACGGCGGGGTCGCTGTACATCGACAGCACGCGCAGGATCAGGTCCTTGTCCTCGATGTCGGAATTCTCGACGGCCTCGCGGAAGCCCTCCCAGTCCTGGCCGATGCTGCGCACCTCCAGGTTGTCGGGGGCCTTCTCGCCCGTCACCTTGCTCCAGGCCTTCTGGGCGGAGGCGGCGCGCTTGTCGGAGAGCTTGGCGTTGTAGGCCTCGCCGCCCTCGGGGGACGCGTAGGCCACGACGCTCGTGCCCTTGACCGTGTAGCGCGGGTCGGCCCCGATGGCCTCGAGGGCGGCCTGCAGCTCCTTGATCGAGCGGGAGCGGAGCTCGCTGCCCTTGATCGCGGCGGAGTTGTAGTCATACATCACCTGGCCCTCGGCCTGCTCGTGCAGGACGGCCTGGTAGTTGTCCTTCTTGTAGCTGTATTCGCCGCCCGCCTCGGCGAGCAGCTGGGTCACGACCGTGCCGTCGGCCACCTTGACCGCCGGGATGGCGATCTCCTTGTCCTTGTAGCGCGCGACGCCGCGGAGCTCGAGGTAGGCCTGCTCCATGCCTTCTTCGTAGTCGAAGGCGAAATGCTCGCGCACGGTGCCGCCCGTCTTGGCGACGACCTTGTAGTTGTCGAGGACCTTCTCGCCCTGGTAGGTGAAGGTCGGGCCCTTCTGCTCCTCGCCGCCGGCATAGACCAGCACGGGAGTGACTTCAAGGATGGCCTTGGGATGGAAATAACCGTCAGGGTATGTCACGGCCAGGTCCACGGGGATCTGGTCTCCGACGAGCGCGAGGACCTCCGGCGTGCAGTCGATCTGCAGCTTTTCGGCGAGCTTCATCTGTTCGGCGCGGGACTTGGAACAAGCGGCCGCGCTCACGACAGCGGCGCCCAGGATGAGGATTTTCAGAAAACGTTTCATTTTCAACATGGTTAGTCGTTAGTGGATATGAATCAGTTCACAAATATAAAAAATATCCTTAACTTTGCTCTCTATGGAAATGCAAGAACTCCAGAGACTCAAGAATAAATACGACATCATAGGCAATGACGCCGGGCTCAACCGCGCCCTCGAGACGGCCGTGGCCGTGGCTCCCACGGACCTCACCGTCCTGATCACGGGCGAGAGCGGCGTCGGCAAGGAGACGATCCCGCAGATCATCCACCAGTTCAGCCGCCGCAAGAACGGCAAATACCTGGCAGTCAACTGCGGAGCCATCCCCGAAGGGACCATCAACGCCGAGCTGTTCGGCCACGAGAAGGGAGCCTTCACGGGCGCCATCGGCGAGCGGAAAGGCTACTTCGAGGAGGCCGACGGCGGCACGCTCTTCCTGGATGAGATCGGCGAGCTGCCGCGCGAGACGCAGGCCCTGCTGCTGCGCGTCCTGCAGAACGGCGAGTTCATGAAGGTCGGTTCCTCCAAGGTGGAGAAGACCGACGTGCGCGTGATCGCCGCGACCAACGTCAACCTGGCCTACGCCGTGGCCACGGGCAAGTTCCGCGAGGACCTCTACTACCGCCTGACCGGCATCCAGATCCAGATGCCCGCCCTGCGCGAGCGCAACAAGGACGACATCTACCTCCTCTTCCGCAAATTCACCTCGGACTTCTCCGAGCGCTACAACCTCTGCAAGGTCAACCTCAACCACGACGCCATCTCGATGCTGACCGCCTACCGCTGGCCCGGCAACATCCGCCAGCTCAAGAACGTGGCGGAGACGGTGACGGCCCTCGAATCGCGGCCCGTCACGCCCGGCTCCGAGCGCGTCGAGCTCGGCCCGGCGGCGCTGATGCGCTACCTGCCGGACGAGAAGGACTCGATGCTGCCCGCCACCACCGGCCCCGCGGGCGCCGCCGGCAGCATGTCCGACAGCGACAAGCAGATGATCATCAAGGCCATCCTCGACCTCAAGCAGGAAGTGGACCGCCTCAAGGACATCGTCAACGCCGGCGGAGCCGCGCAGCAGCCGATGCCCGCCGGGCTGCCCCACTACATGCCGATGCCCGCCGACGAACCGGAGGAGCAGCTCTCCGAGCCGGAAGCCTCCCTGGAGGGCATCTCCATCCGCAAGGCCAGCGACGAACTGATCGAGCGCGCCCTCGCCAAGCACGGCGGCAAGGTCAAGCCGGCCGCCGCGGAGCTCGGCATCTCCGAACGCACCATCTACCGCAAGCTCGCGGAATGGAAAGAAAAAGGCAAACGCGTATGAGAAGCATCCTGATCCGCCTCCTCCTGCTTGCCGGCGCGGCGCTGGGCCTCAGCGCCTGCGGCATCTATTCCTTCTCCGGCACCTCGATCCAGAGCGATGTCAAGACCATCCACATCGAGCTGTTCGAATACAAGGCCCAGAAGGTCAACCCGACGCTGAGCAGCGACCTGACGGAATCCCTCCGCACCCAGTTCCGCAAGATGACCAGCCTGGAGCAGGTCGACACAGACCCCGACCTGGAGATCACCGGCGAGATCACGGGCTACTCCGTCAACGCCGCCGCGATCTCGACCGAAGAAGTCGCCACGCAGAGCCGCCTGACCGTCACCGTCCGCGTGAGCTTCACCAACCGCAAATACCCCGAGGACGATTTCTCCGACAAATCCATCTCCCACTACGCCGACTTCGACTCCAACCTGTCGCTCGAAGCGGTCGAAGGCCAGCTGTGCGAGGAAATCGTCAAGAAACTGACCGAAGACATCTTCAACGCCACCGTCGCCCAATGGTAAATCCGATAGACATCCATAAACTCACCCTGGAGGAACTCTCCGGCGTCATCGCCCTCTATCCCTGGTACGGCGGCGCCCGGATGGAACTCTGCCGCCGGATGTCCGGCGAGGGCGCCCTCTCCGAAATCCAGATCGCCGAGACCGCCCTGCACCTGGGCGACCGCGCCGTCCTCGCGGCCCTGCTGCGCGCCGGGCGCACCGTGGACTGCTCCGACAAGGACGCCCGCCGGCTCGCCGACACCTTCATGTCCGCGCAGGACAAGCCCAGGAAGCAGCGCCGCGTGTATGTCGTCGGCGGCGACTACTTCTCCCAGGACCAGTATGAGCACGCCCGCACCGACACGGACGGCATCTTCTCCCATTTCGCCGCCAAGGCGCGCGCCGAGGGCTTCAACGAGCAGCCGGAAGAGCAGCAGGAGCAGGACGCGAATTTCTATACCGAGACGCTCGCCGGGATCTACCTCGAACAGGGCTATTCGCAGGAAGCGATCGACATTTATTCACAACTTATTTTGCGATATCCGGAAAAAAGTGTTTACTTTGCAGCCCTTATTGACGAAATAAACAAAAAAGACAACTGAATATGAATGCATTGTTTGTGATTTTGACCGTGCTGATCATCCTCGCAGCCATCCTGCTCATCGTCGTGGTGCTGCTTCAGAATGGCAAGGGAGAGGGTATGGCCAGCAACTTCGTGGCAGGCAACCAGACCTTCGGTGTCCGCCAGACCGCCGACGCCCTCGAGAAGATCACGTGGGGTCTCGTCGTCTTCATCCTCGTCTTCTCCATCTTCTCCTCCTTCACGCTGGGTACCAACGGTACCGCCATCGACGTGACCGACCAGATCGAGAACGTGGCGACCGACGCCCAGCCCGAGTTCCCGGCCGCTCCGATCCAGCAGGACGCCCCGACCGAATAGACTGACATTTTGTCAGTTGGCTCAACATTTGAGCGCAGAATCGTCGACCCACTAACGGGCCGACGATTTTGTTATGGAAACCAGCAAATACGAATTTTTAAGCAAGTACGCCGTGGACCTCAACGAGGCTGCGGCAAAAGGAAAGCTCGACCCGGTCATCGGCCGCGACGAGGAAATCCGTCGTGTGCTGCAGATCCTGAGTCGTCGCACCAAGAACAACCCCATCCTGGTCGGTGAGCCGGGTGTCGGCAAGACCGCCATCTCCGAAGGCATCGCCACCAAGATCGTGAACGGGCAAGTGCCCGAGAACCTCAAGAGCCGCAAGGTCTTCTCCCTGGACATGGGCGCGCTGATCGCAGGCGCCAAGTACCAGGGCGAATTCGAGGAGCGGCTCAAGGGAGTCGTCAAGGAAGTCGTGGAGAGCGAGGGGGAAATCATCCTGTTCATCGACGAGATCCACACGCTGGTCGGAGCGGGCCGCTCCTCCGGCGCCATGGACGCCTCCAATATTCTCAAGCCCGCGCTCGCGCGAGGCGAACTGCGCACCATCGGCTCGACCACCCTGGACGAGTACCAGAAGTACTTCGAGCAGGACAAGGCCCTGGAGCGCCGATTCCAGAAAGTCATGGTGGACGAGCCTACCCCGGCCGAGTCCATCGCCATCCTGCGTGGCCTGAAGGAGAAATACGAGAACCACCACCGGGTGAGCATCGAAGACGACGCGCTCATCGCGGCCGTCAACCTCAGCCACCGCTACATCAACAACCGTTTCCTGCCGGACAAGGCCATCGACCTCGTGGACGAGGCCGCCGCCAAGCTCCGTCTGGAGATGAACTCCGTCCCGGAGCCCATCGACATCCTGGACAGCAAGATCCGCCAGCTGCAGATCGAGAAAGAGGCCGTGGGCCGCGAGGGCGTGAGCCTCAAGGCCGAGAAGATCGAGTCGGAGCTGCGCGAGGCGAAGGCCGAGCGCGACGCCCTCGCCAAGCGCTGGAAAGAGGAAAAGGGCATCGTCACGGAGCTCAACAACACCCGCCAGCAGATCGAGGACTACAAGCGCGAGGCCGACATCGCCGAGCGCGCGGGCGACTACGGCAAGGTGGCGGAGATCCGCTACGGCAAGCTCTCCGCCGCGCAGAAGCGCATCGAAGAGCTGACCGCCCGCCAGGCCGCCATCAAGGACCCGATCATCACGGAATCCGTCACGCCGGGCGACATCGCCGAGGTCGTGGCCCGCTGGACCGGCATCCCGGTGGCGCGGATGATGGAGAGCGAGAAGGAGAAGCTCCTGCGCATGGAGTCCGAACTGCACAAGCGCGTGGTCGGCCAGGACAAGGCCATCGAGGCCGTGTCCGACGCCGTGCGCCGCAGCCGTGCCGGCCTGTCCAACGAGCACCGTCCGATCGGCTCGTTCCTCTTCCTGGGCACCACGGGCGTGGGCAAGACCGAGCTCGCCAAGGCCCTCGCGGAGTTCCTGTTCAACGACGAGACGATGATGACGCGCATCGACATGAGCGAATACCAGGAGAGCCATACCGTCAGCCGCCTGATCGGCGCCCCTCCGGGATACGTCGGCTACGACGAAGGCGGCCAGCTGACCGAGGCCGTGCGGCGCAAGCCCTACTCGGTGGTGCTGCTCGACGAGATCGAGAAGGCGCATCCGGACGTGTTCAACATCCTGCTGCAGGTGCTCGACGACGGCCGTCTGACCGACAACAAGGGCCGCACGGTGGACTTCAAGAACACCATCCTCATCATGACCTCCAACCTCAAGGAGGAGGAGCTCCGCCTGCGGATGCGGCCCGAGTTCCTCAACCGTATCGACGAGATCGTGGTCTTCGACGCCCTGACCCCGGACGACATCCGGCAGATCGTGCGCATCCAGATGGAGATCCTGCGCCAGAAACTGGAGAACGAGAACGTCGTGCTCACCTACACGCCCGCCTTCGAGGACGCGATGGTGAAGGACGGCTACGACCCGGTCTTCGGCGCCCGTCCGGTCAAGCGGCTGATCCAGCGCGAGCTGGTCAACCAGCTGGCCCGGGAGATCCTGGAAGGCAGGATCCACAAGGACTCCGCCATCGAAGTCGACTGCGCAGACGGAAAGACCGTACTGCGCAACCGATAAACGATTTGCATTATCGGAACTGTCTTGCTATATTTGTAGAGAACACAACATCTCCTTTATATGCAAGACATTGAGAAGAGATTGATGGAAAACCTCGTTCCCATCCTGGGCCTGGATTCCATCAACGACATTCATCCCGAAAGTGCACTTGTACGGGATCTGGGAGCCGAGAGCATCGACTATGTCGAAATCCTCTACATGATCGAGAACGAATTCGGCGTCAAGATCAAGATTTCGGAGATCACGATGAACGACTACGGCGCCGAAGGTTTCCCCGAGGACGGCCGTCTCACGGCCGAGCTGGCGGCGAAGCTCAACGAGGACTTCGAGTCCGACCAGTTCAAGGAAGGCCATTCCACGGCCGACATCTTCCAGCTCTTCACGGTCCACAACCTCGCCCGGGTCATCGAGAAAAAGATGGCCGCATAAAGCCATGCGCTTCTATCAGGTCGACAAGGTAACGGAACTCTGCCCCGGCAAGTATGTCGAGGGAGTCAAGTGCGTGTCGCTGGACAACGACGTCTTCGACCAGCATTTCCCGGGCTGCCCCATCTACCCGGGGACCCTGCTGATCGAAGGGATGGCCCAGCTGTCCGGGATGTTCCTGGAGTGGAGCCGGCAGGAGATGGGTTGCAAGCCCCGGCGCGCGGTCCTCACGCTCGTGGAGAAATTCAAGTTCCGCGACATGGCCGTCCCGGGCGACCGCCTCGTCTACCGGGCGGACGTCAAGTGCCTGTACCCCGACGAGTACGGCGCCGTGAAAGTCAAAGCCCTCCGCGACGGGCGCGTCTGCGCCACGGGAGAGCTGCTCTTCACCTTCCTGGACATCCTGGACGAGCGGATGCAGCAGGAATCCGACGCGCTGATGCGCTTCGCCACCCGAGATGCCAGGATCGTCCGATGAAGACCCAATACCTCCGTTTCGCCCCGGACGAAGAGATTCCGGCCCTCGCCTGTATCCGCAAGCGCAAGCTGGTCAAGTACTACACCCGCGAGACGCTGGCGGCCGTGCTGGCCGTGTCGCGCCTGCTGGACGGCCAGCCGGCCGACACGCGCACGCCCTTCTACTACGCCTCCGCGGACACAGAGAATTTCGCCTGCTTCCGCGACGTCTTCGAGCGGATGACCGGCGACGGCAGCCGGCGCTTCGACGCCGCCCGCTACCTCGCCTGCTCCCCGCCGACCGCCCAGTTCAAGGTCATGCGCAACATGGTCCCCTGCTTCATCTCCATCGAGCAGGGCCTGACCGGCGACAACAACGTGATCGTGGACTCGGCCTCGGCCCTGCTCTATGCCGCCCTGACGGCCCCCGGACCGGGTCCGGTCCTGATCGGGGCCGGCTACCTGCATGCCGACGACTCCGTCGAGGTCGGATTTGCCCTGGCGGATCCCGCCTCTTTTGAGAACCATCCCCTGCTGGGGACGGACGCCCCGGCCATCGCCATCTTCAGACCCTGACCCCATGGCTGTCGTCATCACCGGATTCGGCGCCCGCACCCCGCTGGGCTGCAGCTACGAAGAGAGCCTCGACTCCCTCCGGACGGGACGCCGCTGCGTGGACGACATCCGCAACCTCGACACGACCGGCTATCCGGTCACGGCCGCCGGCGAGATCCGCCGCGACGGGGAGGTCGTGCGGACCGGACCGACCGTGGACCGCAAGCTCCATTTCCTCGAAGAGGCCCTGCAGGAGCTGTCCGCCAGGACCGGCTTCCAGGCGCGCTACGCCCCCGGCGAGCGGATGCTCAACATCGGGAGCGGCGTGGACTATTTCGACGTGGACGGCTTCTTCGCCGCCGGGTTCTCGTCTGCCGATGAGATCCTGCAGAGCGGGTCCTACCACCAGCTCGCCGCCGACATGCGCGTGCTGGCCGCCCGCTGGGGGTTCGAGGCCGGCTGCCACATTTTCGCGTCGGCCTGCACCGCCTCCGCCCAGGCCATCGGCCTGTCCTGGCGCATCCTGCGCCGCCACCTGGCCGGCGCGGTCGTGACCGGCGGTTCGGACTCGATGATCTCGCACCCCGCCTTCCTGGGCTTCTCCTCGCTGGGCGCCCTCTCGACCGGCACCGACCCCGCCCCCGAGCGCTGCAAGCCCTGCGACCTGCGCAGCAACGGCACCGTCCTCGCCGAGGCGACCGTCGCCATGCTGCTCGAAGACGCCGCCAACGTCCCCGCAGGGACGGACATCCTGGCGGAGATCGCCGGCTACGGCTGCTCGATGGACGGCGTGTCCGTCACGGACCCCGAGCCGTCCGGCGCCGCTGCCGCCGAGGCGGTCCTCGCCGCGCTTGACGAGGCGGGCATCGGCCCCGAAAGCATCGACTGCATCCACCTCCACGGCACGGGCACCATCAAATGCGGCCCGGCCGAATACAACGCCCTGCAGCGGGTGTTCGGCCCGCGCATCCGGGAGATTCCCGTCTACTCGATGAAGGGGCAGGTCGGCCACGCCATCGGCTCCTGCACCGCCGTCGAGATGCTCGGCGCCGTCTATTCGCTGAAGCATCAGGTCGTGCTCCCGACGGTCAATTTCGGCATCCCGCACCCCCAGGCGCCGTTCCGCATCGTGCAGGGCGCCCCGCTCCGGATGCCCATCCGATACATCCTCAAGGTCAATTCCGCCTTTGGCGGACACAACACGGCACTAATCATCAGACAATGGGAAGGATAGTCATTACCGGCGCCAGCTCGGACATCGGGCTCGCCATCGCCCGGCGCCTCGCCGCCCTCGGAGCGCCGATGCTGCTGCACTGCCGCAGCCACGCCGACCGGTTCGCCGGGATCGACGCGGAGATCGTCCGCGCCGACTTCTCCGACCGCCGGGAGCTCGAACGCTTCATCGCGCAGCTGGGCGAGGTGGACATCCTCGTCAACGCGGCCGCCGAGACGCAGACCGCCCTCCTGCCGCAGCTCGAGGACGGCGACATCGAGCGGATGCTCACCACCAACATCCTCGCCACGACCCTGCTGTGCAGGGCGGTGGTCCCGGGCATGTGCCTGCGGCGCCGGGGCGTCATCGTCAACCTGTCCTCCGTGACGGCCAGCCGCGTGTTCCGGGGACAGACGGTCTACGGCGGCACCAAGGCCTACATCGAAGCCTTCACCAAAGGCCTCGCGGCCGAATACGCCAAGAAGGGCGTGCGCTGCAACTGCGTGGCGCCGGGCAGCATCGACAGCGGCTCCCTGCAGAAGCTCCTCATCACGACCGGCTCGGACACCCTCAAGGACATCAACGCCAGCGCACGTTTCGGCACGCCCGAAGACGTCGCCGCCGCGGTCGCTTTCCTTTGCTCCGACGAGAGCCGCTACATCAACGGCGCCGTCCTCCACGTGGACGGCGGATACTGGCTCGGCCTATGAGACGGCTGCTGCGCCTTTCCGCCCTGCTGCTGGGCGCCCTGCTCCTGGCCGCCTGCGAGCCCGACGAAGTCCCTTCCTACGTCGGGAAATGGCAGTATGCCGGGTCGGACCCCGACCTGGGGCCCGGCTACGCTGAATCGTATGTCGAAGTGGACCGGCGCTGGAATTTCACCTTCTACGACGCCCCGAGCGGCCAGACCTTCTCCGGGACGTCCGAAAACCTCTCCCACGACGGGCTCACCATCACGATGACGGTGTCCAACGACAGCGGGACGCGCAGCTACGTGGCCACGATGCAGTATCTCAAGGACGACAAGATGGTCGTCCAGACCGCTTCGGTCAACGGCACGCCGACCGTGATCCGCTTCACCCGAGTGCCTGGCTCCTTTTGAAAAAACGGTTCGCGTCCCGCTCCGCGCCAATCGTGGAGCACGCCCCGTGGCCCGGACAGAGCAGCGTCCCGTCCGGCAGGGGGAGCAGGTAGTCGCGGATGCGTTCCAGCGTCTGCCCGAACCCCGTCTCCAGGAACCCGAGCGAGCCTTTGGTGACCGTGTCGCCCACGCAGACGGCCTCCGCGGCCGGGAAATAATAGGCGACCGAGCCGGGCGTGTGGCCCGTGAGCGGGAGCACCTGCACCTCCAGGCTTCCGAAGCGGAGCGTCTGCGGCGCCTCCTCGAAAAAGAGGAACGGAATGTCCATGGCCTCCAGCGGGAAATCGTACAGTTTCGCCAGCTCCCCCAGCTTCGCGGTCAGCGGGCGGTCGGGCGCGCAGACGTGGCACGCAAGGCCATAGGTCCGGCACAGCCAGCCCGCGCCCACGACGTGGTCGAAATGGGGGTGCGTGGCCAGCACGGCGCGCGGGCAGGCGCCCGCCTGGGCGAGAAAGCCGGCCAGCGCCTGCTGCTCCTGCGCATCTGCGCAGCCGGGGTCGACCACGGCGGCCGTCCCGTCCGCTTCGTCCCAGACGACGAAGCAGTTCTCGTGCATCTTGTTGAATGTGAATTGCTTGATCTTCATCCTAAAGTGCTTTGCGGCCGACCGGGATGACGGCGCCCGGCAGGAAGTATTCCCGGAGGCCGAGGGTCTCGCGGAGGGCCTTGTCCGCCAGCAGCGGCCCCGTCATATAGCAGGCGCCCAGGCCGAGGCTCTCGGCGGCGAGCAGAATCATCATCGCCACGCAGGAGAGCGATTTGGTGAGGTTGTCGTGCTCCCAGGCCAGGATGTCTTCCGTGGCGTTCGCCCGCAACATGCTCTTCATCGTGGAGGTCTCCCGGCAATACGGGACGAAGAGCACGGGCGCCGTCTCGAAGAAGGTGAAACTCTGCGCGTAGCGCCGGAAGAACGGCGCCGCTTCCTCGTCCTCCATCCGCGCGGCCAGCGCCTCGGCTCCGGCGCGCACCTGCGCGGCCAGGCGCGCGATCACCGCAGGGTCCCGCACGACCGCCACCTTCCAGTTGGTCCGTCCCGAGGCGAAAGGGGCGCGGGACGCGACCGCGAGGATCTGCTCGATTTCCGCGTCGGAGACGGGGTCGGGCAGGAAGCGGCGGCAGCTTTTCCGCGCCTGCGCGAGCGCCAGCAGGGATGCATACATCTTGTCCATATTAATCAGCGTGTTTGATATTCCGGATATTGACCAGGGCGAGGACCCCGCCGAGGCCCAGCAGGGCGAGGCAGGGACCGGCCACGGTGGCGGCCGGGCTGCCCAGGAGCATGATCTTGCGCGCGCCTTCCACCATCCAGTAGAAAGGATTCACGAAACGCGTGACGGCCCAGCCGGGCGTCATGTTGTCAAGCGGCGCGAACATCGTGCCCAGCAGGATGAGGGTGACGAACACGAACACCAGCACGTAGATGGCGCGCACCAGCGTGCGTGTCCCCGTGGCGATCAGGATGCCCAGGTTGACGATCGCGAACAGGAAGCAGGCGGCCAGCAGATAGAGCGCCGGCAGGCTTCCGGCACTCTGCAGCCCGAACACCAGGCGGGCGATCAGCAGGCCGGCCGTGAGCTCCGCCAGGCCCGCCAGCCCGAAGAAGAGCGTCTTCGAGAAGAGATAGGTCGAAGCCCGCATGCCCGTGCTGCGCAGATGCTCCAGCGCCTTGCTCTCCTTCTCGTTCACCACCGACAGGGTGGCGAGGCAGCAGCCCATGATGGCGATCAGCAGGATCAGCATCGTCACCAGATAATAATGCGTATTGCCCTCGCCCGAGACGAACAGCAGGTGCGTGCGGACCCGGTCATTGTCCCAGCCGCCGGACAGCTGGCGGGACACATAATAGGCGGCGTCGCGGGCCAGGGAGGCCAGCGAGCCGTCGACCAGCAGCTGCCACTCCCCTTCGGGCGGCAGCACCAGCACGGCGTCGAGTTCGCCGCTGTCGATGCGGCGCTCCGACTCCTGCAGGGAAGAGGACAGCGAGACCCGGGCGATCTGGGGCGAGGCGGCGAGGGCGGAGACCGTCTCCCGGCCCCGGCCGGAGAAGGTCTCGTCCACGACCTCGACCCGCAGCCGGGTCTTGTTGGACAGGCCGAACGGCACGATGCCGACCACCACGACCGGACACAGGAACAGGATGAAGACCAGCGCCGGCGTGCGGACCAGCTGCAGGAATTCCTTGCGGAGAATCTGGGCCAACGTGCGCATCATCTGGGAATCCTTCTTTTAAATCCGAGCAGCGAAAGGCCGGCGGCCAGGGCACATTCCCCGAACAGGGTCAGGAACGAAGGCAGGTTCGCCGCGAAGCCGGCGCCCTTGTAGGCGATGCTCCGGAACGCGGTGATGAAGCAGGTGCCGGGCAGCAGGTCCACGATTTTCCGGAAGGGGCCTTCCATCGAGCTGACCGGGAAGATGAAGCCGGACAGGAAGACGTTCGGGATGAAGAGGACGATCCAGCACAGGATCAGCACGTCCAGCGGGCGGTCGAACCACGACGCGATCAGCAGGCCCAGGGACATGCAGCATACGGAATAGAGGATACAGAGCCCGATGAAGAGGGCCAGGCTGCCCTGGATGGCGATGCCGAAATACAGGCAGGCCAGCCAGACCAGGAGCACGTGGAAGAGCGTGATCCAGAAATAAGGCAGGGCCTTGCCGAGGATGATCTCCCCGTTGGACATCCGGGTCATCCGGAGCAGGCGGAAGGTGCCCTGGACCTTCTCCTTGTTGACGCTCGTGCCCAGCACGATGGACGACACCAGGATGAAGATGATCAGGACCAGGCCCGGGATGGGCATGTATTCCCGCCGCATCGAGGGATTGTAGAGGTAGCGGATGCGCGGCTCCGGCCGGGGCAGGTCCCCGTAGCGGGACTCCCCGGCCTGGAAATCGGCCAGCACGGACCCCAGGAGCTGCTGGATGCCCGTGGACAGCAGGGAGCTGGTCCCGTCCACGAAGACGTCAATCCCGTCCTCGCGGTAGAGCAGCACCGCGCGGGTGTTGGACGCCGCGAACGCCGCGTCGATGCGGCCGGGGTCCTCCAGGCGACCGACGACCCGGATCTGGCGGTTGGAGTCCAGCCGGGCGAACAGCCGCTCCGCCACCACGGAATGACCGGGGTTGCAGACCTGGATATTGAAATGGTGCACCTCGAACGACAGGGCGTAGCCGAAGATCAGCAGGATTACGGCCGGCATCAGGAACAGGAGCAGGCAGCTGACCCTGTCCCTGAAGATGTGGCGGAATTCCTTCCGGACCACGGAACGGATGCGGTCTCTTCTGCCCTGGTTCATCGCGGTCGGAAATATTTCAACAGGTCGTCCTGCGTGGCGGCGACCTCCTTCGGAGCGCCCTCCACGACCACTTTGCCGGCGTTCATGATCGCCAGGCGGTTGCAATAGAAGGCCTCGTCCAGGTAGTGCGTGCTGACGATCACCCCCGTGCCGGCGGCCGCCCGCGCGTGGATCATCTTCCAGATGCGGCGGCGCGACAGCGCGTCCAGCCCGCTCGTCGGCTCGTCCAGGATCAGGACGGGCGGGTCGGCGATGACCGCGATGGAGAAAGACAGGGCCTGCCGCCAGCCCAGCGGCAGGAACTTGACCTGCCGGTCGCGGTAGGGCCCGAGTTCGAGCGAAGCGAGGATCTGCGCCTCCCGCGCCGCGGCGCTGTCGCGGCCGATCCCGTAGAGCGTGGCGTAGAAGCGGATATTCTCGTGGACGGTCAGTTCCTCGACCAGCGAGAAGGTCTGGCACATATAGCCGGGACGGCCCGCGACGGCGATCTCGCCGGCATCGGGCCGGATCAGCGAGCAGATCATCCGGATCAGCGTGGTCTTGCCGGCGCCGTTGGCGCCCAGCAGGCCCAGCACCTCGCCCTCCTGCAGGGACAGCGAGACGTCGTCGACGGCGGCCAGCCGTCCGAAATGCTTGCTGATATGCCGGATGTCGACCAGGTTCATAGGCGGGTCCTCCCGGTCGTCAGGGTGTCGATGAACACGTCCTCCAGGCTCGGCGCGATCCGGCGGGGCGTGCGGCCGCAGACCGGCGCTCCGCTGTAGGCGTCGTCCGCCGTGATGTGCAGGCTGTCGCCCCACAGATAGTGGTCGAGGATGCCCGGCGTGCCGGCCAGCGCCGCCTCCAGCTGCGGGAGCTCGGCGGCCGTGCAGGGCAGCGTGTAGAGCCGGTGGGCATAGGAGCGGACGATGCTCTCAGGACTGTCGAACAGCAGCGTCTCGCCCTGGTGCAGGAACAGGATCTTGTCTGCCAGGGCCGCCTCGTCCAGGTAGTGCGTGCTCACCAGCACGGACACGCCCTGGCGGCGCAGCGCCCCGATCTCTTCCCACATGTCGTGGCGGGAGACGGGGTCCACGCCGACGGTCGGCTCGTCCAGGAGCAGGACCGCGGGGTTGTGGACCAGCGCGCAGCAGATGGACAGCTTCTGCTTCATGCCGCCGGACAGCGTATCGGCCCGGTAGTCGGAGAAATCCGCGATGCTGCGCCACAGGAAGGGCGAGAAGCGCCCGATATCCTCCGCCCGGCAGCCGTAGGCGCCGGCGAAGAAGGCGAGGTTCTCCGCGACGCTCAGGTCGCCGTACAGGGAGAAGCGGCCCGGGACGTAGCCGATGCGGCTGCGGGCCTCGACCGGGCTGCGCCGGACGTCGAAGCCGGCCACGGTCGCATTCCCCTCGAAATCGGGGTCGATCGTGGCGAGGATGTCGAACAAGGTGGATTTGCCCGCGCCGTTGGCGCCCATCAGCGCCACGATCTCGCCGTCTTCTACGCGGAACGAGACCTCCCGGAGGGCCTGCTGCGGGCCGAAACGCTTGCTGATGGCCTCGGACGCTATCATCTGCGGTCGATCAGATGGATTTCCGCGGGCATGCCCGGACGCAGCTGCGCGTCCTCGTCCAGGTCGATCCGGACGTGGTACACCTGCTTCGCGCGCGTGTCGCGGGTCAGCACCTTGTTGGGCGTGAACTCCGCTTCTTCCGCGATATAGGTAATCCGGCCGCCGACCTTGTGCAGGCCGCCCTGCGGCGCGTCGACGCGCACGTCGACCGGGTCGCCCAGCGACGCGCGCGTCAGGGTGGCGGCATCGAGCCAGGCGTCCACATAGAGATGCTGCAGGTCGGAGAGCTTGTAGATCGGCTGCCCGGCGGGCACGAATTCATGGCGATGGACATAGACGGCCGTCACGGTCCCGTCTTCGGGGTTCGTGACGGAGCAGCGCGCGATCCGGTCGCGGACGATGTCGGCCTGCGACTCCAGCGACGAGATGTTGGCCAGCACGGCGGCCGTCTCGCGGGACAGCGAGGACCGGGCGGCCGCGATCTGGCTGTCGAGCACGCGGAGCTGGTCGGCGACGTCGTCCGACTTGCGCGACGGCGCGGCTCCTGCGGCGACCAGCGCGTCCACGCGCGCCTGCTCACCGGCAAGCGCCTCCCGCTGGCGGTACAGCACGTCCAGCTGCCGGCCCACGTCCGGCAGCGTCGGGCGGAGGGCCCGGACCTGGGACTCGAAGGCACGCAGCTGCAGGGACAGCGCGCCCGTATCGAGCCGGACGGCCAGGGCGCCCTGCGCCAGCCAGCAGCCTTCTTCTGCCTGCAGGTCGACGATCTGGCCGGCTTCGGAGGAAGCGACCATCCAACTGTGGGCATCGATGATGCCATAGGCGTCCGGGCGGGCGGACCGGCCGCAGGCGGCCAGCAGCACAAGGGCCCAGAGCAGGACCGGGAAGGAACGGTGTCGGGTCATAGCTTGGAGATATATTGCTTTCGCAGCAGTTGTTGTTGGAGCCGGAGCATGGCATACAGCTCGCCGTCGAGAAGGGCGGCCGCGAGCTGTTCCTGCGCCGACAGGTAGTCAGAGAGGGAAGATACGCCCTGCGCGACGAGCTTGTCCAGCTCTTCGCAGAGCGCTTCACATTTGGCGACGGTGCGGTCGTTGGCCGCGATCAGCGCCTCGTAGCGTGCAATCTCGGCGTCATATTGCAGCAGGGCCACCTGCCGCCGGCGCTCGAGGTTGTCGCGCTCCAGCGCCAGCCGGCGGGCGGCCTGGTCCAGCAGCGAGGTGTTCTGGCGCACGCTGCGCCAGCCGGTGATCGGCACCACGAGGGTCAGGCCGGCCACGCCATAGACATCGGCTTTGCGTTCGAAGAAATTGAGCGGCCAGCGGCCGTAACCGACGGTGCCGAAGGCCTTGAGCGACGGGCGCGCCGCGGCGTGGGCCAGCTGCTTGTCCAGCTCGATCCGGCGGAGCTCCAGGTCCAGCCGGGCCAGGCCGGGATCGGGGACGCCGGCGGCCGGGTCTCCGACGCCGGGGAGCTCCAGCTCCGTGGAGGCGTCGACGGGCAGGCCGGTGAGCGCGGCGAGCATCGCCAGGGCGCCCTCCGTCTGGGAGGCGTTGCCGGCCAGTTCGGCTTCGAGACGCGCGCACTGCGCCTCCAGCGCCAGCACGGCGTCCTGATAGGCCGCCCCCTGCCCGAACGCTTCGCGCGCATCTGCGCGTTTGATCTGCAGGCTGTTCAGCTGGCGGGAGAGGATCTCGTCCCGCTTGCGCGCAAGCAGGATGCTCAGGTACACTTCGTCCACCAGGCCGTCCAGCTCGACGCTCCGGCGGTCCAGGTCCAGGCGCCCGATGGCGTTGTCCAGCTCGGCGCGGTCCCGGCGGAGCCGGCGGCTGCCGCCGCTATAGATGGTCTGCGTGAGCAGGAACCCGGAATGATATTGGAACTTGGGGCTGGCGTGGAGCACAAACGGGAAGTCCGTCAGGCTGGCGGGATTGGGGGCGTCCGTCTGATAGCTGGCGGCGCCGTACGCACTCAGGGAGAACTTGTAGGGGTCGTCCGCGACGGCTTTCTGCGCATCCAGGTCCATCTCGTTGAGCCGGTAGAGCTCCTCGAAATGGCCGGCCTGCCGGGCTGCTTCCCGGCAGGCTTCCAGCGAGAGCGGCGTCCCGCAGAATAACCCGGCTACGGGCAGGAAAATGCCCGCGATGAGTGCGAATAGTTTGATCATAATAGTTCAAATATACGATAATTGTTTGAATTTCTTTGAATTATTAAAGAATAACCTTACATTTATGCCGACAAAAATCTAATAACCCATGAAAAAATTATTTGCCATCCTTGTCGGGTGCCTGTTAGTAACGGTCGCATCCGCACAGACTGTTTCCAAAGGCAAGATCCTGTTGAGCCCCACGCTGACTAACATGAGTTTCAACGGGGTCACCGTCTCCCATGAAGGCGCAAAGCAGAGCTTCTCCCGCTTCGGTCTTCAGGCTTCCGGTGGCTACGCTATCATGGACGACCTCGCCGTGATGGCGGGACTCGGCCTCCAGACCGGCAAATATGACGAATCCGGCGCCACGGCGCTCGACGTCTATGTCGGAGCTCGCTACTACGTGATTCCCAATGTCTATGCCGGCGCCAAACTCGTCCTCGGCACCGCCTCCATCAAGAACGACGTCTCCAGCAAGGCCGACGACGCCATCAAGGCCAACACCCTGGGCGTCGAGCTGAATGCCGGTTACTCCTTCTTCATCACCGACCGTTTCGCCTTCGAGCCCAGCATTTCCTATCTGCTCGGCCTGAACACCAAGGTCCAGGAGATGAACATCGGCCTGTCCATGTTCTCCGTCAACTTCGGCTTCCTGTTCGTGCTCTAGCGCCTTCAGGCCCCCGTATAACAGGACCGCCGGCCCCATCGGGTCGGCGGTCCTTGCCTTTCACGGGAGCCTGCGGTCCGCTAGGCTCTCGGCTTCTGGATCACCCTGATGACCAGGGAGATGAAGTAGACGATCATGCCGTACATCGGGCAGATGAGGCAGACCTTCAGGCCGCCGGCGACGACCGACTGAGCGACGTCGCCGGCCTGCTGGATCGCATCAAGCGCATTGACGAGGCCCAGCATCGTACTGAAGATGCCGACGACAAGAGCCGCGAGGCCGATCTCCTTGACCCAGCGGGGGGCCTTCCAGGCTGCGACCAGCAGCGCGATCAGCAGCAGGGACACCAGAAGCATGAAGAAGGTGCCGCCGGAGACGAACAGCGTGGGAAGGCTGACAATAAAGGAAGTGTTAAGCATAGTATAGTTGTTTGTTTATTGTTTCTGCAAAGATCGGCGGGCGCCTTGAAAATAGCAAGGCGAAAACCACCTGCAACGCCGTCAAAACCCCCTGTCGGGCCCTTCCGCTTGCCATCGCACACATTTTTGTTTATTTTTGTTCTGCCATGAAAATTCTCGGACGGATCGCCTATTGGCTCGCGGCCCTCGCGCTGGTCGCGGCCCTGCTCGTCAGCTTGGACTACACCTTGTCCGAGGCTCTCCTCGTCAGCCTCATCTTCGGGCCCTGCGCGGTCGCGCTCGAGTACCTGATGCCCAAGGCGCGGAAACCCATGGACAAGGTCTACCTCGCGCTGGCCGTGCTGGTCGCCGCCGTCGTGCTCATCGTGCTCCTGCACGCCCTCAGCTGGGAGGCCCTCATCCGCAAGGGGGAGTTCCCGGGCATGGTCACGATCCCGCCGATGCTCATCAACCCCGTCTTCCTGGCCCTGATCCTCACCGCCATCGCCATCGGCGATTTCTACTGGGCCAAGTGGCTGCGCCGGCGCTTCAGGCAAGAGGAACGCACGATCACGTTCTTCTCCGACCGCCGGAGCGTGAAGCTGCGCGTGGCAGACATCGACTACGTGGAATCCAACGACACCGAGGTGCGCCTCGTCACGGCCGACGGAAACGCATACCGCAACAAGACCGGCATCAGCCAATGGGAAAATCTGCTCGGCGAGGATTTTCTGCGGATCCACCGCTCCTATCTGGTCAACATCGCCCGCAGCAGGCTGGTCTCGCCCGAGGAAGTGATTATAGGTCAGCACTCTCTGCCCGTCTCGCGCAAATACCGGGAATCGGTGTCGGGCACCCTCCGCCCGGACGCAGACGCGGAATAATGCAAAAGAATGGCGCCGGGGCGCAAAAAAAGCGAAAAAAAATTTGGTATTTCAAAAAATGTGTCTACCTTTGCAATCCCAACGCTAAGCAATAAGGTTTTGCGGAAATAGCTCAGTTGGTAGAGCGCAACCTTGCCAAGGTTGAGGTCGCGGGTCCGAGCCCCGTTTTCCGCTCCACAAAAAAGTCAGATCCCTTCAGGAATCTGACTTTTTTTGTTGCCCGTTTAGTCTATCTCATGGGCGTCATCGTAGTCTGGGCTTTTGGTGATCAGGCCTTCCGGCTGGATTTCCAGCACCTCACACTCCGGTGAGACGTAGCGATCGGTTGTTTCTTGTTTCATATGATTAAAATTTGATTATGCGCGACCAGGTGGCTGTCGTTTTTAGTTGGGTCGGCGGCCTCAGCCGCTATTCGTCCGAGTTGATTCCGCTTTCAGCGATGATGCCTTCAGGCATGATTTCCACCACCTCGCAGTCCGGCGAGATGTATCGTTCATTTTGTTCAGTGACCATATCTTGTGATTTAATATATCTTATGCAAGATAATGATTTCCCGCAGAATTTGCTATTTTTGCCGAAATTTTCCTCATACACATGAAAAAACTTTATGCACTCTTACCGATCCTGGCTGCGCTTCTCGTGCCGGGAAAGGCTTCCGCGCAGATGCTGCCGGATTCTACCGTCCAGATCGTCGCATACTGGGAGGTTGGCGACCAGATAACATACCGGGCCGAGACGAAGACCTACGACATTGACGCCGAGGGCAACGAAACCCAGGCCAGCGCTTCTTCCGAACTCATGCATTTCAAGGTGGTGGACGCTACGGACAGCACCTACACGATGGAAGTCACTTACGAGATCCTCAGCGATCCGGATCTGGAGCGTTTCATCAGCCCGGAAGAAATGAACGCCCATTTCAACACGCCTTACCGTTTCAAGACCGATGAATTGGGATCTTTCCTGAGACTGGAGAATCTGGACGAAGTCGCGGAGGTGGCGCAGGGATTGCGGCCGTATTTTAAAAAAGCCGTCCTGAAAGAGCTGGACGCGATCCCCGGAAAGGACGAGATCGCAAGCGAGACCTTGGAGAAACTCGTGGACGGCACCGTTGATGCCGCCATGCTGGCGTTGTCGCCGGAAGTGCTGGAGAGCGCTTTTGTCACGGAAGTCTCCTCCCTTCTGTTCTACCACGGATGCAAACTCGACACGACGGCCACTTATTCGTACGCGCAGAACCTGGCCGGCATCCTGGACGGCGTCGATGGAGAGGTGGAAGGTGTGTTCTGGGTCAACTCTGACTATACCGACGAAGACAAAGCCGTGATCATAAGCGAAGTGGAAGCCGGTACGGAACAGTTGGGACCGGTAATCAAGCAATACATGGGACCTATGATCTCGGCCATCGCCGGCAGCTTCGAAGGGATGTCCGAGGAGGAATGCCAGGCGGCCATCGCGGAGATATTTGAAAACGTGACCCTGGAAATCAGCCAGACCAGCGGAGAACAAATCCACTTGGGAACCGGCTGGCCGATCACCTTGTCCAGCGACAGCTATGTGCTGTGCAAGATTATGGACCAGGAGGCGAACAGACATGTTGAAAGAATCATCCGCTACGTCAATCCGAACGAATAGGTTTTCCCCTCCACAAATGAACAGGAGGCGCCCTCACGGGTGCCTCCTGCCTTTTTAACTGAAAAAACTTATATAAGAAACTACTAACGGTTGTCGGGTACGATGATCTGGTGACCGAGCTTCAGCTTGTCGCCGGAGTCGTCGACCGTCCAGTACTGCGGCTTGCGCGGGCCGTCGCCTTCCACGTGGTGGACCACGTAGCGGAGTTCACCCTCGAAAGTGCGGAAGAGCATGCCGTGACCGGAATTGTTGGCCAGGAACGGCTCCGGCTCCTGCACCCACGGGCCGGCGATGGTGCCGGACTCGGAATAGCAGACTTCCTGGAGGTAGCGCTCCTTGCCCCATGTGCTCCAGAGCATGCCGAGCTTGCCGGTCTGCGTGCGGAACATCTGCGGGCCGTCGGTCACCCAACCCGGCATCTTGAGGCCGAAGGTGGCTTCGCCCAGGCCGTTCATCTCGCCGCAGGACGGGGCTTCGGAAGCGCGGAACATCGTCACAGGCCACTCGGAGATGGTGTGGGTCAGGTCTTTCGAGAGCTCGATGTAGTCCATCGTGCCGTCGATGATCTGCGTCCACTCGTGCACGAAGATCATATAGATGTGGCCGTCCTCCTCATAGAGCGTGCCGTCGATGCAGTCCCACTCGCGCGGCTGATAGTCGTAGCCCGGCGTGACGGAGAACGGCACGAACGGACCCTCGGGATTGTCGGCGCGCAGCAGATAGGTCTGGTTGTGGGGCACGTTGTAGCGGCGCGGGACCTGCTGGATGAGGTCGGAGTGGTCGCTCCACGTACCGGCGTAATAATAGTAATCGCCGATCTTGTGGATCTCGGCCGCGGCGGCGAAGCCCGCCTTCTCGCACCAGGTGCCGGTCAGGTCGATCACGTTGTAGGGGCCTTCCCACATCACCAGGTCCTTGCTCCGGTACTGGCGGCCGCCGGAACTGGTCAGGTAGTAGGTCTTCGTGACCGGATCCGGATAGATGAACGGATCGCTCATCGACAGGTCGTTGAAGTGGACGGTGCGGATGCGGTTCTGCTCCTCACGCATCCGGCGCATGCGCTCGGCCATGCCGGTCGTGTCCCGGGGAGCGGAGGAAATCATGCCGCCGAAGTTCTTCTGGCCGGGGTCTGCAAGCGGAGCCTGCTCACCGGGTTCGACCTTGGCCGGGGCGGACGCGACCGGCGCGGGAGCGTTGCTGCCACAGGAAGCGAAAAGCGTGGCAGCCATGCAATAAAACAAGAGTGTTCTGATTTTCATCTTTTATAATTGATTGGATACTTTCAAGATCACCAGCCAGGATTCTGCTTCAGGTTGGGGTTGGCGGAAGTCTGCTCGAACGGGAACGGGAGGAGGTTGTACTTGTCCTGCCAGCCGGAGCCGGTGCCGTCGATAACTTCGATGTTCCACTCCGTGGTGCCGGGCTTGTAGCCGTAGAATTTGTAGAGCTTCTTGCCCTTGTTCTTGAGCACCTCCGGAGCGTCGCCCCAGCGCACCAGGTCGAAGTAGCGCTCCTGCTCGTAGAAGAGCTCGGCGCGGCGCTCGTCCTTGATGATCTGGTAGGTCAGCGCGGGCACCTCGGGGATCTGGGCGCGGCGGCGCACCTCGTTGAGGGCGGCCAGGCCGGTGCCGTCGGCGTCATCATCCACCAGGAACTTCGCCTCGGCGTAGAGCAGCAGCACTTCGGCGTAGCGGAGCAGGGCCGCATTGGTGCGGGAATACTTCCAGAAGCCGGGGATGTCGTAGAAATCGCTCAAGAAGGCGATGCCGCGGTAGGTGAAGTAGCCCTCGTTGTGGCAGATGCCCTTGGGCAGCACGCCGGGCGTCTTGCCTTCGGCATAATCCATCGCGAGCACCTGCTCGTAGGTGTGGATCGTGGACTTGAAGCGCGGCTTCTCGATGTCGCCTTCGTGCGCCTCCAGGAAGCGGCCGAAGTCGCCGGACACGGCGTTCCAGCCCCAGCCGGTGTAAATGTTCTCCGGCGCCACGAGGCCGTCCGGCCAGCCGGTCCACATGTGACGGAGGTCATTCTGCGGGTTGCCCGGGAAACCGTCGTTGTCGGCGGAATTGTGCTCGAAGAGGTACTCCTCGCAGAAGTCGCCCATCGGGCGCTCGAGGATGAACATGTCAGCCACAAGGCCATAGAGGTGCGAGTCGATCACTTCCTTGAGGTCGGCGGCGGCCTCGGCCAGCATCTGCTTGTTGCCGGTCTTCTGGCCGTACCAGAGGCCCACCTTGCCGCGGAACGCGAGGGCCGCGTGCTTGGAGATGCGGGCGCCGAAGGCCTCCTGCTGGCCCTTGCCGCTGATGGCGGGCAGCTTGGAAGCGGCATCCTTCATCTGCGCGAGGATCCAGGCGATGGACTCCTCGGTCGGGGTGTTGGACTGATAATACTCATCCTGCGAGAGCAGATGGTCCGCGAGCGGCGGGGTGCCCCACCAGCGGACGGCGTCGAACATCGCGAGGGCGCGGAGGAAGTTGGCCTCGGCCTTGACGCGGTTGATGCGCGCATTGTCGGTCTCGGGAATCTTCTCGAGGATCAGGTTGCAGTGGTAGATCACGCTGTAGACGCCCTTATACATGATCTTCGGGGCTGTATCGGCGGAAGTAACATTGTAGTTACCGGCCTCCTGGAACTGATAGGTGGCATCCGCGAAGGAACCGCCGCCCGGATAGTGGTCGTCGTCGAGGCTGTTCAGGAAGAGCATCTTCTCGATGCCGTTGACGCAGGTCACGTCGCGGCCGCCCCAATACAGCTTGTAGGCGCTGGCGATCAGGGCTTCCGCCTCGTCGGCGGTGGCGTTGGCGTAGTAGTCCTCGGTGGACAGGACGCTCTTCTGGGGGATATCGAGATTCTTCTGGCAGGCGCCGGTCGTCAGGACGAGCGCCGCAAGCGAAAGGGCTATATATATTCTTTTCATACGGCAGCAGTTTTAGAACGATACATTCACACCAAAGACAAGCTTTCTGGAGATCGGGTAGGAACCGAAATCGACACCCAGGCCGCTGGCGGAGGAGCCGGCGTGGCTCGTCTCCGGATCGAGGCCGGGATACTTCGTGAAGGTGAACCAGTCATCCAGGGAGACATAGGCGCGCAGCGAGCTCAGGGCAATCTTCTTGACGAGCTTGCGGGGCACGGTATAGCCAAGCTGGATCTGCTTGATCTTGAAGAAGGAAGCGTCATAGACGCGCATGTTGGACGTACGGTAGTACTTGTCGTTGGCGTCCGGCTTCGGATACTTGTAGCCGGTGGAAGAAGCGTCCTTCCAGGCTTCCGTATAGAAGGCCTTGAGCGTGTTCTGCTGCAGGGCGTCGGCACGGGTCACGGCGTAGAGCAGTTCGGCACCCTGGGAACCGGCACCCAGCACCAGCAGGTCGAAGCCCTTGTAGGCCAGGTTGAGGGTGAGGCCGTAGGTGAAGTCGGGAATGCCGCTGCCGGCGATGTCGCGGTCGTCCGGCGTGATCGCGCCGTCACCGTCGAAATCCTTGTAGACGGCCGCGCCGGTGGCCTGGTCGATGTGGTCCACCATGAAGGTGCGCAGGTACCACAGCGGATAGCCCTCCTCGAAATAGGTCACGTCGTAGGAGCTCCAGATCTTCTGGCCGGGGACGCGGTCGGGGGAGGTGCCCTTCACGACCTTGTTGTGGACCGTGGAGAGGTTGGCGTTGATGCCATAGGTGAAGTCGCCGAGGGTGTCTTTCCAGCCCAGTTCGAACTCGGTACCGTGGTTGTTGACCAGACCGGCGTTGACGTAGACGTACTCGGCGCCGGTGTTGCCGGGAGCCGTGGTGCGGGTCAGCAGGTCGTGCGTGTCCTTGTTGTACCAGTCCACGGAGAAGGTCAGGCGCTCCTTGAACATGCGGAGGTCGAGGCCGAGGTCCACCTGGCGGGAAGTCTCCCAGCGGATGTTCGGGTTCGGGAGGACCTTCGACGGGCGGACGCCGACGATGAAGGTGCCGTCCAGGTTGTTGCCGTAGTCGGAAGAGCTCTCCAGCACGGAAGCGTACTGGTACTCGCCCAGGGCGTTGACGTTACCGTTCACGCCCCAGGAGGCGCGCAGCTTCAGGAAGGAGAGGGAGAGCGACTGCTTGATGTTCTGCATGAACGGCTCGTTGCTGACCGTCCAGCCGGCGGAGACGGACGGGAAGTAGCCCCAGCGGTGCTGCTTGTCCAGCTTGGAGCTGTCGTAGGCGTCGGCGCGGAAGTTGGCCTGGATGAAATACCGGTTGTCGTAGGAATAGCCGATACGGCCGAAGTAGGACATGTTGGCCCGGACCTCAGGCTGGCCGCCCAGGGTCATCTGCGCCGTGTTGACGGTGTTGTCGAGGTAGCGGAAGTTGGGCGACTCGCTGGACAGCTGGTTGGCGTTGCCGCGGATGCTGTCCGTGTTGGTCTGCTGGTAGGACATACCGGCCATCGCGGAGATGTCGTGCTTGCCGAACGACTTGTTGTAGTTGGCAAAATTCTCCCACTGATAGTAGAGGCGGTCGTTGGAAGAACCGGAGATGGACATCGCCTGGTTGTTCTTCGTGGTCATGTACATCTCGTGGTTGTAGGTGTTGGTGTGGCTGTAGCCACCCTGGAAACCGAAGCGGGACGTGACGACCAGGTCCTTGATCGGAGTGAAGTTGGCGTAGGCGACGCCGCGCACGCGGAAGCTCTGCGTCTCGGTGTCGCGGCGCTCCAGCATCACCTGCGGGTTCCACAGATAGCTCTGGTCGCTGAATGCGGACACGCCATAGACGTGGCCGTCGGGATCACGCGGGACCTTGTATCCGCCGTCGATGACGGCCTGGACGCGGGCGGGGATGTTGTTGTCGTCGTAGATGAACGGCGTGATCGGGTCGGAGATGATGATGGAGGCGAAGATCGAGTCGGAGGTCGTGGAGCTCTCGGAGAGGGCGCGGCGCGTGCTCCGGTCGATGGTCGTGTTGACGCCGACGGTCAGCCATTCCTTGACCTTGTACTCGGCGTTGATCTGGCCGACCAGGCGGCGGAAGACGTCGCGGTCGCCCTTCATGATACCGTTGTTGTCGGTGTAGGAGAAGGAGGTGTAGAACTTGGCCCGGTCGTTGCCGCCTTCGACGCCGAAGGTGTGGCGCGACTGGTAGCCGGTCTCGAGCATGTAGTCAGACCACCGGGTGTCCGTCTTGCCGTCGTAGTCGAAGTCGGCCTGCGTGGCGGCGCCGGACAGCATCATGTAGTCCATATACTCGCGGGCGTTCATCAGCTCGGGGATGCGGGCGATGTTCTGGATCGAATTCTGGAAGCTGTAGAACACGCGGCCCTCGCCCTTCTGGCCGGACTTGGTCGAGATGAGCACGACGCCGTTGCCGGCCTCGACGCCATAGATGGCGGCGGAGGCGGCGTCCTTGAGGATTTCAATGGAGGCGATGGACTCCGGATCGAGGTAGCTGATGTCGTTGACCTTGAGGCCGTCCACGATCATCAACGGAGTGGTCCGGGAGTTGGAGGAATAGCCGCGGATCTGGATCGAAGAAGCGGAACCCGGGGCGCCGGAGGAGTTGACGATCTGCACGCCGGCGGCCTTGCCCTGGATGGCCTGGGCCACGTCGGTGGACGTGCGGTTCTCCAGGTCGGACTCCTTGACCGAAGCGATGGCGCCGGTGACGTCGCTCTTCTTCTGGATGCCGTAACCGATCACGACCGTCTCTTCGAGCATTTCGGAATCCTCGGCGAGGATGATGTCCATCGGGCGGTCCGTGATGGCCGCGCGCTCCTGGGTGAGGTAGCCGATGGAGCTGATCACCAGGGTCTCGCCCGCTTTCGCCTCGATGGAGAAGCTGCCGTCCAGCTCGGTCGCCACGCCGCGCATCGTCCCCTTGACGACGACGGAGACGCCGATCAGCGGCTCTCCGGCGACGTCACGGACGACGCCCCTGGCGTGGCTCACGTCCTGGGGAGCCGGAGCGTGGGCGCTGGCGGCGGCGGGAGCCGCTGCAGGCGCCGTTTCTGCACGGGAAAGGATGATGTGTTTGCCCTGCACACTATACGTGATGCCGGAACCTTTCAGGATCTCGTCCAGCACCGCGCTCACAGACTCCTGCTCGGCGCTGACGGAAATTTCTTTGTCGACGTTGACCCCGTTCTTGTAGATGAACAGGTATTCCGTCTGGGATTCAATATCATTCAGGACCGTTTCCAGCTTGACATGGGTCCTGTTGATGCTGACTGGGAGATTCTGGGAGACCGCCGTCTCGGCCATCAGGCAGAAAGAACCCACGAACAGCAAGAAAGCTGACACTTTCATAATTCTCAATAATGATTGAATTGAGTTTTTATTCATACCTTTGTAAATGAATTAATATGGTTAGTAAAGACCGTGTTGTTCCGGGCGGTTCGTGTTGCAGCACGGCCGCCCATTTTTATGGGTTATCGTTTCAGATCATAGGCAGGTTGTTTTAGTGATGGGTTGGAGTGGTTGGATGTTTTATTTTGAGGTAATGAATATCTTGTTGTTTTCCTGGTCGCGGGAATAATCGAACCGCATGCTGGTCTGCAGGATCTGGAGGGCGTAGTCCAGGCCGTCCTTGATCCGGAACTTGCCCGTCAGGGCGTCCTTCTCCAGCCTGGGATCCGGCTCATAGACGATCTCCTTGCCGTAGTAGCGCTGCAGGTCGCGGATGATCTCCGAGAAATGCTTGTCGCGGAAGCAGTACAGGCCTTCCGTCCACTTGTACACGTCGTAGTCGTCGATCTGGCTGAGCCACAGCTTGTTGTCGCGAAGTGTCAGCTTCTTGTCCGGGCTCAGGAAGATCCGCTTGTCCCCCGCGTGGGGCAGCGACACGGAGACCTTGCCCTCGAACAGCGAGGTCTCGAAGACGCGGTCCTGCTCCTTGGCGTTGACGTCGAACACGGTGCCGTGGACTTCGACGTCGGCCAGGTAGGTGTGGACGATGAACGGATGCCGGTCGTCATGGGCGACATCCAGGTAGACCTGGCCGTCCACCGTCACCTCCCGCTTGCGGCGGTGTTCGAAGCTGGTGGGATAGCGCATCGTCGTGCCCGAGTTGAGCCAGACGGACGTGCCGTCCGGGAGCGTCACCTGCGCCCGCTCGCCGGCGGGGACGGTGATGCTGCTCATCGCCACGGCGCGGTCCGGGAAGACGTCCGTGAACTGCCGCAGCGCGAGGGTCAGCGCGGCGAGCAGGACGAGCACGAATGCGAAGCGGTAGATGTATTGGCCGACCGGCCGGCGGGGCCGGCGGGAAATCTGCCCGAAGACCTTGTCGTCCGCGAGCTGGATGGCGTCGAAGAGCTTGCGCTCACGCAGGAGCGTCGCCATGTTCTCTTCGGAGGCGTTCGCCCACGCCATCACGTCGGACACCTCTTCCGGGCGCAGGGCGCCGGAAAAATACTGAAAAAGGATGTCCTTGTCCACGATCATTCTTGGATTCATTTGACTGGTTAACGATTGAGAAAAAGAAAACCCTAGTGAAAAAACGATTTTTTTCTCCAGGGTGGACTAACAAAGGTAAAACAGGATGGCGGAGACCGCCAGGTAATCTTTCAGGGCGCTTCGCAGCAGACGGTTGACTTTGGTGATGTGGTATTCGACGCCCTTCTCCGTGATGCCCATCCGGGCCGCGATCTGCTTGTGGGACAGGCCCTGCCGCCGGCTCAGCAGGAAGACCTGGCGGCTCTCCTCGGAGAGCCCGGCGACCGCCTTCGCGACAATCTCCTGGATCTCCTGGGTGAACACTTTTTCGGGGATGAAATCCTCCAACGAGGCAATGCGGGTGTTGAGGTCCCAGACCTGCTCCTTCGTCTGCCGCTCCAGGAATTCCTGGTTGTGCCGCAGGCGGCGGAGATGGTCGATGCATTTATTCTTGAGGATGGTCAGCACGTATGCGGGCGGGTTGGTGTCGGCCGGGAGTTCGGCGCGCCGCTGCCAGAAAACCATCATCGAATCGACCACGAAGTCCTCGGCAAGCTGGCTGTCCCGCAGATACCCGGCCGCGAATCGGATGAATCGCGGCCTGTATTCCGAGAAGAACTCGCTGAAACTGGCAGAGTCTATTATGTGGTCCATTGTCAGTCTGTAAAAATAAGTAGATAAATATAGCAAATTTATTATCTTTATCGCCCAAAATCATCATCCCACTATGAAAAAAGGCATTATCCTTTCCTTTCTTTTATCAATCCTCTGCGCGAACCCCCTTTCCGCCCAGATGATGCCGGACTCCACCGTGCATATCACCGCCTACTGGGAAGTGGGCGACACCGCCGACTACATCGTATCCCAGAAGAAATACAAGATCGACGAGAACGAAGGAGAAACACTGACCGCGTCTACCGACCGGGCGATCCATATCGAAGTCGTCGAAGCGACCGACACCACCTACACGCTGGCCATCACCGACGAAGATGCCTTCAGCTTCGGGTTGGGAGTCAACCTGCCCGAGGAAGACCGGGCGGCGCTGCCCCCGCTGACCTATCGGGTCATAACCGACGAATTCGGTACCCTCCTGCGCCTCGAAAACGGAGCGGAAGTCTATGAGCAAGGCCTGCAGATCCTCCCGTTCTTTACCGAAGCCGTCTACAAAGGGCTTGGAGAGAGAGCCAAGGCTCTCTACGCTTCTAAAGAGGACCTTCTGGAAGATTTGACGAGAAACCTCAAGAATCCGGAATATCTCAATTCATTTCTGATCAAGGACATCAATGACCTTCTGTTTTTCCACGGCGCCGCGCTGGACACGACGAAGCAGTATTCCCTTGAGACCCTTTACTCCATTCCCACCATCGGCGAGACCGTGAAGATGAAAGGAGCCTGCTGGGTGGATACCGAGTGGACCGACGAATACTCCGCCGTGCTCCGCAGAGAGTTTGAAGGGAGCGACGCCGCGCTCGAAGCGCTCCGGAATTACCTGTACCGCCTGCAGGTAGACGAAGAAGACGCCCTGAACTACGAGGAGTTCTGCAAAGAGTTCGACAAAGAAGTGACCAATGGCAAATTCAGCTTCCGTCTGGAAGACTACTTCGTTGAAGAGGTCCACCTGGACAGCGGATGGCCGATCAAGGTAATCTACGACTTCTACATTGTCGACAAGGTCTCTGACGACGTAAACGGCACCCACTATTCCCGCGAGATCAGCCTCATCTTTGACGAAGAGGAAGAAGGGAGCGGAGAAGAATAAGGCTTACCGCCTGTTTCTCCTTGCGGCCTTCCGGGCCTCGCGCGCGGCCTGTTTTTCGGCCTTGCGCATCTCGGCCTCCCGCTGCTCCGCCTGGACGGCGGCCACCGTCTTGAAGATGATCACACCGTTCTGCCCCTGCACGCCGTACATCGCGGAGGTGCCGTCCTTGAGGACCTCGATCGAATAGACGTCGTCCGGGGTGAGATAAGACACGTCGTCCGTGATGATGCCGTCCACGACGAAAAGCGGCTGGGTCTCGTCGGTGTTGGTGGAGATGCCGCGCACCAGGATGCGCGGCGTTCTGCCGGTGCTGGTGGGGCTCACCATCACGCCGGGCTCCTCGCGGAGCATGTCGAAGACGGTGTTGTAGTGCGTCTTGTACTTGAATTTGTCGTTGGGCTTGTCCTGGGCGGACAAGGTGCCGCCCAGCATAAACGCGGCGGCAAGGAGCAACAGGAATCTTTTCATCGTCAGATGGGTTGGTTCTCCGACAAAGATAGCTTTTTTTCTTATCTTTACGCCTCGGTTAACCGCTATAAGATTCGATCCAAGAGATATGAAACGCTTTTTCGTCCTCCTGCTGGCGCTGCTGGCGGGATTCTCCGCACAGGGCGCCCGCGCCCCGCGGGTCAGGCCCAACTACGACCTCGCCTCGCAATTCTCCCAGAAACGCATTTCCCAGATGGTGTTCTCCACCACCCTGCAGCCGAACTGGTTCCGCGATTCGGACAAATTCTGGTATGCCTGGAAGACGCCCGCGGGCACGGAATACTGGATCGTGGACCCCGAGACGGGCCGCAAGACCCGCATCTTCGACATGGAGAAACTGGCGATGGAGGTCACGGCGACCGTCCGCGACCCCTTCGACGCGCAGCATCTCCCGATCGAGAACCTTGAGCTCAAGGACGACCGCTACTTCCGCTTCGACATCAAGAGCACGCAGGAGGTCCCCGACACGCTGGCGGCCAAGCGCGCCGCCCGCGACAAGAAGGGCGGCGACGAGCCAGCCGGCGAGCCGAAGATGACCAAGAAGGTCTTCCATTTCCAGTACGACCTCACCACCGGCCAGCTCAGCGAGTACAAGCCCGAGAAGGAGGAATATCCGGCCTGGGCCAGCATCTCCCCGGACGGGCAGACCGGCGTGTATGTCAAGAACGCCAACCTCTACTGGATGGACCGGGAGAACCTCGCCAAGGCCGCCGAGGACGACAAGGACTCCACCTTGGTGGAGCACCGCCTCACGTCCGACGGCGTCCGTGAATTCGGCTGGGGCGGCGACAACTATATGGGCGACCAGGAGACCGACACCACGCGCCGCGTGCGCGCGGGCAGCGTGGTGTGGTCGCCGGACAGCCGCCATTTCGTGGCGGTCAAGACCGACATGCGCGAGGTCAAGGAGCTCTGGGTGATCAACTCCCTGAGCCAGCCGCGCCCGACCCTGGAGACCTACAAATACCAGCTGCCCGGCGAGCCGGGCCCCAAAGAGGAGCTTTACGTGTTCTCGATGCCCGACGGCAGCAGCAAACGCTATCGCGTGAATGCCTTCAAGGACCAGACCACCGACGTGTCCCTGCGCCCGCGCACGCACCGCGAGAATTATGACAAATTCCGCTCGCGCGTGTGGCTGGGCGACAACGACGGCTTCTACCTTTCCCGCGGCTCGCGCGACCTGCACCGCATCGACGTGTGCCGCGTGGACCTGGACGGCGATTCCACGCGCACCATCATCTCCGAGCGGATGAACACCTACGTCGAGGAGCGGCAGATCCGCCCCCTGGCCGGCGGCCGGCAGCTGCTGTGGTGGTCCGAGCGCAACGGCTGGGCCAACCTCTATCTCTACAACGCCGACGGCATCCTGGTGCGCAACCTCACGGAAGGCGCCTACCACGTCGAGGACGTGATTGCGGTGAATGAGAAGGAAGGCTACGTGCTCTTCGCCGCCTGCGGCGTCAACAAGGACGAGAACCCCTACCAGATGCACACCTACCGCGTGAGCCTGTCCGGCGGCCCGATCCGCCAGCTGGACATGGACGACATGAACGTGGACGCCACGGCGAGCGACGACGGCCGCTGGGCCGTGGGCAACTGCTCGCGCGTGGACTATGCCCCGGAGGCCTGGCTGATCGGGCGCGACGGCAAGCGCACGCTGCTGGAGAAGGCTGACCTCAGCCTGCTCTACGCAGCGGGCTACAAGATGCCGGAGCGCTTCAAGGTCAAGGCCGCCGACGGCGTCACGGACCTCTACGGCGCGATGTACAAGCCCTTCGACTTCGATTCGACCAAGGTCTATCCCATCATCGACTACGTCTACCCCGGCCCGCAGGTCGAGGCCAACAACATCGAATGGTCCCGCGGCATGGTGCGCACCGACCGCCTGGCGCAGGTCGGCTTCATCGTGATCACGGTGGGCAACCGCGGCGGCCACCCCAACCGCTCCAAGTGGTACCACAACTACGGCTACGGCAACCTGCGCGACTACGGCCTGGAGGACCAGAAATACGCCATCCAGCAGCTCGCCGCGAAGTATGACTTCATCGACGGCTCCCGCGTGGGCATCCACGGCCACTCCGGCGGCGGCTTCATGTCCACGGCCGCCATCCTCAAGTATCCCGACTTCTTCAAGGCGGCCGTCTCCTGCGCCGGCAACCACGACAACAGCATCTACAACCGCTGGTGGAGCGAGACGCACCACGGCGTGACCGAGAAGGTGGCGCAGAGCGACACTTCCTTCGTCTACCACATCGAGACCAACCCGGAGATCGCCGCCAACCTCAAGGGCCACCTGCTGCTGGTCCACGGCGACATCGACAACAACGTCAACCCGGCCAACACCATCCGCGTGGTCAACGCCCTGATCCGGGCCAACAAGCGCTTCGACCTGCTCATCCTGCCGGGCCAGCGCCACGGCTTCGGCGACATGAACGAATACTTCTTCTACCGCCTCGCCGACTACTTCTCCGAGTGGCTGCTCGGCGACAGCGAACGCGACGAAGTCGACATCAAGGAGCTGAACAACGACTAAAGAAAAACCCCGGCCGCACGGTCGGGGTTTTCTGTATCCTGCAGGCTGCTAAAGCGAGTCGCCGAAGTCCTCGCGGAACTTCTTGACGAGCTCTTCCTGCCAGTAGCCGATCTCCTTCATCCGGCCGAAGAAGAAGCGGAGCACCTTCGGCTCGGAGACCCACTGGAGGCCGCCGATGATCTCGCGGTTGTCCCAGAGCCACTTCACGCGGTCGGCGCAGTACTTGACCTGCGAGAGGGTGAAGACGCGGCGCGGCATCGCGAGGCGCTGGAGCTCCAGCTCCGCGTAGCGCTCGGTGCCGTCCGGCTCGCGCTGCTCGCTGACGGTACCGCGCTCCATGCCGCGGATGCCGCCGGCAATGTAGAGCGCGGCGCCCACCGCAGCGGCGGGATACTGGTCGTGGGGGATCTTGGGGACGATCTCGGAGCAGTTGAGGTGGGCGCCGAGGCCGCCGGCCGGCTTGATCACCGGCACGCCGTAGTCGTCCAGCTCCTTGACCAGGTAGGCGATGAATTCAGGGCCCTGGCTGATGTATTCCATGTCGAGGGACTCATAGAGGCCGACCGCCATCGCTTCCATCGAGCGGACTTCCATGCCGCCGTAGGTGAGGAAGCCTTCGAAGAGCGGGACGAACTCCATCATCTCGTCGGTGAACTTCTTGTCGTGGGCCGTGATGATGCCGCCGCGGGAGAAGCCGAGCTTGCGCGCGGAGAAGTAGACGATATCGAAACGGTCCGCCAGGATGTGGTAGATCTCCTTGGTCGTCATGAACTTGCAGCGGGGCTCGCGCATCTTCATGAAATAGACGTTGTCCTGCAGCAGGGAGGCGTCGAGCACGCTCCGGATGCCGAACTCATGGCAGATGTCGGTGACGGCGAGCATGTTCTCGAGCGACACCGGCTGGCCGCCGATGAGGTTGGTGCCGGCCTCGACGCGCACGAACGCGACCTTTTCCGGACCGTAGTCCTTGATGGTCTTGCGGAGGGCCTTGAGGTCGAAGTTGCCCTTGAACGGGTCGTCGCTCTGCGGGATGAGGCCTTTCTTGTCCACGAGCTCGATCACCTCGCCGCCCAGGCGGGTGATATGGGCCTTCGTGGTGGTGAAGTGGAAATTCATCAGCGTGACCATGCCCGGGCGCACATATGCCTCCGCGAGGATGTTCTCGGCCGCGCGGCCCTGGTGGGCGGGCAGGACGTTCTCCGTGCCGAAGACTTCCTTGATGGCGGCCTTGACGCGGTTGAAGGTCTCGGAGCCGGCGTAGGAGTCGTCGGCGATGCTCATCGAGGCCACCTGCTCGTCGGACATGCCGTTGACGCCGGAGTCCGTGAGCATGTCCATGTAGATGTCCTTGTTTTGGAGAAGGAATGTGTTGTTTCCGGCTTCCTGGATGCGCTTCAGGCGCTCTTCGACAGGAAGCAGGTTGAGTTTCTGGACGACGCGCACTTTGTGCATCTCCAGCGGAACCTGGTTCGCAGGCTGATAGAATTTGACTGACATAATATGGATTTGTGTTGGATTCCTTCTAACCGTTAGCAAGATAGAAAAAACTTGGTATATTTGCAATTGTTATGTTAGGAACTATCGTCAACACCGGGTGTATTATCGTCGGCTCCGTGGTGGGGAGCCTCCTCAAGAAAGGACTGGGCCAGAAATACCAGCAGACCCTCTACAACGCGATGGGCCTGGCGTCCCTGGCGCTCGGCGCCAACACCTTCGTGCAGAACATGCCCAAGAGCGAATTCCCCGTGCTCTTCATCCTCAGCATCGCGCTCGGCGGCATCGTCGGCACGGCCCTCGACCTCGACGGCCGCACGCAGCGCCTGATCGCGAAGCACGGCGGCGCGGACCTGGCCAGCGGCCTCATCTCCGCCTGCCTGCTCTTCTGCGTGGGCACCTTCAGCATCGTGGGGCCGATCCTGAGCGCCACCACGGGCGACAACACGTTCCTCTTCACCAACGCCACGCTCGACCTGGTGACCTCGATGGTCTTCGCGACCACCTACGGCATCGGCATCATCGCCGCCGCCCCGGTCCTGTTCTGCTGGCAGGGATTCTTCTATATGCTGGGCAAATTCGCGGCCGACTCCCCGCTCATCGGCGGGACGATGATCAACGAGATGGCCATCGTGGGCGGCCTGCTCATCATCTCCTCCGGCCTCTCGTTGCTCAAGCTCAAAGACTGCAAGACCCTCAACTACATCCCGGCGCTGGTCGTCCCCGCCCTCTGGTTCCTCATCAAGGGTCTCTTCGTCTAGCCATCCCTTCCTCCCCTTTTCGCCTGCACCTCGCCCGGATTCCCCGCCTTTTCCGCGCCAGTCCCCTCGATATCGATAGGACTCGCCCGTTTTTCCCGCCCCTGGCGGGCGAGGTACCCGCGAGATTCGTAATGCGAGGCTGCGGTGCCAAGCCCTGCCCGGCCGCATCCTTCCCCGGGCTCGGTGCATCGCTCGGTAGCTTCGTGCTTCCATTCTATTCTCACTTTTTGGTAAACTCTTTTCAGGACGATACA
>JAEEGJ010005817.1_pt1 | contig 37990 bp, 30 predicted proteins | sample 8958761 | NCBI WGS metagenome assembly JAEEGJ01 (sample SAMN16246546, study PRJNA631951) | gut metagenome | biome: gut microbiome; feature: rumen; material: RS-attached | host: Bos | place: Iran: Karaj | collected 2018-10
TAGCGTCCGTTTCCCTGGCTTGATCAGTAACCTGACTTTGCCTGGCGGTGGTACCACCGACTACGCTGTGGAGATCTACTACGCTGCCGTGAAGGGTGAGAAGTTCTATTGCCCCATCAGCAAAGGCACCTATATGGACATGATGTACATGCCCGACGCTTTGGATGCCATGGTCGACATCATGGAAGCCGATCCCACCAAGCTGGTGCACCGCAACTCGTTCCACGTCACTGCCATGAGCTTCGACCCGGAGATCATCTACAATGCTATCAAGAAGTATTATCCGAACTTCGAGATGGAGTACAAGTTCGATCCTATCCGTCAAGCCATTGCTGACAGCTGGCCGAACAAGATGGACGATAGCTGCGCTCGCAAGGAGTGGGGCTGGAATCCGAAGTACGACCTCGACAAGATGACGGTCGACATGATCGAAACCTTAAAGAAGAAGCTGCTGTAATGCAGTCTCTTTGTGAACAAAAAAAGCGAAGGTAAACACCTTCGCTTTTTTTGTTGTTATGACTGAATCGATTATTCAGTTGGTAAGGCCTTAAAGCCGTTACCCATAATCTCCGAGCTCTCGATCACATTGACGAAAGCATTCGGATCAAGGAATCTCAAATTAGCCTTTAATTTCACCAAATCGCTACGGTTCAAGGTGACATAGATCATTTTGCGTTCTGCGCCTTGATAGAGGCCGCTGCCAGCGAAAACAGTACCGCTGCGGTCAAGGTCTTTGATGATGAAATTGCGCACTTCGTCGATCTTGTCGGTGACGATGAATGCCGTCTTATAGCTCTTCACGCCTTCCACCACGAGGTCGATGATCTTACTTTCAATGAAGATCAAGATGATGGAATAGATTGGGAGACGGATGTCCTCAAAGGCCACGAGGGTGGTCAACGAGATGATGCTATCAACGATCAAAACGAGGGTGCCCAAGCTGATTTTGGTGTATTTATGGGCGATCATGGCAATGATATCAGAGCCGCCTGAAGTAGCGCCCGAACGGAAAATGACACCAATGGCCACACCGTAGATCAAGCCTGAAACCACAGTGTTCAGGAAGAAGTCAGGCATGAAGAAACGCTGAACTTCGCCATCCATGAAGAACAATGAGGACTGGGTAGCGGTATCGAAGAATGCACCATCGTGAATCACAGGAGCATACCCCCAGAAGGTCTCAACCAAATAGGTGAACACCGGGATTAATATCACCGAAATCACTGTCTTGACGCCAAAACGAGGTCCCAAGATAATGGTACCGATGATAAGCAACGGGATATCCATGCAAATACCCGCCAAGGAGATCTTCCAACCCCACATGGCGTTGAACACGTTGGCGAGACCATACACGCCACCAGGAGCCATGTGATAAGGGTTCACAAACATCACGTCGCCAATGGCGAAAAGGGCTGAGCCCAGCACCAGCAAAGCATAGGAAATAATTTGCTGCTTCAGTTTCTCGTTCTTCATAAGTCTATGATTTTAAAGCGGCAAAATTAAGAATTTTTCTCCTTCAAAATCAAACTTTCACTATCTTTGCTAAAAATAGGAAGTTATCCTCATGAAACGCTTTCCCCTCCTCCTAGCCCTCTTGCTGTGGCTGTTGGGCTTCCCGTTGGCAGCCCAAGAAGGTCCTCTTTTCGTCAACGAGGGTGAAACGGTAGTGTATCACATTAGCCGTGATCCCGAAGGTCGGAAAGGCACTGTTTCGGATGCGCTCCAGAACGTTCCTGGTGTGAAGGTCGATACCGAAGGCAACATTACGCTACGTGGAGTAAGCCAAGTGGAGGTCTTTATCAACGGAAAGCCTGCCCACTTCGATGAGGAAAGCCAGAAGAACTACTTGCAGCAAGTTTCAGCAGCCAACATCGAGCGGATTGAGGTGATGACCAATCCCTCTGCACGCTATACTACGGAAGCTGGCACGGGTGTCATTAACATTGTGACTAATAACAAAGGACGCTCCGAAAGGCATCTTAGCGTAGGAATTCAAACGAACACCCAACCTGTTGTCTCTCCATGGATTTCCTACATTTGGAACAACGACAAGTTTGCATTTACTGCCAATTTGAAAGGCACTTTCTCAAATACCACTGAACATGCAGAGAGTTACAGCTATTCCTTTGTGGATACTCCAATCAACACGCTTGACACAGCCAGCTACTCTCGATCGTTCAGCGATGACACCGCTAGGTATTATAGCGCCGAGATTTATCTGAAAGGCGAATATCATCCCAACGAGCGCAACGACGTTGTTCTGTATTTCTATGGCACTCCGAATACCAGCAAAACATCATTGCTGACAAATACATACAGAAAAGAATACATCGATAACGCTGGCGAGTATGAATATTCGATTTACAATGACAATGTTCAAAGGATGGCGTATGGCTCAGCAGGATTCAGCTGGCACCATCGTTTTGCGAAACCTGGTCATAGCATCAGCTTCCAAACCAATTCCGACTATGACTTTGGAGGCAACATAGCCAAGGAGATTCGCTACTTTAAGGATCAACCGTATCTGAACCGAAACATTCGTCTATCCAACGATTTCGTTGACATCGGAAATGTGTCTAAACTGGAATATATCTATCCATATAGCCATAAAGGCGAGATTTACCTCAGCCTAAGCAACACATTCATTCCCGACAACAACATCGGCTTATTTGATACCCTCGGCATTGATGGTTATGTCAACGATGCGCTTCGATCAGAAAACCGAAAGTTCAGTAAAGATCATGTGATGGGAGTGGTTATGGTACAACATCATTTCGGTCGGCTAACCGTCAAGCCTGGATTGGGTTATGAGACCACCTTTTTGCGAGCACGCTATTTCGATACGCCTGAATACGACACATTGATGCGTTTCGCCCATTGGTTACCTTCGCTACACATCTCCTACCGCACCGATTCTCAGCACAACTTCAGTCTGAGTTACACCCGTAAGAATGATTACCCTTGGATGCGCTATTTTACCCGACGCGTCATGTACGAGGAAGAGAGTTTCACCTTGGGCAATCCATGGCTAAAACCCACTTTGATTGACGTCTTTGAGCTATCGTGGTCGAAATACTGGGAAGGCTTAGGATCAGTGAATATCAAAGGGTATTACAATAATTCCATCAATGCCATCAACCAGGTAAGCGATGTGGCTTATAGCGAAGTCTGGGGACGCGTGGTGCCATATAGGAAGCCCGTCAACCTCAACAAATATTTCGAGGCGGGAAGCGAGTTCAATATCACATACCGTCCCAGTCCGACCTTCAACGTCCGCTTGGACGCCATTGTGTTCGACTCATACATCGAGACCTATTATGAAAAGACGCAAGACAGCGTCATCATCAGCGAGCTGTGGGCCTATAACCTCAACCTCAGCGTCTGGGCCAAGTTCTGGAACAAACTCGAGGTCCACGCCACCGCTTATTACAATTCTCCTACACAAACCCTCTTCGCCACCAATCAAACGGCCTATGGCATCGATTTTGGTTTCCGTGCCGACTTTTTCGACAAACGGCTCTCGGTGCTGTTGAACGCTTACGACATCTTCAACTGGAACAAGGAGAACAATTACACATCCAATCCTTATTACATCTCCTACAGTTCCAAAAAAGTGAATAGCCGGTATGTCAGCTTGGAGTTGGTTTACAGGATACTGTAAAACTTAGTGTTTTAACACCTGCTCAATTGCAACAGGGAAATAGGCCTGCTCCAGCTTGTGGATTTTAGCCGCTAAGCTATCTGGCGTTTCACCAGGTTCTAATGCAGTGTAGGCTTGCAAAATGATTTCCCCGCTGTCGTAAATTTCGTTGACATAATGGATGGTGATGCCGGAGAACTGCTCCTTGGCAGCTACCACAGCCTCGTGCACATGCTCCCCATAGAAGCCCTTGCCGCCGTATTTCGGCAGTAGGGCAGGGTGGATGTTGACGATCTGTCGAGGATAAGCCTGGATAAGGCTTGCCGGAATCTTCCAGAGAAATCCGGCAAGCACAATCAGGTCTAAATTCAAACTTCTCATCTCTTCGGTGAACTCAGGGCTGTTGAACTCAGCTTTGGTGATCATCCTCAACGGGATGCCTAAGTTCTTGGCGCGCTCGATGGAGTAAGCCTTGGGGTTGTTGCATACGACATTGACAATCTCAACGTCGTTGTTGCCTTTGAAATACTCGGCGATACGCTGCAGGTTGGTGCCGTTGCCGGAGACAAAGATGGAGAGTCTTTTCATCATCAGTCAACGCCTTTGTGAAGGAATGAGTTCTCGGAGCTGATGCCTTGACTGGAGGCTGAATACTGCGAGACTTCTTCTTCGGAAACAATCTCTTCGTAGTCCATGTCCCTACGCATGTAGGCGGGCTGACGTTCCAGCTCTTCGAGGCCTTTCTGGGTCTTGAAGTTGAGGCTCAGGGCTCTGAGGCGGTTACGCTTCAGCTCTTCTTTGGGATCGTAGGGCTTCTCCTTGGGTTCTTCGATTACGAGGGTCTCCACTTCGGCGACTTCATGCTGTGCTTCAGTGCCTAAAGTATGGATATTGGAGATCTCAAAGCTATCGTCCTCGCTGTTGTTTTTGAAGGGGTTTTCATATACCTTGACAGAGGGCGCTGCTGGCTCATCGTGCTTGATGGTTGGGGTGTCGAAGCGGATGGGCTCGCTAGTCTCGTTCAACGAATGGACCACGGTGCCGATGTGTTCGTCCTCATCGTGTTCTGCTTCGGGTTCAGGCTTGCAGGTGGTTGGGATCTCGGAGATCACGTGAGTGGTAACAGGGGCTGGTTTCGGTGTGTCGGCGGGAATCACATGTTGTTCGGGCTCGTTGAGCGGATGAACGGTAGCGGTCTCCTTGGGAGCGATGACTGGCTCAATCTTTTTGGCTTTGTTTTCAAATCCAGTGGCGATGAGGGTCACGCTGATATCTTCGCCCAATGACTCGTCGACGCCGTTACCCCAGATCACATCGGAGCAGTTGCCGCAGGTGTTCTGGACGTATTCGGTGATCTCAACCACTTCGTCGAGTGACACTTCATCGGTGCCAGAGGTGATGTAGATGAGAATGTTCTTGGCACCCTCAATGTTGTTGTCGTTGAGCAATGGTGAGTTGATGGCGAGCTTGATGGCTTCCTCAGCACGGTTTTCACCTTTGGCGCGACCGGTGCCCATGATGGCTTTGCCGCTGTCTCTCATCACGGTCTTGACATCCTCGAAGTCAACGTTGACGTAGCCGGTGACGGTGATGATTTCGGCGATACCCTTGGCGGCGGTAGTGAGCACATCGTCAGCCTTCTTGAAGGCCTCGGTGAGCTTCATGTTACCGTAAGAGTCGCGCAGCTTGTCACTGCTGATGATGATGAGGGTGTCGACGTTTTTCTTCAGTTCCTCGATACCTGACTGGGCTTGTTGCTTACGGCGACGACCTTCGCACTCGAAGGGGATGGTGACGATACCGACGGTGAGGATGCCTTTCTCCTTGGCAATGTGGGCCACTACAGGAGCGGCGCCAGTGCCGGTGCCACCGCCCATACCGGCGGTGACGAACACCATCTTGGTTTTGTCGTCCATGATCTTGGTGATCTCTTCCTCGCTGCTCAATGCGGCTTCACGGCCTACAGCGGGGTCGTTGCCTGCGCCAAGCTCACGCTTGCCGAGGTGTATCTTGGTGGGGACGGTGCTCCTCATGAGTGCCTGATAGTCGGTATTGCACAATACGAAGTCAACACCTTGGATGCCCTCTTCGAGCATGTGGTTGACGGCATTACCGCCGCCGCCTCCCACGCCGATTACTTTAATATAGTTAGCTGGCTTTTCGCACAGCGGTTTGAACATGTCGTTAGTGAAGCTTTCCATAGTCTTTTGGGTTTATTGTTTTATTCTTTGATTTCGTTTTCTTCGGATAAGAACACAGTGATGATCTTGGTGAGATCGAAGCGATGCTTCTTTTCTCCTTCTTTCTTCTGTCTTCTGCTCCTTCTGGTGGGCTCTTCAGGCTGTTCTTCCACTATTTCCTCCTCTTCGACGGGTTTGTGTGGAATCACTACGATGGGCTCCTTGTGCTTGGCACGTTCCATCTTTTCCTGATATTCAGCTCTGGCGATACCTTCAATCACGAGACCGATACCGGTAGCGTACATCGGGCTGGCCAGTTCCTTGATGCTGTCTTCCGACAGGTGCTCATTCGGGTAACCGATTCTAACGTCCAGACCGGTCTTGAATGAGGCTAACTGTTGGATATGTTTCATCAGGGCGCCGCCACCGGTAAGCACGATGCCAGCGATGAGTTTATGCTGTGAATTGACCTTCTGAATCTCGTAGTTGACGAGTTCGAAGATTTCTTCCATACGGGCTTGAATGATGTTGGCGAGGTTCTTGAACGAGATCTCTTTGGGCGCTCTGCCGCGAATGCCTGGAATTGACACCAGTTCGTCGTCACGGTTCTCGCTGGCCACGGCCGATCCGAACTTGACCTTCACGTCCTCGGCGTAGCGACGGATGATGGCGCAGCCTTTGCTGATATCCTCGGTGATGATGTTGCCACCGAAGGGGATCACAGCGGAATGGTAGATCTTGTTTTCATGGAAGATGGCGATGTCGGTAGTGCCACCTCCGATGTCGACCAAGGCGACGCCGGCTTCTTTCTCTTCCTCGTCGAGTACAGCCTCAGCTGAGGCGATGGGTTCAAGGATCATGTGATCCATCTCAAGGCCAGCACGCTCGATGCATTTCAAGATGTTCATGGCGGCGGCGTTCTGTCCGATGATGACGTGGAAGTTGGCTTCCAGCTTGCTGCCAAGCATGCCCTTGGGAGTAGTGCCGATCTCACCGTCCACAAAGTATTCCTGTGGGATGACGTCGATGATCTCTTCACCAGGGATCATGTTGATCTTCCAAGTGTCAAGGCGCAGCTTCTCCAACTCCTCGTCGGAGATTTCCTTGTTGCGGTCGTCGCGCATCAACACGCCGCGGTGCTGCAGGCTCTTGATGTGCTGACCGGCGATGCCGACGTTCACCGACTTGATGTCGACGTTCGACTGGGCGGATGCCTCGTCGACAGCTGCCTTGATGGCGTTGACCGTTTCGTCGATGTTGGTCACGATACCCCTACTAACACCTGTGGATGCGGCTTTGCCGTAACCCAGGATTTCAATCTTTCCATTGGCGCCTTTTCTTCCAACGATACATGCGATCTTGGTGGTGCCGATGTCTAATCCGACAATGATTTTTTCTTCACTCATAGTAATATTATTTTGTACACACAATTTGATTTTTATATTTCAAGTTCAATGTCTTGTATGCATTAAGTTCTTCTGTTCCGCTGAATTTTTCCAATAGTGTTGCCAGACGCGTCAACTTGTTTTCGAGAGACTCGGTGTTGCTGAGAATGACTCTGGCCGAGAGGTTGTTGACGACCAACTCGTATTCATTGCGATCGTTTTTATAGATCTGACCGACGTTCCCTGAAAGGAATGGATCGTTGCCAATGGCCAAGGCGATGGAAAGTGCATCGTTGAGTCCTGCTACGGCATAAATGCTATCGGTGACACGGCTGTTTTTGCTTGGCATGGGGAAGTCGAAGTTGCCGCTGGCGATGATCACACGGGGTGAGTAGTGGGGGCACGACGGGAAGACGATGCCTTCTCGGGTGACGTAAACAGAACCCTTGTCGTGGTTGAACACGCGGAGCACAGGCTCGAACTCCTTTGCCTTGATGACCAGTGTGTCGTTGAGACCGATATAAGCGCTTGCATGGTCGATCCACGGATTGCCATCGAGCAGTTTCTGAATTTGCATCATGTCGACAGAAGAGATGGCGGCATGACGATCTATCTTGCAGATGGCTTCGGCATGGGTGATGACGCTGTCCTTCTCCACGAAACCGTTCCTGTGGCAGCGTTCCAGCTGGAAAGTGATGCCTTTGAGAGGCGTATCCAGATACTGCTTACGTCCGAAGACGAAGAGCACGATGAGAGCAGCTCCCGTGATCACCCATAACGCTATTTTCAAGATCTTCTTTACCATTGGCTGATCATGTTTTGGAGTGGTTCAACGAAACGGTCGATATTGCCTGCGCCCATGGTCACCAACAACTCTGGCTTGCGCTCGGCGATGGTCTCGAGCAGCTGTTCTTTGGGGCAGAGGCATTTGTCGCTCAGGTTGACCTTGTCGAGCAGGGCTTGAGAGGTGATGCCTTCGATAGGTTTCTCCCTGGCGGGATAGATGTCGAGTAAAATCAGGTCGTCGGCCATCGCCAGGACGTTGGCGAAGTCCTCCATAAAATCGCGTGTACGAGTGAAGAGGTGCGGCTGGAAGACCAGCGTCACCCGTTTTGACGGGAACGATGCTTTTATGGCCGACAGACAAGATTTTATTTCTTCAGGATGATGTGCATAATCATCGATATAGCAGTAATTATCATTTCTGACGCGGATGTCAAAACGACGTTTCACACCTTTGAAAGTGGATAGTGCTTTGGCAATCTCGTCAGGATTTAATCCTAATTGTGAAGCGGCTGCGAAAGCTGCAGTGGCGTTAAGCTGATTGTGCTTGCCAGGGATGGGCATTGGCAGATTAAGCTCGTTCACACGATAGTCGCAGTCTTCTCCAAAACCGAAGCTGACCTGATTCGAGACTTCAATGTCCAGCCCTTCTTTGACGATGACTATGTCTTGAGTCAGTTGAGCGAAGGCGTTGAAGCTTTCCACAAGATGCCGCTTGTCGCCATAGATGTCGAGATGGTCAGCATCGATGGAGTTGATGATGCTGATGTTGGGCGAGAGCTGCAGGAAGGAGCGGTCGAACTCATCGGCCTCGACCACCAGCACCGACTCGGTAGTATGGCCGAGGTGCAGGTTGCTGCCGAAGTTGTTGGCAATGCCACCAATGAAGGCGGTCATGTCGACACCGCACTCGTTGAGGATGTGTGCCACCATGGCAGTGGTCGTCGTCTTGCCGTGGGTACCTGCGATGGCGATGGTAAAGTGCTCCTTGGAGATCGCACCTAAGGCCTCGGCGCGTTTCATCATGGGGATGCCGCGACGGCGGAGCTCCACCAACTCATTAAGGTCCTTGGGAACCGCTGGGGTGTAGACGACGATGTCGATATTGTCAGGCAACAGGGCAGGGTTGTCTTCATAGTGGACGGCCATGCCTTCTTCTTCCAGCTGCTTGGTAAGGGATGACGGCGTGAGGTCGTAGCCAGCCACGGCGATGCCTTGGCTATGGTAATACCTTGCCAGGGCGCTCATGCCGATGCCGCCTATGCCTACAAAATACACGCTATGCAATCCCTTGATGTTCATTTTTCAATGGCTTTTATGATGATGTCAACGATGTCGTTAGCGGCGTTGGGACGCGCAAACTGAGCAATGTTGGCTTTCATTTCGTTTTGTTTGTCTTTGTTATTGAGCAAGTCCTGCAAGGCAGGGACGAGCTTGGTCTCGGTCTCGTCGTTTTTGACCATCACAGCGGCGTTAGCATCGACCAGCTGCTTGGCGTTCTTGGTCTGATGATCTTCAGCAGCAGTGGGTAGCGGCACAAAGATGACGGGCTTCTGCACCAAGGCGAGTTCTGAGATCGACATGGCGCCGGCACGTGAGATCACTACGTCGGCAACGGAGTAGGCGAGGTCCATGCGGTCGATGAAGATCACGGGCTTCACTTTGTCTTCCAGTCCCAGTTCTTTGACCTCGTTGACTGCCTGCTCATGGTAGTATTTGCCTGTTTGCCAGATGAGTTGCATGTCGCTTTCCTTGAACTTGGTAAGCTGTGCCGAGATGCCTTTGTTGATACCCAAGGCACCTTGGCTTCCGCCGACGAGCAGCACGACGGGCTGTTCGGCTTTGACGCCGAAGTATTCAGCGGCTTCGTTGCGATCGCAGTTGCCGTTGATATTACCTCGCAACGGGTTTCCGGTGAAGTGGATCTTCTCTTTTGGGAACCATTGCTCCAAGCCGTTGTATGCCACACAGATGGCTTTGGCCTTTTGTCCCACGTTACGGTTGGTCTTGCCAGGGTAGGAGTTCTGTTCTTGGATGATGGTGGGGATGTGGAGCCAGTTGGCGGCTTTCAGCGTGGGGCCGCTGGCGAATCCACCGACACCGATGACGGCATCGGGCTGGAATCGCTTCAGAATGCGACGGGCCTTGGTCAAGCTGCTGACGAGTTTGAAGGGCAGAGTGATCACCGAAAGGTCTTTGGTGAATCCGCTGATCCATAGTCCTTCGATGGGGTAGCCGGCTTTGGGTACACGGTCCATTTCCATTCTGCCTTTGGCACCGATGAAAAGGATCTCCGCTTCAGGGAAACGTTTTTTCAATGCATCTGCAATGGCTATGGCGGGGAAGATGTGGCCTCCAGTGCCACCTCCACTGATGACAAATCTCAAGTTATTCTTCATGGGCTACCTCCATTTCTTCGTTTTCTATTACTTCTTCTGTTTCCGTTTTCTGTTCTACGATTGGCGTTTCCTCCAAACTTCTTGTCACGCTGAGTATCATACCCACAGCAAATCCAGTCATGAGCATTGAGGAACCACCTCTACTCACAAAAGGCAACTGTTGTCCCGTCACAGGCATCAGACCAGTGGACACCCCCATGTTGATCATGGCTTGCATGATCAGGATGAAGGCGATGCCGAACGCCATCAGCGCACCGAAGGTCAAAGGACGTTTCTTCATGATCCTGACAGATCGTGTGAGCAGGATGATATAGAGCAACATTACAAAGATGCCTCCCACCAATCCGTATTCCTCGATAATGATGGCATAGATACAGTCTGAGAATGGCTGAGGCAGGAAGTTGCGTTGGGTACTCTTGCCGGAGCCTTTGCCGAACAGACCTCCGCGAGCGACGGCGATTTTGGCGTACATCTTCTGCGCGTTGCGGTCGTCAATTTGCAGGGGTGAATGTTCTGGGTCGATGCCGGCAGCGATCTTGGCTTCCCGCTCTTCTTTGGCGGCCTCAATACGGCCTTGCCAGGTCTTCACACGACTGATTCTGGGTTTCTTTTTGGCTTTCTCTTGTAACTTGGCATCCTCAGGGTGCAACTCGGCGGCGGCTACCACCTTCTCATAGCGGTTTTGCTTGATGTTGGCGACCATGTCGTCCGTCAGGATGTAAAGACCCATTCCTAACACCACGATGCCAATCAGTGCCATGAGATAGCTGAACTTGATCTGCCCGATGTAAAGCATCACGATGCAGACTACAAAGAGCATGGCGGCTGTGGAGAGGTTCTCGGGGAAGATAGGCCCCACAATTAGGACGATGGGCAGGAAGATGGGGACGATGAGATTCTTAAACGTATAGTCTCGGTTGTTCCAAACGACGATGTATTTTGCTAAGTAGGCGATAAGCACGATCTTAGCCAACTCACTGGTTTGGAATCCCATGATACTACGTGAGGCACCATTGATGCGGCTGCCAAAGAAATATGTGAATATCAGCAAGATAAAGCAGAACATAAGCACTAATTCGATCGCTCTCGAATAGTGACGGTAATTGATTCGCGATGCGATGAACATCATCACGAATCCAGCCATTAGTGTGGCGGCATGCTTCAGCAGCACCTTCTCGTTGTATGCGCCGATACGGACATGCGCCTCAGAGCTGGTGGCACTGTAAACCGCCAGCAACGAGATGATGCCTAAGATGAGCATCACCACCCAAATGACTCTGTCGCCTTTTAATATCTTGTTGATCCAACTCATTTTAAGTTGAGCGTTTAGAGTTGAGCGTTTAGTGATTTTACTTCTTTCACAAAGGAATTGCCTCGTTCGGCGTAATCCATCTCATGGTCTTTGCAGGCAGGGGAGAAGAGCACGATGTCGTTCTTCTCGGCAATTGCGGAGGCCATGTGGACTGCCTCTGATAGCGAATCGGCCTCGTGGATCTCTTTCACCACACCGTTGAAGGTCAAGGCGATATTCTCTTTTTCATTACCTAAGGCGATGATGGTCTTGACTTTCTTTTTAGCGGTTTCGATGAGTTCGCTGTAGTTGTTATGGCATGAGCCGCCTACGATCCACACGACCGGGTTGACGATGTTCTCAAACGTGAACCAGGTGGCGTTGATGTTCTCAGCCTGGGCATCGTCGTAGTACATCACACCGTCGATGGACGTGATGAAGTGCTGACGATGGGTCAAGGTGTTGAGGTCGCCCATGCAGTTCTTGATACTTTCTTTTCTGATTTCCAGAATCTTGGCAGTGATGCTGGAAGCCATGTTCTCAGGTCTGCGCTTGGTAAGGTTTTCCGCTTTTTCAAATAAATATCTCATAACTCTTATCTTTTATTTCTTATCTTTTATCTTATCTTGAAAGTTATCAGTGTGAATGCAGCCAGCAAGATGGTGATGATCCAGAAACGAATGGTGATCTTCACCTCGTGGTGGACAGTGTTGTGGCCCTCGCCGTGCCCTTTGAAAGTGACGGTGCTGTTGGGCCATGCTTTCTTAAAGTCGCTATAGCTGGTGCGGAAGTGGTCGTGCAAGGGACCTTTCTTCCATATTCTGTGTTTCTTGCCAGTCTTGACGAAACGTTTCACATCAAGGTCGGAGAGGATCTCGAAAAGGAACACACCGCAAAGCAGAGGCAGCAGCAGTTCTTTATGCATGATGATGGCTGACACGGCAATGATACCGCCGATGGTCAAGCTGCCGGTGTCGCCCATGAAGATCTGGGCAGGGTAGGAGTTGAACCACAGGAAACCGACGAGTGCTCCCACAAAGGCGGCTAAGAATACCACAAGCTCTTCGCTGCCTGGGATATACATCAAGTTGAGGTGTCCCGCCATGACGGCGTTACTGGAGATATAGGCAAGGATCACCAAGGTGATGCCTATGATGGCTGAATTGCCTGAAGCCATACCGTCCATACCGTCGTTGAGGTTGCTGCCATTGCTGACGGCTGCGACGATGAACACGGTGAGCAGTACGAAGAATACCCATGCCAAGTTATACATCCACTTCGGTCCAGCCCATTTGAACAGGTTGGCATAGTTAAGATCGTGGCTCTTTACGAAAGGTATCGTGGTACGGGTCGACTTCACGTCTGGACTTTTGATGACGACTTCTTTGTTGTTCTCAATCTTTACTTGAACGTTTTCGTTGATTTGCACCTCTGGACTGAAACGCAGGGTGAGGCCTACGATCAAACCAAGCAGGATCTGACCGCCAAGCTTGACAGCGGGTTTGATGCCGTCTTTCTTTTTCTTGAAGGATTTGACGTAGTCGTCAGAGAACCCAATGATGCCAAGGATGAGAGTGGTGACGATCATCAGGATGGTGTAGATGCTGTGAAGCTTACACACCAACAGTACGGGGATCAGGATGGATGCGATGATGATGACGCCACCCATGGTAGGGACGCCAATCTTCTTGGTGTTATACGGGTCGATGGAAGCATCGCGTTGGGTCTCAACGACTTTTTTGCGCTTCAACATCTTGATGAACCAGTTGCCAAACCATACCGAAACTATAAGTGCAAGGATAATGGCGGCAGCGGCGCGGAAGGTGACATAGGTGAATACGCCTGCTCCGGGGAAGTTAATTTGGTTTAAATACTGGAAGAGATAGTATAACATGACTTATTTCTCCTTTAATGCTGATGATAGTTCTTCTTTATCGTCGAAATGGCGTTTCACGCCTTTGATAATCTGGTAATCCTCGTGACCTTTGCCTGCCAGCAAGATGATGTCGCCTTTGTTGGCTAATGCCACGGCGGTACGGATGGCTTCGCGGCGGTCGGTGATGGCGAGTGCCTTGCGCATGTCTTCGGCAGCGATGCCTTCTTTCATCTGACGGATGATCTCATCAGGCTCCTCGTCGCGTGGATTGTCGCTGGTGAGGATGACCTTGTCGCTGAGCTTGACGGCCACGGCAGCCATCTCGGGACGCTTGGTGGTGTCGCGGTTACCGCCACAACCTACCACGGTGATGAGGGTCTCGTGATGCTTGCGCACCTCGTTGATGGTCTTGAGCACGTTCTCCAAGGCGTCAGGGGTGTGGGCGTAGTCGACAATGCCTACAATGCCACTATCGCTGTGAACCATGTCGAAACGACCGTTGGCGCCGTTCAGCTTGCTGATCTCAACAAGCAGTTCCTCTTTGTTGAATCCCAAGGCGGTGGCGGCACCATAGATAGCCAAGATGTTGCTGGCGTTGAAGCCTCCGACCAGACGGGTGTACATCTCGGTGTTATTGACCTTCATCAACATGCCATCGTAATGGCTTTCCAATACGACACCCTTGAAGTCGGCGTCATGTTTCAGAGCGTAGCCGAGCTTTTTGGCCTTAGTGTTCTGCAACATCACACTACCGTTCTTGTCGTCGAGGTTGGTTAAGGCGAAGGCGCTGGAGGGTAGATCGTCGAAGAACTTCTTCTTGGCGTTACGGTAGTTGACCATGGTCTTGTGATAGTCAAGATGGTCGTGGGTAAGGTTGGTGAAGATGCCTCCGGCAAACTGCAATCCTGCGATACGGCGCTGGTCGACGGCATGGGAACTGACCTCCATAAAGGCATATTCGCATTCACGATCGACCATCTTCTTCAATAGGGCGTTCAGTTCAACGGGATCAGGGGTGGTATGGGTTGATGGGATGACCTCGTGGTCAACGATGTTTTCAATGGTGGAGAGTAAACCGCAGGCATAGCCGGCATCCGTGAAGAGACGGTAGAGCAACGTTGCGATGGTGGTCTTACCGTTGGTGCCTGTCACTCCGACCAGCTTCAATGCTCTTGAAGGGTTGCCGTAGAAGTTGGAAGCTCCAACGCCTAAGACGTAAGCGCTGTCATCCACCCGGATGTAGGTCACGCCTTCTTTCAAGGTTTGTGGCAGCTTCTCGCAAACGATGGCTGAAGCACCTTTTTCCAGAGCCTTGTCGATGTAGTCGTGCCCGTCGGTCTGAGTGCCTTTCACGGCGAAAAACATGGTTCCTGGCTCAACGGTACGTGAGTCGAACGAAACCTTGTTGATGTCAATGTCCTTGTCACCGATAAGTTCCGACAGGTTGCAGTTTACTATGATGTCTTTGATCTTCATTATTTTCCAAGTGTTAATCTGATTAAACCTCCCGGCTGAAGTGTATCGCCGGCTTTCACTGACTGTTGGTTGACCTTGCCGAATCCGTCGAAGGTGGCGACCCATCCCAAGTTCTCCAGCAGGTATACTGCATCGGTGACGTTCATTCCACGTACGTCGGGGACGCGTAACGAGTCGAACTCTATGGGTCTTACAATGTATTTATCGTCATTCTTTGAGTAGGAGGTGGTGACCCATTCGCTGCCTAACGAGTAGTCGACGTAGGTCACACCGATGCCTTGCAGATAAGGAGCGGCTTCCGTTTGATGGCGGATGACGCTGTCGGCTTTCTTCTCGCCCTCGATTTCGGCCTCTTTCATGCCTTTGATCTTGATAGCGTAGACGCGGTCGGCGATCTCCTTGAAAGCGGGGGCGGCAACCTTACCGGCGGAATAGAAGCGTCCTTTTGCCTTGCTGATAACCACAATGCAGCTATAGACTGGGTTGTCGGCAGGGAAGAATCCTGCGAAGGTCACGTTATAGTCGCGTTCCCATCGGCCTTCGGCGTTCAGCCATTTGTAAGCTTTTCTCTCCACGTTGTAGAGCTGGGCGGTTCCGGTCTTTCCAGCGATGCCGTATTCTGTGCCGCGAAGCACCTTGGCTGTTCCGCGTTCCACCACGCCTTTCATCATGCTTTGGATAGAATCGATGGTCTTCTTGGAAGCAATCTGCTCTTTGAGTACCACAGGATCGATGGTCTGCAAGAGAACGCCTTCCTTTCGGATCTCTTTGACAAACTGGGGTTTCATCATCCTACCACCGTTGGCCACGGCGTTGTAAAGGGTGAGAATCTGCAGCGGGGGCAAACGAAGCTCATAGCCAATGGACATCCAAGGGAGTGAGGTCTTCGACCAGTTCTTCTTATCGAGAACGGGATGTTTGATATAGGGCTTTGCTTCGCCAGCCATGCCTGTACCTAATGGCACGTTCAGCCCAATGCTGTAAAGCTTGTTGACGTATTGCTCGGGGTTTTCGCCGAAGTAGTCGGTGATCAGTCGGGCAGTACCTTTGTTTGACGATTGCTCGAAGACCTCTCTGATAGTGACGATGCCGTCCTCGTTGACTGGGTGGTCGTCAAACATCTTCTTGTTGGAGAACACCAGTGGCGTATGCGCTCTGCCGATGTTGACGTTTCTTTTGTTGATGTCGAGTTCAGGATGGGCATCAAGCAGCACCAGCATGGAAGCAAGCTTGAAGGTCGATCCCGGCTCAATACCTACACCGAGAGCAAAGTTATAGCCTTCATAACATTGATCCGTCACCTTGTCACGTTGCATGTTAGAGATGGCTTTCACATCGCCTGTGGCCACTTCCATGACGATGGCGCAGCCTTGTTCTGCCTTGTTTTCGACCAAGGCGTGACGCAGCGCGCGTTCAACGATATCTTGTATGTTGATGTCAAGGGTCGATACGACATCGTTGCCGTTGACGGCTTCGATGTTGTTGTCGTCTTCAACGGGAATCCACACGCCATGATGGAGGTGGCGCTGTTTGCGGTGCCCGTCTTTGCCGCGGAGTATGGTGTCGCAGGCACTCTCAAGTCCCACCAACTTGTCGTCACTGACGTAGCCGATGGTACGGCTGGCCAATGATCCGTAAGGGTGGATGCGTTTGAATTTGGGCTGTGACTTGGTGAGGCCGACTTTGCGCTTGCCTTGGTTGAAGATGTTGCAGGTCTCAAGTTCTTGAAATTGCGCCAAGGTGGCGTTGAGGTCGATCAGGAAATAACGTTTGTGGTTACCCTTGGCTTCGACGAGGCCTTGTTTCCACTTGGCGGCGTTACGTTTCGGGAAGAGCTCTGCCAGTTTGTGGCTCAGCTGGTCCACACCCTTGTTGAAGGTGGTATCGTGGATGACGGAGGGGTCGACGCCGATTTCGAAGATGGGCACGTCGGTGGCCAGCAGGCTGCCGTCGCAGGCGAGTATGTCGCCTCGTGAGGCTTGCAGCGTGTCAAAACGGGTCTCCACCTGCTCGGCGAGGGCACGCAGCTCGTCGCCTTCCTTGGTCTGCACTAACACGGCTTTGGCCAAAATAGCAATACCCACGACCAAGACGGCCATGTAAACCAGGAAGGTCCTGATCATGCATCTTGTTTGTGGATCCCGTGTCATTACTTTTCTTTTTTAACGATTCTTGTTTCCAACGATTCCTTCAGTCCTTCACCTGCCAGCTTGTCGATCAGGATGGTCTGAGTCGATTCTTGGGTGTAGGCTGACTTGGCATAGATATATTCAACGCGGAGGTCGCGCAGGAGCAAAGTGTTTTTCTTGATGGAGCGGCTGGTGCTCTCAGCGATGTAGGCGTTGGTGATGATGAGCATCAGCAGTACGGTAAGGTACACGAGGAAGGGGAAGAACTTGGAGATATCCTCACGGGTGAGGAAATTACCGCCCAAGATTTTCATGAAGGCGCTACCACCTTTTGCACTGCTCTTTCTTTCTGTCTTCATAGCGGTTTCCTTTCTGCGATTCTGAGCTTGGCACTACGTGCACGGCTGTTGTTTGCGATCTCTTCCTCGGAAGGCACGATGGGCTTCCTGTTTATAATAATATAAGGTGTCAAGGAGTTGCCGAAGAAGTCTTTCTCTTCGTTACCCTCGGCGTTGCCTGTCTTGGTAAAGTTCTTCACCAGCCGATCCTCGAGCGAGTGGTACGACAGCACCACCAGTCTTCCACCGGGTTTGAGCACATCGGCACATTGCGAGAGGAAGCGCTGAAGGGCGTCCATCTCCTGGTTTACCTCTATGCGGAGTGCTTGGAAGATCTGAGCCAAGACCTTGTTTTCGCGTCCATGGGGGAGTCTTGCTTGCACGGCTTCCTTAAGCTGCATGGTAGTCTCGATGGGTTGGATATCCCTGGCCATGATGATATCGGAAGCCACCAGATGTGCGTTTTGCACCTCGCCGTAGAGACTCAGCACACGGGTCAGGGCAGCGTGGTCGTAGGTGTTGACGACGGTGGCGGCGTCGACGGGGTTGGATTGGCTCATGCGCATGTCGAGACGGCCGTCGAAGCGAGTTGAGAAGCCTTTTTCGGGAGTGTCGAACTGGTGTGATGAGACTCCGAGGTCAGCCAAGATGCCGTCGATGCGACCTTGGTGGTAGAGCTGGATGAAATTCTTGAAATAGCTGAAGTTCTGTGGGATAAAGGTGAACCGCTCGTCGTCGATGACGTTTTTGGCGGCATCTTCATCCTGGTCGAACGCATATAGATGTCCGGTGGTAAGGCGTTCCATGATGGCACGCGAGTGCCCGCCGCCACCGAAGGTGACGTCGGCGTAGACGCCTTCGGGATTGATGTTCAATCCCTCGATGCACTCGTTCAATAACACCGGATTGTGATACATTTTAGTTTAGAGTTTATGATTTAGAGTCCGAAACTCAATCCGGAAAAGAGTTCTTCCACACCTTGTGCAAGCTCTTCGGTGGAGATGGCGTTGACGCGTTCGTCGTACTTCGCCTTGTCCCAGATTTCCATGTTGGTGAACATGGAGTCGATGACGATGTCCTTGCAGAGACCGTGGCGTTCGACGAGGTCTTTGGGGATCTGAAGTCGGCCGTTGGCATCGAGCTTCACGCGCTTCACACCGTCGAGGTATTTACGCATGACGTCGAGTTTGCGGCGGTCGAAGGTGTTCACCTGCATCAGTATCTCCTTGCGGCGGTTCCAATCGCTGTTGGTGTACAGCTCAAGGTAGTCGCCGTGCAGGCCTGGACGCAGGATGAAATCCTCCTCGGTTTGGCTGCCTAATTGCTCCCTGAAATCGGCGGGAAGCATCAGTCGGCCTTTCGAGTCGAGCTTGCAAGTGAATGTTCCTGTGGGGTTACTCATAATTCCGAATTATTTCGAAGCAAAATTATAAAATTGATCCCATTTTGTTCCATTTTCTCCCATTTTTTTACACCGGTATTTTTCAACATAGTTATCAACAGCCTTGTTAATATCTTGTTGATATGCTGTTGGTTAATGGTTAATTGTTGTTAATTTGTTGAAAAACAATGAATTATAGGATTGAAATTGAAATATTTTGCTTGGATTTGGTTATGATTGAAAAAAATCATTACTTTTGTAGGTTGCATTAAATGAATTCTCAATGGAGGATAGATACGGTAACTTGATCGATTTCAAGAAGATACTTGAAGCCAAGGCTCCCAAGCTGATGAAGCGGATGCCCAATTGGCTGTTTCGCCGTATCCAAAAACTACTCCATGAGGACGATATCAACACCATCCTAAGCAAATACGGGCATCTTCAAGGTGTGGAGTTTGTTCAAGCCGTGGTCAAGGATTTCAACTTGAACGTCGTGGTGAAAGGCGCTGAAAACTTGACAGCCTCTGATCGCATTTTGGTGGCATCGAACCATCCGCTGGGTGGGCTCGATGGCATCGCCCTCATCGGCACGGTAGGCAGCTATTGCCCCAACCCCGTCACCCCGGTCAACGATTTCCTGATGTATATCAAGAACTTGCAACCGGTTTTTATTCCAGTCAACAAAGTGGGTAAGGGAGTGGCCAACCGTGAAGAGAACCTTCGTTTGTTCAATGAGACCTTCGCCAGCGATCGCGCCATCTGCTATTTCCCCTTCGGACTCTGCTCACGTAAAGTGAAAGGTGGCAAGATCATGGACCTGGACTGGAAGAAGACCTTTGTCTCTAAGTCAAAAGAATACCATCGCGACATCATACCCACCCATATCGACGGACAAAACACTCGTTTTTTCTACAATCTCGCTCGTTTGCGTAAACGCCTGAAAATCAAAGCTAATATTGAAATGGCTTTTCTCGTAGACGAATTCTTCAAGCAACGCAACAAGACCCTCACCATCATTTTCGGCAAGCCGATACCCTATCAAACCTTCGACAACCGATACAATGATGCCGAATGGGCCGAGAAGCTGCGTTGTTTCTCTTACAACTTAGCCATCGACAAGGATCTCACTTTTGATCCGGAACAACAATACTTAATTCCATGAATTGAAAAACCGTGATTATGAAGCGTGTCATAGATCCTATACCAGTAAAGAAGATGCTTGAAGAACTGACGCAAGAGCGGTTCATCAGGAAGACGAACAATGGCAAGAACGAGATATACATCGTCAATGCCTTCAATGCGCCCAATGTGATGCGAGAGATTGGCCGTCTGCGTGAGTTGAGCTTCCGTGATTCAGGAGGTGGAACTGGATTGGATTGCGATATCGACAATTTCGACCAATGTGCGGAGAACTACTTTGAACAGCTCATCGTGTGGAATCCATTCGATCAAGCCATTGTCGGCGGTTACCGTTTCCTGATGTGCGACAAGATAAAACCTCTTCCCGATGGCAGAATCGATACCCCTACGGGAGAGCTTTTCCAGTACTCCGAGAGATTCATCAAAGAGTATCTTCCTTATACCATCGAGTTGGGCCGCTCCTTTGTACAGCCTGACTACCAGCCGTCGAAGAGCCTCTCCAAAGGCATGTATTCGCTTGATAACCTGTGGGATGGGTTAGGCTATCTTTGCACAGCCTATCCCCAAGCCAAATACTTCTTTGGCAAAGTCACGATGTATCCTCAACTGGAACGGGAATCACGCGACATGATCCTCTATTTCATGAAGCTTCATTTCCCGGATCCTGATGGCCTACTCAAGCCCTGGCCTGAGTTGAACTTGCCTATCGTGATGGATGAAGCAAAGCTTAAGTCGATCTTCACGGACGACAGCTATCAGGAAGACTATAAGATCTTGGTCAGAGGCGTGCGTGAACGCAATGCTGCTGTACCGCCGCTGGTCAATGCATATATGGGTCTCTCGGCCACCATGCGCTCGTTTGGAACGGCCGTCAACCCGCCTTTCGGCAATGTGGAGGAAACAGGTATCTTGGTTACGATCAGCGATATCTATCCTGACAAATACGAGCGCTACACCACCTATGAACCCAATGGAAAACCCTTACACCTTAGTTGAACCATGATTATCAAAGACGCCCACTTCATATCAAGCAATAGTAAGATCGATAAGCTTCCGAAGGACAACCTTCCGGAATATGCTTTCATTGGTCGCTCCAATGTGGGTAAGTCATCACTCATCAATGCATTGGTGCAACGCAAGGGCTTGGCCAAAACATCGGCCACGCCAGGTAAGACCATCGCCATCAATCATTTCGTGGTCAACAACCAATGGTATTTGGTCGACTTGCCGGGTTACGGTTATGCCAAACGCTCCAAGAAGGCGCGCGAGGAATGGCAGGTCATGCTCGCCAATTATATCAAGCGCCGTCGCAACCTGATCTATACCTTCGTATTGGTTGACTCGCGCATCGAGCCACAAAATAGCGATATTGGCTTTATGGAATGGCTGGGCGAGAATCAGGTGCCTTTCTGCATCGTCTTTACCAAAGCCGACAAGTTGAGTAAAGCTGAGTTGGACGGAAATGTTGAGGCTTACAAGCAACGTCTGTTGGAGGATTGGGAAGAGTTGCCTCCGATCTTTGTCACTTCATCGGAAACCAAGTTGGGACGTGACGAGGTGCTGGATTTTATCGAACAACAGAATGTTGAATTAGAGAATTATTTGAAAACAAAAGGATTATAATACTAAACAATAACAGTTATGATTGGAATTGGAATATCATTTATCCTGGGAGGACTTATCGGTTGGGCTGCCGACCATTTTTACAACAGAGGTGAACAAATGGTGATACATCCATTGCTATGCATCATTTTTGGTATTGTAGGAGCTGTCCTTGGCAGTTGGGCAATGGGCTCTCTGATTGGTGGTGGTGGACTTAAAGTCCTTCTGGTTCAGATTGGATCCGGTATCGGTGGTGCAGTATTGCTCCTCTTGCTCATCGGTCTATTCGGAATGGGCGACGATTATTAATTCGTCAAGCTATTTAAGCTCCACTTTGGTGACGCCGCTACCTCCAGTTTCGAGGGACGCGTCACTGAAGCGTTGTATGTCATGGTCATGACTGAGGTATTCGCGAATGAGTTTTCGCAGTATGCCGTTCCCCTTGCCGTGAAGGATGCTTACTTCTTTGATGCTAAGTAACTTGGCTTCGTCAAGGTAATGGGCGACACAATCCAGGGCTTCTTCGGCCCGTTTTCCCCTTACATCTAAAGTCAAATCGAAATGTTCGGCTTTCTCGTTGAGCGTGTCAGAGAGTCCAGATTGCCATTTGCGCACTACCTTGCGGCTCTCGGCCCTGCTGATCTTGCGCAGCTTGTCAGGCGTGGTGCGGAGCTTTACAGTGTCGAACAGGATGGTGGCGTCGGTGTCGCTGATACTCACAATCTCGCCGACAATCTCCATCTCGTCAATGCAAACGGTGTCGCCAACCTTTAAGGCTCCTTCGTCCTCCGGTTTTGGCTTCTTAGGCTCGGCCACCTTCTTGGCGGTCTCGGCGATATCTTCCTTGGTCTTTCGCAACTCTTGACGTACTTCCTTAGTACGTTCCTTCTCCGCTTGCGCTTCCTTGATTTCTCGAATGGTACGCTCGATGCTACTGTTGGCCCTGTCGATGAGCTCTTGTGCCTCGTTGGCGGCATCGCGCAGCAGCTGTTTCTTCTTGCTTTCCAGCTCGCTGAGTAGCTTTTTGTACTTTTCCACTACTTCGGTGAGGAGGGTGTCGGCCACCTGAAGCTCACGCTCCTTCTTTCGGATGGCTTTCTTGTCGACCTCGAGCTGTTGCAACTGCTGCTCAAACCTCAGGTGCTGCTCGCCAGTGATGTGTGAGGCCGAGTCGAGGATGTCCTTCGGGAAGCCGATCTTACGGGCGATCTCAAAGGCGAAAGAGCTGCCTGGCTTGCCGATGACCATGATGTACATGGGCTGCATGAACTTGGTGTCGAACAGCATGGCGCCGTTGACGATGCCTTCGTGATGGTCGGCTAACAGTTTCAGGTTGGCGTAGTGGGTTGTGACGATGCCGAAGATGTGCTTTTTGTTGAGTTCCAGCAGGATGGCTTCGGCGATGGCACCGCCCAGCTGTGGCTCAGTGCCTGTGCCAAACTCGTCGATGAGGAACAATGAACGCTCGTCGGCATGTTCCAGCAACGCCTTCATGTTACGCAGATGTGAACTATAGGTAGAGAGGTCGTCAAGGATGCTCTGCTCATCGCCGATATCGATGAAGAGGCTTTCAAACAGCCCACATTCTGAGTCGACGTGCATGGGCACGCAGAGACCGCATTGCAGCATGTATTGGATGAGTCCAGTGGTCTTGAGGCATACTGACTTACCGCCGGCGTTGGGGCCTGAGATCACTAAGATTCGGTTTTCTTGATCGAGGTTGAGGTCAAGGGGCACGATGGTCTTGCCTTCGGACTTCAGCTTCTTTTCCAGTACAGGGTGCCGTGCTTGGATCCAGCGGAAGTAGGGTGTTTCGCGGATGATGGGCTTGATGCCACCGATGCTTTGGCTATAGAGGGCTTTGGCACGGATGAAGTCGAGCTGTCCGAGCAGATTCCAGGCTTTCAGCAGGTCGGGTAGGGAAGGCCTGATGCGGTCGGTGAACTGCATGAGGATGCGTTGCACCTCGCGGCGCTCGGCGTATTCCAGCTCCTTGATCTCGTTGGAAGTTTCCACGATCTCGGAAGGCTCAATGTAGACCGTCTGTCCCGTGGCCGACTCATCGTGAACGAAACCTTTGATGGCGCGTTTGTCGCCAGCGTGGACGGGAATCACCATGCGGCCGTCGCGGATAGTGAGTTCGGCCTTTGGGTCGACCCATCCTGAGGTCTTGGCATCGCTCATGATCTGGCGGATACGCCGTTCGATGCCGCCGGTCTTACGGTGGATGTCGCGCCGGATCTCAGCTAGCTCAGGCGAGGCGTTGTCAGGCATCTCACCTTTGTCGTCGACGAGGCGGTTGGCTTCGCTGAACACGATAGGATCCACTTCGATGCCGTCGGTGAGGGCGCATAGCTCGGGGTAGTCTTCGCGGGCGTCGCTTTGACCGAACTTCAGGATGTACCCTAGGGCGTTAAGCGAGGGCTTCAGGGCGAATAGGTCTTCGAGGCTGATGGCTGTTCCCGGAATGCGGATGTGTTGGAACGCTTCGCGCAGGTCGTGATAATCTCTCACGGGAAAGGGCACGCCGTTCTGAAGCAGTTGCATGAACTCCACGGTCTGGTCGAGGTTGCGTTCGATGGCTTCGCGGTTGGTGCTGAAGTTCATCGCTTCGGCCTGTTCCAGTCCCATGGCGCTGATGCAGTGACCTTTGATGGCTCCCCTGACATGGTTGAAGCCTATTTTCTGCTCGAAGTTCTCTGGGTGGATCATAGTGGCTGCAAAGGTAATATTTTTTATGTTACTTTGGGGTCATGCCAAAAGGAACAATAAAATTACTATCTTTGCAAAAACTAACCTTTAAACATTACAATTATGATGGGAATTCTTGTATCTCTGATTATCGGTGCAATCGCCGGATGGCTCGGCGGTAAGATCATGAACAAAGGCATGGGCCTGTTAATTTGTATCATCGTCGGCGTTATCGGCGGTTTCCTGGGTAGTTGGGTTTTCGGCCACCTTGGCATTTCAAGTGACGGATCGTTCTGGGGACAACTGCTGGTCGGTACCCTCGGCTCCGTGCTGTTCCTCTTTATTCTTTCTTTGTTCAGAAGAAAATAAAACCTTATGATCCGTCTCGAAATCTGTGCCAATGGCATCAAAAGCCTGCGCAATGCCATGGAAGGCTGCGCCCAATGTGTTGAACTTTGCGAAGCTCTCGAAGTAGGCGGACTGACTCCTTCGTTCGGAACTTTGGCCAAAGCCATCGACATCTCTTTCATCCCTATGCGGGTGCTCATCCGTCCAAGGCCGGGCAACTACATTTACGATGAAGAGGAAATCGACCTAATGAAGACTGATATCATGCTTTGCAAGAAACTCGGCTTCGAAGGTGTGGTGATCGGTGCCTTGAACAACGAGGGTATGCTTGATGTGGAAGCGCTGAAATCCCTTATGGAAGCAGGTGAGGGAATGAAATTTACCTTCCATCGTGCTATCGACGCTTGCGTGAAGCCTTTCGAGGCCATGGAGCAGATTATAGGACTGGGCTTCGACAAGGTGCTGACCTCTGGCGGTAAACCCACTGCCGAAGAGGGCATCCCGATGATTGCGGAGATGCAGCTGCGTTATGGCGACAAAATCGCCATCATGCCAGGTGGTGGCGTTAATTTAGGCAACGTAATGGATATCGTCAATCAGACTGGAGTGGTCAACGTGCATGCCTCATTGGGTCATTGGGTACCGCGATTCAACGAGAAGCTCTATCCCAACCAAAAAGATGCTACTGGCGCTTCCATGGTCTGGACTGAGTCAAATTACGACATAATTTATGAGATGGAAAAGCTGATTAATCCGTAACGAACAATACGTTGACCACGTCATTGCGAGGAGCGATAGCGACGAAGCAATCCATTTATGATGAGTGTGGATTGCTTCGGTCGTTCCTCCCTCGCAATGACAAAACGCCCTCAGTTATTATGAAAAGAGTAGCTAATCTTTTTTTTCTAATTATTCTAATAGTCCCTCTAGTCGCTTGTTCTCATCGACAACCCGTCGTCGAACAATCCCTCAATGAGGGCTGGACGCTTGCGGGTGATACTTTAGATATTAATCTGTCTGTCAGCGTACCTTCGGTAGTACAGCAAAGCCTCTATGAAGCTGGGCTGATTCCGCATCCATACCTTGGTGTTGTCGAAGAGGAATTACTTTGGATCTCCGACCATCCTTGGGCATATACCACCCACTTTGATGTGGATAAGGAGTTGCTGGAAAAAGACGTGGTAGAACTGGTGTTTGAAGGCATCGATACCTACGCCTCGGTGGCACTGAATGGCCAGAAACTCTTTGATGTGGATAACCAATTCCGCACCTGGAAAACCGATGTGAAACCACTTCTGAAACCCACTGACAACCTGCTGGTGGTGGACTTTCCACGCTACGACAGCACTCAGTTGGCATTGTATGAAGCGCACCAACCACGGCTGCCTGAGAAGTATGCAGTCACCCGTAAGGCACCTTACCAGCATGGCTGGGACTGGGCCCCGAAATACAAAAACGTGGGTTTGTGGAAACCTGTCATACTTCAGGCATGGTCTACCGCAAGGCTCGAAAACGCTTATATCGTCACCAATGAGGCCTCAGAGAGCCAAGCCAAGCTGACGCTCCACCTTGATGTGGAGAGCACCTCCGGAGGCGACATGATTGCTGAAATCCATCAAGATGGCAAACTGTTCCAAAGCTTCCCGTTCCAACAGGAAAACGGCAACCATCATAAGATGTTCAGTTTCAATATCCAAGATCCAAAGCTTTGGTGGCCCAATGAGATGGGTGACCAGACGCTTTATGATTTTGAGGTCGTGTTGAAAGAGAATGGCAAGCTATTAGATTCCCGAAAGATTACGACCGGTATCAAGACCGTTCAGATTGTGCAGGAACCCGACGAGAAAGGTTTTTCGTTTTATTTCAAGGTGAATGGCGTGCCGATGTATGCCAAAGGTGCCAATTACGTTCCCGAAGAGATGATTGAGACCTGGATCAATCCTGATAACACGCTGAAGCTGCTCCGTATGGCCCAAGAGGCGCATTTCAATATGTTGCGTGTATGGGGTGGCGGCATCTATCCATCGGATGATTTCTTCAATATCTGCGACTCCTTAGGTATCTTAGTTTGGGAGGACTTCATGTATGCGGGTACAATGTATCCATACGATGAGGCTTTTCTCGAAAACGCCAAGGTTGAGGCACTTGAGCAGGTGAAACGTCTTGCCTCACATCCTTCGTTAGGCTTGTGGTGTGGTGGAAACGAGATCTCCGAAGGCTACTACAACTGGGGCTGGCAACAGTCGTTGGAGTGGTCAGAGGAAGACGATCAAGTCATCAAGGCAGGCTATGACCGTCTATTTGAAACCATCCTCCCCATGGTGGTTGACACCTACGATGGCACTCGTCCTTATTGGCCCAGTTCGCCCTCCAAAGGATGGGGGAGACCTGAGAGCTTGACCCAAGGCGATGTACACTACTGGGGCGTTTGGTGGGGCGAGCAACCCTACGAGGTCTACCGTGAGAAGGTGGGACGCTTCAATAGCGAATATGGCTACCAAAGCTATCCCGACTATTCCACTTTGCAAAAGATCGCCCAAGGTGAATTGCTGAGCATAGATGCCAAGGTCATTGCGGCACATCAAAAACACGCCCGTGGCACCCGACAGATCGACGATTTCATCCAACGGTATTATCCAACGGCTCAGCCCAAGGACTTCGAAGAATATGTGTATCTGAGCCAACTTTCCCAAGCCTACGGGATGGAGATCGCCATTGAGGCGCACCGTACGGCCAAGCCATACAACATGGGTACGCTTTATTGGCAACTCAACGACGCCTGGCCTGTGACCTCATGGTCGTCGATCGATTATTATGGCAATCCCAAAGTGCTGCAGGAACGGCTCAAGGTCCTCTATGCTCCGGTGCTTTTAAGCCTCGATCGACGGGATTATCAGGTGTTTGTGACCTCCGATCTGCTCCGCAACATCGACGGCATGCTGAAGGTCTCTGTGAAGGATAAGGAAGGTAACCACCTGTTTGATCAAGAGGTGAAGGTGGAGATGAATGCCAACCAGAATAAGAAGTATTATATTGAGGGCTTGAGCGAATGTCTGCTGAACGCTGACCCGCAGCAGGTTTGCATGAAATTGGAGCTTACCGAAGGCGATTTGGTCTTAGCGACTCGCGAGCTCTTTTAAGTCTTTGACGGTTTCGCTGATATAGCAATCCGCTGTGTAAACGGCTGATAAAAAGGCTTTGGCGGTCTTTTTGTAGATCGAGTTTTTAACTTTTTGGGTGTTTTCGTATAGGTCATCATCAATGGCCGAAAAGACGGATGTTTCCGGATCGTCGACAGACTCTAGTACGGCGAGGAAAATCTCGGGTTCCCGATAGTTCAGCTCAGTCTCAGTTTCTGTCTCGTTGAAGACAATGGTTGACTTGATGGGCTCTAGGGTGGGAATTACCTCGTTTTGGGCCAACATCACGGGTTCGTCTACCTCAACGATGTCTTTGGGAATAGGAATGGCTTTCAACGTAGATGGCTTCAGCAGGGAAGGACTTTGTGGACTGTCGATCATGGTCGATTTTATTGGTGTTAAACCGGCGATGAGTGGCGTCTTTTCGAGCACGACTTCCTGCCCGGGCTTCATGAAATGAATGCCAATCCCAATCAGTAAGGCGACGGAGGCAGCGATGGCGGCAACTCTAATGAATAAAGGCATCACTGTGGTTTTCTGCTTCATCAGCTTGTCCTTTTGGGTGAAGACGATGGTGGTGTCGGGTGTCAACTTGCTGGAGCAGAAGAGTTTAAAGTCTTCTTCGAGTTCGGGGTGCAAGGCCACAAACGCCTCTACCTCCTTCATCTCGGCAGCGTCGAGTTGGCCTTCCATGTAGTCCACAAACCTTTCTTCGTAGTTTTCCATGTTCGTTTTCATGACTCAATATCAATTAGGTTGTCCATGCTTTTCAAGTAATTTTTGAGGGCGGTACGTCCTCTGAAGATGTAGACCTTCACTTGCGATTCGGTCAGTCCCGTGATGTTGCTGATTTCCTCGTAGGAATAGCCTTCGTAGTCGCGGAGCAGGATGACGGACGCCTGCACCTCAGGCAAGGTGGCGAGGGCTTTGTGCAGCACTTCTTGCACATCGGGATACTGCGTCCTGCCGTCTTGCTCATTAATGTTGAATGCAGCCTCTTCGGGAACGGAGGCTGCGTAGTCTTTTCGCCGCGTTTGGTCGATCATGGTGTGGTAGGCGGTGGTAAACAGGTACGACTTGGCTTTTTCAATGGGGATGCCGTCGCGCCTTTCCCATACCTTCACGAAACTGTCCTGCACGATATCCTCGGCCATTTCGCGGTTGCGTAAATTAGAAAGGACGAACCTGAACAGTCCGTCTGAGAAGTGTTGAACGCACTTGTTGTATTCGTCCTTTGTCATATAAGTAGTTTAGAAATTCAGACTCAATCCGAAGCTGAGTGTGTGTGCCTCTGGGGCCTTGTCCACATTGAAGATCGGTAGGAGGCTGTAGTGTGCGAAGAATCCGAGGAGTCTGCCGCCGGCGCGGAGCGATGCATCCAGTTTGAAACGGTTGACGTAATAGTCGTTATGGATCTTTTCCTTGATACCGTTTTCGAACTTGACCTTAGTCCAAGTGTCGATGCGGAGTCCGCCGGTAACGCCGATGGCGATGTATGACTTTTCGGTTGGCCTGAATTCCACCATCAATGGCATCTGGAGGTATAACACACCTAATTTACTTTTATTCACCCTGCCTTCCACTGACTCGTCGATGGCGTTGCAAAGCAGTGCGTTCTTGCCTTTCTCAAGTCTTACAGGAGTATTGAAACTGTAGTTGTTCCAGCCTAAACCGATACCCGTATAGATGCCAACGCGATGGGAGTAGGAGAAAGCCAACCCGACGTCGGCAATGTTGAAGTTGAAGTTCCAGCTTCTCATAGGACGCAGATCCAGGAGTGCGTATTGGCCGCTGAATTCAGCGTTTGGCTTGGCGCCCAAGAGCATGTTCAAGCCAGCCTCGACACCGTTCCAACGGGGGTTGAAGAGCAAGGTGCTATGCTTTTTCGATGATTTTTTTGTTTCCTTAGTGCCTTTTTTTGATTCCCAATACCATTCCCAGCTTTCACTTCCATTTTTGAGGATGGAGATGGAGTCTGCCTTGAAATTGTCAAAATCCAAGTCACCCATTCCTGTGATGTTGGCTTGCAGATAACGGCAGTGACCAGTGAGGTTCAGGTCGCCGGTGCCGGTCAGTGTGGCTTTGATGGTGTCACATTCCACGGTCAGGTCGGCATCGCCAGTGCCAGAGATCAAGATGTTCAGCGTGGGGAACGCCAAGGTGCCTTCGCTTTGAACATCGCCGGCGCCGGTGATACGGATGTCGCGCAGGTCTGGCATGGTAAGATCATAATCTTTGTAGGAACTCAAAACGATCTTGCCGTCGAGGGTGAATGTGATCGGTTGGCCTTCGCATCTGACTTCCAAAACTTCTCCTTGCTTGAGGGATACGTCGCCTGAGCCAGCCACCACCACTGTGTTTTGGGCTATCATGCCCGAGATACCGAGCATCAGTGCCATCATTGTAATAATACCTTTTTTCATTGCTATTTTTGTTTGTTGATGTTCTGTTCTAAAAACACCAATTAGACGCTTCAAAATTAAAAATGTTACAGCTATCCAGAAATAAATTTTACTTTTGCCAAAAAATATCACGACTATGATTTTGAATTACATCACATGGAATGTCGATCCTGTAGCCCTGTCCTTAGGACCGTTGCAGATTCGTTGGTATGGCCTCTGCTGGGCAGTGGGCTTTTTGCTGGGCTATTTATTAATGAGTAAAATTTACAAGCACGAGAAGATGCCGGATTGGTCGATGGATTCGTTGCTACTCTACATGTTGGTGTCGACCGTTATTGGTGCCCGTGTGGGTCACTGCCTCTTCTATGAGCCTGAGTATTACCTCGTCCATCCTTTGGATATGCTCAAGATTTGGGAAGGTGGACTGGCTAGCCATGGTGGTGCTATTGGTATTTTGTTGGGCCTGTTGCTTTATGTGCGCAATTTCAATAAGTCAACCAAGAAAGCAAAAGGGGAGAAGACGCATATTACCTACCTCTGGATCCTTGACCGTGTTGTGATAGCCGTATGTCTTGTCGGCTCGCTGATTCGCTTGGGCAATGTGTTCAACCATGAGATCTACGGCACCCCGACTTCATTGCCATGGGGCTTTGTGTTCCTTCGTGGTAACGAGCAGTTCTGCGGTACAGTCGATAACTACACGCCTTGCACCTCTTGGGCTTCATGCTGCCCGCCAGAGGAATGGCTTCCATGCCACCCAACGGGTCTCTACGAAGCTTTCTTCTGCCTTTTGGCGATGGGTCTTCTGCTATGGATGTACTATAAATACAACATCGGCGACAAGCGTCCGGGTATGATGTTCGGTACTTTCTTGATCATCATCTTCGGATCACGCATCTGCATAGAATTCCTTAAGAACGTACAGGTCGACTTTGAGCGCAACATGACCTTCGATATGGGTCAATGGCTCAGCATACCATTCGTTGTAGTGGGTATCGTGATGATCGTCAGATCACTCCTTAATACTTCAAAAGATAGTCGTTCATGATGGGCTCAAGTTCAGCCTGCATCTCTTCACGCTCATAGCGCTGAGCGATCAGCTGCATCTGGCTGAGGATGGAGAGTTGCTCATCAATGTCTTCTTCGTAGTATGTGGCGAATTTCGGCTTCATACCGAGATAGTAGTCGGCTTTGTCTTTTGCGTTCTTCACCATCTTACGCATGAAGTCATCGCCTTTCTCCATCTCACCGCAGATGTAGTACATCTCTGGGAATTGGTAGAGACGGAGTGCGAACGGGAACTTCTCGTTCGGGAAGAACTCCTGGTATTTGTCCATCACGATGACGGCTGAGTCGTACTGCTGGTGGTTCACCAAGCTCTGGGCGAGGCGGACGTAGCTCTGGCGGGCAAACTCAGCGTTGCGCATGCTTTCGCGGTCGGGTACGACACCCTCTTCGTTCATGCTACCCCATTGGGCCTTGTTGACCAACAGGTCATAGCTGCCGTCGCGATAAACGCCGCCGAGACCTTTATAGTAATCATCAGCCTTCACAGGAATGAAGCGGTAGGAGAGGCCTTCCATGTGGAGGTATTCCTGAATGCCAAGCACCGAAGCCATGTCGCTGAACGAGGTGAAATACACCGGACGTTCCCAGTTGTTGCTGGCCATGAAGTCGAGCAACAGCAGGGCGTTCTTATAGAGATAGGTATCATTGATCTCCCAACGGATCTCGTCAACGATTCTATCCTGCATGTCCTCGGGGACGATGCCATTGCGGATGCAAGCCTCTTTGTCAACGGTCAGCTTCAGGGTGCGAACCGGGACGTAGTGGGTGGAGGCGCCAGTGGTGTAGTATTTCACGGCTTTCGGGTTGTGGATGAAGTCAATGACTTGCTTCAACTCCATATATTTGCCTTTAAATGCCTCTTCCTCAATCACACGGATCGACTCGTTGACGCCGTTGTCGTATTCTTTCGAAGACAAAGTCAGGGGGAGTTTCTCGGAGTCATAGACCTTGCGTCCCATCTGGTGAGCATACCAGTAGCCCGAGGAGAGCATGTAGTTGACCACGCGTACGTCGGTGCGGAAGCCTTCGACCTCCTGGATGTACCACAAGGGGAAGGTGTCGTTGTCGCCACGGGTGAAGATCACCGCATTGGGAGGCAGCTGTGCCAAGTAGTTGCGAGCCCAGTCGCGCGCCGAGGTCTTGCCGCCACGGTTGTGCTCGTCCCAGCCTTGTGAAGCCATGAGGCCTGGCACGGCGATGAGACAGATCAGCGCTACGAGGGTCGTGGTTACGATGTTCTTGCTCTTGGTGAGTCGCTCAATCCAGTCGATGATGGCCAATACGCCAAGACCGATCCAGATGGCGAAGGCATAGAACGAGCCAGCATAGCTGTAGTCACGCTCACGAGGCTGATATGGGGTCTGGTTCAGATAAACCACGATGGCCAAACCGGTCAACAGGAAGAGCAGGAAGATAACCCAACTCGATTTCATGTCTTTACGTAACAGCCAGAACAGACCGCAAAGTCCGAGAATCAACGGCAGGAAGTAATATTTTGTCCTGCCAGGGTTCTTCAGACAGTCAGGGATATTGGTTTGGTCGCCCAAACGAGCACTGTCGATGGCGTCGATACCGCAAATCCAGTTGCCGTGCTCAATCTCGCCCTGGCTTTCAATGTCGTTCTGACGGCCAACGAAGTTCCACATGAAATAGCGCCAATACATCCAATTGCACTGGTAGCTGATGAAGAACCTCAGGTTCTGTCCGAAGGTGGGTTTGTTGACCACTTGAGTGGTACCGTCAATGTTGCGCACTGTGACTTTGTTGCCTTGCATCACACCACGCTGATCCTTGCGATAGCTCTCGTACATCGACACATGACGGGGCTGGTTGCTCCACATACGGGGGAACAAGGTCTTCATCTCTGCAGGATACTCGGGTTGTGTGTTGCGCTTGTCGTCGGTAATCACATAACGGCCGGCTTTTTTGTCTTTCACATAGATCGGTTTGCCGTCCGAAGCACTAGAGATTGGTGCATTATAATAAGCTCCGTACAGCAACGGCCACGATCCGTACTGCTCGCGGTTGAGGTAGGCGAGCATCGATAGGGCGTCCTTGGGCTCATTTTCATTAATAGGTGTATTGGTGTTGGCACGGATTACCAGCATGAAGAAAGATGAATAGCCGATCAGGATGAACATGAACGACAGGATGGCGATGTTGCCAATGACCTTTTTCTTCTTGGTGGTATAGAGCAATCCCCAAACGATGAGGCCGATCAGGATGGCGAAGTAAACGATGACGCCCAAGTTGAACGGAGCGCCCAAACTATTGACGAAGAAGAGCTCGAACTTGCCTGCAAGGTTGACGATCTGAGGCACCAGGAACATGTTGATGAGCCACAGCAATCCCAATGACACTAAGCCGGCGACCAGGAATCCCTTGAACGTAGTTTTCTGCCATTTTTTGAAATAGACCACATACACGAAGGCCGGGATGCACAGCAGGTTGAGCAAGTGCACACCGATGGAGAGGCCGATGAGGAAAGCAATCAGGATGATCCAACGACTGCTGCCGGGCTCGTCGGCTACACGTTCCCACTTCAGGATGGCCCAGAAGGTCACAGCGGTGAAGAACGACGACATGGCATAAACCTCGCCTTCAACGGCGTTGAACCAGAACGATTCAGTGAAAGTGTAGGCCATGGCACCCACGAAAGCGGCTGCCAACACGCCTATCTTGTTGCTCCAAGGCGAGTCCTCACCCTCTTTCATCCAAATCTTGCGGGCAATCATGGTGATGCTCCAGAACAGGAAGGTGATTGTCAAGCCGCTGCAAATGGCCGACATGGCGTTGACCATCATAGCCACCTTGGTGACGTCGCCTGCCGCAAACAGGGTGAAGAAACGTGCGATCAGCTGGAACAAAGGTGCCCCAGGCGGGTGACCCACTTGAAGTTTAAACGAGGTTGAGATGTATTCTCCACAGTCCCACCAACTTACGGTAGGCTCCATGGTCGTGAAATAAACAACGGTGGCAATGATACCTGCCAACCATCCAATAATGTTGTTTAACTTCTTAAAGTTCATGTCGAATTTGAATTGAAAATGCAAAAATACAAAAAATATCAAAAAATACTTGCTATGAATAAAAAAAGGCGTATCTTTGCACCCGCATTCAGTCGAATGTAGGTGTCGAGTGGTGTAATGGCAGCACTGCAGATTTTGGTTCTGCCTGTCAAGGTTCGAATCCTTGCTCGACAACATGTTGGAAGTGGAGAAAACCTGCTACGGGATGTAACAGGTTTTTTTAATTGTATAAAAAAATGATCGAAAAAGAAGCAATTTCGAAATTAGTGGAAGAAGCTATTCAGGATAGCGACCTCTTCCTGGTTGAGGTGAAAGTGAAACCCGCCAACGTTATCGAAGTGTATGTGGACGCTGACTCGGCTGTCAACATCGACCAGTGCGTGCAGATCAGCCGCTTTGTGGAAAGCAAGCTGGACCGTGATGCCGAAGACTTCGAACTGAGCGTGTTCTCATGGGGCCTCAGCGGCGCCCTTAAACTGGACCGTCAGCTAAAAAAATACCTAGGCAAGGATGTAGAGGTGAAGACCAAGGAGTTGGGTAAGGTGCAAGGAAAGCTGATGGGCTTCGATGCCGAGCGTGTGGATATCCTTCTTGCGCCTAAGAAAGTATCGAAAAAACAGCCGGCGGAAGAACCAAGGATGCTCCCTTTGGAACGGAAATCCACTGAAATCAAACCCGCAATAATATTTTAAAACTACATATAATGGAAAACTACAAATTAGTTGAAACATTCTCCGAATTCAAGGAGTTCAAGAACATCGATCGTGAAGCCATGATGCGTATCATCGAGGACGTGTTCAGAGGCATGTTGAACAAGAAATTCGACACCGATACCGAAGACTTCATCGATATCATCGTCAATGTGGACAAGGGTGACTTCGAGATCTACCACAACCGCACCGTGGTCGACGATAACGAGGTCGAGGATCCGCTCCGTCAGATCAAGCTCTCCGATGCTATCCGCATTGAGCCTGACTTTGAGGTGGGTGATGACGTTTCTGAGATCCTGAAGATCGAAAGCTTTGGCCGTCGCGATATCCTCGCCCTGCGCCAGAACCTCCAGACCAAGATCAGCGAGTACCAGAAGGAAAACATCTTCCAGAAGTATAAGGACAAAGTCGGTGAGATCATCAACGCCGAGGTCAACCACGTGTGGAAACGTGAGATTGTGGCCATCGATGATGAAAGCATTGAGCTGATCCTGCCTCGTAGCGAGCAGATCCCATCAGACATTTATAAAAAAGGTGAGAGCGTCCGCGCTATCGTGAAGAGCGTTGAAAACGTCAACGGTTCCCCGGTAATCACCCTTTCACGTACCTCTGAGATCTTCCTCCAGCGCTTGTTCGAGGCTGAGGTTCCTGAGGTTTATGATGGCCTGATCACTATCAAGAAGATCGTTCGTGAACCTGGTCAACGTGCTAAGATCGCCGTTGAATCCTACGACGACCGTATCGACCCCGTCGGCGCCTGCGTCGGTATGAAGGGTTCCCGTATCCATGGCATCGTCCGTGAGCTCCGCAACGAGAACATCGATGTCATCAATTGGACCACCAACCCGACCCTGTTCATCACCCGCGCCCTGAGCCCGGCTAAGATCACCAGTATCGTCCTCGACAACGAGAACATGCTCGCCAACGTCTACATGGATAACGATCAGGTCAGCCTCGCCATCGGTAAGGGCGGCTACAACATCAAGTTGGCCGGCAAGCTGACAGGCTACAACATCGACGTTTATCGCAATAGCGAGATCACTCCTGACGAAGAGGATGTCGACCTTCAGGAGTTCTCCGATGAAATCGAACAGTGGGTCATCGACGCCCTCGTCGGCATTGGCTGCGACACTGCTAAGCAGGTGCTCGCCATCAGCCCAGAGGAAGTCGCCCGCCGTGCCGACCTCGAGATCGAGACCGTCAACAACGTGTTCAAGATCCTCAAGGCCGAATTTGAAAATGATGCCGAATGATGCTTTAAGGCACGAATCACATATTATTAACAAAGAGAAGAAACTATGTCCGAAGAATCAACTATCAACATTCGATTGTCGAAAGCGGCAAAAGAATTCAATGTGGGTAGGGAGACCATAGTGGAGTTCCTCACCAAAAAGGGATTCCAGGTGGACCCGTCACCCAACACGAAGCTCACATCGGAGATGTATGCGCTGCTCGTGAAGGAATATCAGGGCGAAAGGGACGTGAAGAACGAGGCGAAGAAATTGGGCGACCTCTCCTATAAAGGTGGTTCGGTTTCAGTGGATTCGGCCGTGCAGTCATCGGTAAGCAACAAAGAGGAAGAAGAAACCGAAGAGGTGTTTATCCGCACCAGCACCATAAGCCCTCAGACGATGGTGGAGAAGGCAGAGAAACCCGCTCCAACAGAAGTCGTCGAAGAGAAAAAGGAAGAAAAGAAAGAGGCTCCTAAGCAGGAAGAGACTCCCGATAGCGACAGCCCACTGAAGGTGGTCGGCAAAATCGACCTCGACAGCCTGAATCCCAAGACGCGTCCTGACAAGAAGTCGAAAGAGGAACGTCAACGCGAAGCTAAGGAAAAGGCTGAACGCGAAAAAGCCGAAGCCGAAAAACGCAAGGCTGAAGCTAAGAAGGCTCAAGAGGCTCAGGAAGCCGAAAAGGCTGCCCAAGCAGCCAAGGCTGAAGCAGCTAAGAAAGCCGAGGAGGCCAAGAAAGCTGAAGCCCAGGCTCCTGCTGAACCGAGATTTATCAAGACCGAGGTCAAGAAACTTGATGGTCCCAAGATCCTCGATAAGATCGAGCTGCCCGAAGAGCGCAAACGCTCCAAGCAACAGCCTGTGGCTTCTTCAGAAAGCGGCGACGCTAAGAAAAAGAAACGCAAACGTATCGGCGGAAAGCCTGAGAACGTAGCTGGTAAAGTTCAGCCTGAGCAACCACAAGGCAAGAAGAATCCTAAGAAGGAGAAAGGCAAACCACAACCCAAACACGAGGAAAAGGTGGAACTCTCCGACGAGGAAATCTCAAAGCAAATCAAGGATACTCTGGCTCGTCTGTCACCATTGGGTAAGTCGAAGACCTCAAAACACCGTCGTGAGAAACGTCAGCAAGTTGCTGGCAACATGATGGAGGAACAGATGCGTCAGCAGGAACAGCAGTCAGTGCTGAAAGTCACTGAGTTTGTAACTGCTAACGACCTGGCTGTGATGATGGGTGTCCCTGTAACCAAGGTCATCGCTACCTGCATGGGCTTAGGTATGCCTGTATCCATCAACCAACGTCTCGACGCCGAGGCTTTGTCGGTGGTGGCCAGCGAGTTCGGCTTCCAGGTTGACTTCGTCAGCGCCGACGTGCAAGAAGCCATCGCTGAGACCGAAGAGGTTGACCATGAGGAAGACATGGTGCCACGCGCTCCTGTCGTCACCGTCATGGGTCACGTCGACCATGGTAAGACCAAGCTCCTCGACTACATCCGTAACACCAACGTGGTGGCCGGTGAGGCAGGTGGTATCACCCAGCACATCGGAGCTTACGAGGTGACCACTGCCAGTGGCAAGAAGATCACTTTCCTTGATACCCCTGGTCACGAAGCATTCACCGCTATGCGTGCCCGTGGTGCCAAGATGACTGACGTCGCCATCATCGTCATCGCTACTGATGACAACGTGATGCCGCAGACCGTTGAAGCTATCAACCACGCCCAAGCTGCAGGTGTTCCGATCGTGTTCG
>JAEEGJ010005819.1_pt1 | contig 37978 bp, 35 predicted proteins | sample 8958761 | NCBI WGS metagenome assembly JAEEGJ01 (sample SAMN16246546, study PRJNA631951) | gut metagenome | biome: gut microbiome; feature: rumen; material: RS-attached | host: Bos | place: Iran: Karaj | collected 2018-10
CATATGATGAGAAGGTTGAATATAAGAATGACAATGCTATGGTTCGTGAGGAAATAGTTCGTCATATCGTTGCTGCTACAGGTGAGGACGTTATTGTCAGCACAACTGGTAAGGCAAGTAGAGAACTTTTCGAGATTCGTGAAGCGAATGGTCAGTCACACAAGTATGACTTCCTTACTGTAGGTTCTATGGGCCACGCTTCTTCTATCGCTCTTGGTGTTGCTGTTAATAAGCCAGACCGTAAGGTATGGTGTGTAGATGGCGACGGTGCTGCTCTTATGCACCTTGGTGCTATGGCAGTTGTAGCCAATATCGCTCCAAAGAATATGGTTCATATAGTAATTAACAACGGTGCCCACGAAACAGTTGGTGGTATGCCAACAGTTGCCAGCGGACTTAATGTAGCAAAGCTTGCAGAAACAATTGGTTATCCTAAGGCTGTTAGAGTTGATACATTTGAGGATCTTGATAAGGCACTTAAAGATGCTGCAGATGCTAGGGAACTATCACTTATTGAAGTTCTCTGCTCTATCGGTGCAAGAGATGATCTTGGTCGTCCAACAACTACAGCTCTTGAGAATAAGGAAAACTTTATGAAGTTCCTCGCTGAATAAGTTAATTATGGAGCCCCGCTGGTAACAGCGGGGTATTTTAAGTTTATATATTGAAAGGTAAAAGCTCAGACAAATTGCATTCGCGATTTGTCCTCGTGGAGGTAAAACAATGGAAAATAAAGAAGCATTATTAGAAAAACTCAGAAATGAAAGTGGAAAAATCTTTGTTTTTGATATAGACGGAGTAATCGCTAAGATTAACCCATCACTTAACTACGCAGATACAGAGCCTATTACTGAGATGGTTAATGTAATTAACCGCCTCTATGACAATGGAAATCATATTATTCTATTTACTGCTCGTGGTTATAAGACAGGTATCGACTGGTCAGAAGTAACTAAGAAGCAGATGGCGGATTGGGGACTTAAATATCATGAGCTTAAGTTTGGTAAGCCTAATGCAGATTACTATATCGACGATAAGATGCTTGATTTGGAAGTATTGAAGGAGTTATAAGTTATCCTAAAATATACCTACACGCAAAATACAAAACCAAAATATGAGCTGGGTAGAAGGCGTAGAAAAAGTATTTGTTCACCTTTCCTCTTTCTCCCATATAGAATGCTATAACCGCCACATCTAAAAATGCAAATATCTCAAAGTTATTGAAACTTGAAAGAACAATTACACCTGAAAGCATAGTCATACAATAGGCTTTATTCCTGGTCCAAGTCTCTATATACATATCATAGATTAAGTACATAATTATTATACAAAGAACACCACCCATACCGTAGTCGGTATGAATCTCATCAGCGAATAGGACTGCTGAGCAGGATACAAGCATAGCAATACAGATAGGTGATAAGAACTTAAGTATAGATGTTCCCTTCCCTGTGATACATTTCTTCATCTCCTGCTTTGCATAGGATAATCCCCATATAGCAATTAAACCAAGGAAAAGAGTAAAGAATATATTCTGATACTTTGGATACCAGTACACATGCCTGTTAGCAAGGTCAAAAGGTACTTCTGATATTATGGCAAAGATAAGAAGTCTTGTAGCGTACTTAAGCTTACTTTTCGTGTGAAATAACCCTTCCACTAACATAAAGCAAAAGAGAGGAAACGCCAGCCTGCCTATAGCCCTTATTATGAAATAGGTTATAAGAAGTGGATCTCCCGTTCCAGGCATATCTCCCATCTTCATCCTAACTGGATACTTAGCATTAACTTCGTGCCTTAAGATAAATGCCCCTATATGGTCTATAAACATAGTTATGATGGCAATATATTTTAATGTTGATTGTTTAATAGTTTTCATCTTTTATTTTGCTCGAAGCTGGTTGCAGGTAAAGTATATTATCTGATGTTCTTTAGAAAGATCTTCTAATAATCCAAGTCCAGCCTTAAGTTTCTCATCATCAAGATTTACATATGGATCATCAAATACAACGAATGGCTTTTCATCCTGATACATAGCATCTACAAATGCCATACGAAGTGCTATACCAGACATATCTCTAAGTCCCCTGCTTAAGAAGCCTGGCTTTCTAGGACTACCCTGCTCTGCAAACTCAAGATTAATATGAGCATCAAAGGCAAACTTATCATCAGATGCTTCTTTATCAAGAAGTTTGTAATATTTATTAAAGCCATCTGTAATTGGACCTGTGTATTTTTTAGTAAGGTTAACCTTTGCCGCAGTCATAAAGTCCTTGGTTTTGTTAACTATATCAAGTTTATCTGCAATAAGCTGCTGCTCTTCTTCTTTTATTTCAAGAGCATTCTCATAAGAGGCTGTTTCTTCTTTCTTAAGTCTAAAGTCGTCAAGTTCACGCTTGTAGGCTTCTATATTTCTGGACAAGTTCTCAAGCTCACTATGAATAGAAGCAAGCCTTGCTTCATTAACCTGCATAGATTCTGGACCTTCTGGCTCTTTAAGGTTCTTAATTTCCTCTAGATCAGGAGTTTTATCTTCAAACATCTTAAGGTTCTCTGCTGCCTTATCATGTTCTGCTTTAGCTGCCTGGTATTCCCTAAGAAGGTCTCTTAATGAGTTAAGCTCAGTAATAGTCTTAGACGGTTCAATATCCTCATAACCGAACTTCTTCATAGATGTCTCTAATTTCTTTAAGCCATCTTCATAATCAGCCTTAAGCTTCTTATACTCTTCTTCCTTTTCCTTATACTTCTCAAGTTCTTCCTTACCAGAAACCTTGAGTTTCTCGTACTCTTCTATATCTTTTTTTAGGTTATAAAGCTCATTAACAACTGTATATTCATCCAGTGGAAGATTATATCTTATAAAGAAATCTTCTGTATCGTTGTAAACGTCTTTTACAAAAACTTCACTTGATTCAATCTCACTTCTAAGGGCCACAAGGTGTGGATTAACCGGAAACACCATATTTTTAGCAGTTTTTCTAGTTATATTTGCCTTAACAAATAAGACTATAGTCAAAGCAATACAAACAAATATGGCTCCAAATATAATAATCACTTGATTTCCTTTTGGAGATGCTAACTTACTATAAAATAGTCCAATTACAGATAAAATAAGAAGTATACCTCCAAAAAATCTCAAATTATCAGCTGATTTTTTTAATTTCTCCTGAGCCTTCTCCTTCTTATCGTCATCAATATCCATAAGAGTCTGAAGAGTGTCCTTCTTCTGAGAAAGTGAACCCTTCTGCTCGCTACGCTGACTCCACTGTTCTATAAGTCTCGATATCTCACTGTCTGTAGGAACTCCTGTTGCAAATTTAAGCTCATACTTTTCTATCTTTTCTGTAAGTTCCTTACCTCTTCCTACACTGTCGCTATCCTGATAGTCCTTAAGAGCATCAAGTTTTTCATGCATCTTATCAACAGAATTAGCAAGATTAATAGCCTTTTCTAATTCCTCTTTGGCTGGTACGCTTCCCTTAAAAGCTGCCATGGTCTTATCAAGATTTTCTTTTCTTTCTTTTTCCTGTCTTACAAATTCTTCATAGCGAAGCTTTGTTGCTTTGGCATCCTTGTAAACAGACATCTCTTTCTGCTTTTCATTTAACTTTGCCTGTTCTTCCTTAAGAGCTGCATAAGCCTTCTTATCAGCCTCACTCTTATCAAAGATTGCAGCTACTGCTTCATCTATTCCCTGACCTTCCTTAATCTTTACTTTAAGGTCATTAATCTCACTTTTTATCTTAGATAGTTCACCAGTTTTTCTTGTAGCAGATAAATGATTCTTAGCCTCATCAAGAGCAGCTATAACAGTGCCGTAACGGTTAAGGTCATCAGTATTGTCAACCAGGTTACCCATCTTGGTATTAATACTGTCTGTTGCTTCTGTCTCACATGAGCTCTGAGATATAAAGGCAGATCTTACAAATGATTCGCTGTTAATTCCAAATAGTTCCTCACCAATATTCGAGGTAAAATCCTTACTTTCAAGTTTAGTCTCAAGGTCTCTAAGTAAGAAAGTATCATCCTTATCCTTCTGGCCAAAGCTTCTTTGAAGTTCATAAGATTTGCCTGAAGCTTCAAATGCTATACTTCCACCATAAGCACCACCCTGCCATGGGAAATAATGCTTTCTTTCATTTTCAAGTTCATCTCTCTTACCTTCATTATCAAAACCATAGAACATAACCTTAATAAATGTTGCTAAGGTTGACTTTCCAGTACCATTAGGAAGGCAGATAGTATTAAGCCCATCCTTAAAAGAAAAGTCTGCATCATGAAGTTTTCCAAAATTCTCTATATGTATACTTAATATCTTCATAGTTTACCTGTCCCTTTAATACTAAATTGATTCTCCCTTAAGAAGGCCTATTCCCATACGAATAACCTTGGCCTTAGTATCCTCATCAAGGTCCGAAGCCTGTACCGTTCTAACAAACTCACCCTTTAAGGATTCATCTAAAGCATAAGCATTGTAATCAACATGCATATTAGTTCTATCTTTGAACTTTATCATGTAGTATTCCCCGTCATAAGCTTTAGTCAGGTAATCAATATCCACATTGGCATCCATAGAAACTGTGCCTACGAGCTCAACTTTTACAAGATCCTTGTCATCTATAGCTGCTTCCTGAAGGCAGTCCTTAACCTTACTTTCTATATCTGTTACAGACTCAAGATTGGAAACATCTGCCTCTACAAGGTGAAGCTTTCTATATGCAAATGGAACGAATTCGTGATTATATGTTTTATGTTCTTCATCAATATCAAGAAGAATAAAGCCATGGTCTCCGCATTCGTCAAAGCCTCTTCCCTCTAAGGCTCCGCAGTATGCATATGTTCCTCTGGCATCAAGCTTACCTTCCTTATGCTCGTGAACATGACCAAGGGCAAGATAGTCTATACCTCTGTTAGAAAGGGCAGTAAGATTAATAATCTCTGTCTTATCTTTTCCCTCATAGTTACTTTCCTGACCATGAAGCATAACAATATTAAACTTATCCATGTTCAGGCTAAGTGTGTTGTAGATGCTGCCACTTCCAGTAAGTTCAGCTCCAGTAATATATACATCTGAATCTTTTACCTGATAGCTTGTAAACTTGTCTTCAAAAAGTTTCAGATTGTCTGGCTTCTCATCAAGGGAAGCTAAAAATGAATTATCATCATGATTGCCACGAATGTAGAAGAAATCTATGTCAGGGTGAGTGTCTATAGCATTTTTCACTACTTCCTGATCTGTTTTAGATACGATTTTTCTGTCGAAAAGGTCTCCTGCAAGAAGTATGGCTGCTACCTGATTTTCCTCAGCGTAGTCCACCATACGGACGAATGTTTTTCTAATCTCAGCATTGCGCTCTTTAGCTTTTTCTTTAGAAAGATTAGCTTCCATCTTAGAGTCCAGATGCTGATCTGCGCTATGTATAATCTTCACGGTAATCCCCCTTTACTTTTTATTTATATACCCAATTTTGCTGCACCTTGTAGCTACATATGAATAGCAAGGTATCAACTACTATCTTTATTAATGTCGGTCCTATTGGAAGGATGTAGTTTAGTCCATTGACTATTAAGGCTGAGGCTGTCATCAAGGCAAGCCAAAGAATGAAGTACTTAGGTCCTGATGAGGAAGCCTTGGCTTTTGATTTAAACACCATCCTGTTAATGCTATAGTTGAATACTCCTGAACAGATTCTAGCCAGAACTGTTGATACTATTATGTAATAAGCTGGCGTTACAGGCTTTAGAAAATGCTTTGCCAACATAAAGAGCAGGATATCTACTATAAATGATCCAAAGGATGATAAGCAGAATTTTATAAATACCTTATAAATCTTTATTGAATCAACAATAGGGTTAAAGTGAGATGATTTGTTATTATCTATGTAGATAACCTGGATAGGAACTTCTACTAAGGGAAGATCCAGTTCTTTTATCTTCATAATACAGTTCATCTCATATTCATATCGTTCGCCTTCAGTGGCTATGAACTGGTCTATATACTTAATCGGAAGAACTCGTAGACCTGTCTGAGTATCTGTAAGCGTGATACTGCAAAATAGCTTCATAAGCCTACTTGTAAGCTGGTTACCAAAGCGGCTTCTTGGTGGTATCTTGGACTCTGAGCCAAAATCACGGCATCCAAATACTGCTGACTTAGGATTCTCTAAAAACTTGTTACAGCAAGCTACTATATCCCTAACTATATGCTGACCATCTGCATCAGCTGTTACTACACCTTCTATTCCCTCGAGTTCCCTTATATATTCAAAACCTGTCTTAAGGGCACGGCCCTTACCTTTGTTCACTTCGTGAACTAATAACTTGATACCATCTGGTATCTTATCGAATACTTCGTTACTAGAAGAACCATCATTGACAACAACAATAGTTGAGAAGACATCTTTAAGTTCTTCCAGGAAAGGTATCATTTTTTCTTCTGGTTCATAAGCTGGAACCAGTAGTGCTATGTTGTCTATCATTAGGTCTCCATAAGGTTAATTTTGCGCATATTATAATCTTTAACCACACTATAATATTATACTTCTTTTATGTGTTATAATGCTAATGAAATTGATAATTTGCCTAATATAAAATGACGGTAAAATGAAGAAAAGATATAACGAAAATAACAATAGAATATACGTCTGCCACACATTCTACCATGTGTATGTAGCATGTCTTAAAGAGTTTGGACAGTTTAGAAATCCTGCTAATAAAGACCAAAAATTTGTTCCTAAAGCTACTCTTGTTTTATCAAAGATGTCTAACAACTTCTGCGACTTTGCGGCTCGGGCAAAAGAAAGTGGTATCTTCAAAGATGTTATTGAATTCGATGAGAAAGACTATACCTTCTTCCCAGAGCTTATAGAGCTTAAAAAGGACAGAGGTTCATCGCTTAAGAACCTTCTTCAGCGCATAAAGTTCTGTAAGAGGATGGGACAGTTAGAAGAAGAATATATACCTGTAGACTTCACGAAATATGATGATATCTATGTCTTTTGCGATTCAGACCCTATAGGTTACTACCTGGCATACAAGAAGATTCGCTACCATGCTGTAGAGGATGGTCTCAACTGCCTTGTTTATAGAGATACTGCTTATGAAGACAATAAGGGTAACTTTAAGATAAAGAAGCTTATGGCCGCCCTTGGTATAATCTTTATACAAAATGGCTATAGCAAGTACTGTATAGATATGGAAGTTAACGACTCTATGGTACTGGACAGGCCTATACCAAAGCTTGTTGAAGTTGAAAGAGAGTGGCTTATCCAAGGTCTTACTGATAAGGATAAAGATATAATAACCAAGATGTTTATAGCTAACATCGATGAGCTAAGTAGCAAACTTGCAAGCAGTAAAGCATCGGGCAAGCCTATAGTTCTTATCTTATCAGAGCCTCTTTGTCAGGACCTAGAAGTAAGAAAGAAGCTCTTTAAGGATATGATTAGTGAGCACGGTAATGTAGATGGGAAAGAAGCTCAGATAGTAATTAAGCCTCATCCTAGGGATTTATTAGACTACGAGAAGGAGTTTTCTGAACATATTATTTTAGACTCGCATTTTCCTATGGAGATACTTAACTTTATAGGGGCTGAGTTTGATAAGGTTGTTACAGTATATACAGTCCCATCTTCTATCCACTGTGCTAAAGAAAAGGTTTATCTTGGCAATGACTGGATGGACAGATATGAGGATCCAAGTCTTCACGAAAAAGTAAGTAATGCAGGGATGAAGGTTACAAAATAACACATAATACAAAATGTTATAACAATACAAAAAAGCGTACCGCCTAGCGATACGCTTTTTATATTATCCTATAACCTATTATTCTTAGTCTTCGTCTGGAAGAGATGTAGATTTCTTAACATGTACTTCTTCGTTGAAGCAATCAAAGATTCCATCCACTGTTTCTTTCCCAGGCTTAGGAGTAAATAAGCTAACGATAGGAACTATTACAAGTCCGCCTACCATAGCTACAACACCTGAGTTGATAGATGACTTAAATACATATGAAAGAATTGTTCCCCAACCAGAAACATCTACAGCATTGATTGTGATAAACATCTGGATAACAGCGATTGCACAGCCCCAGATAAAGCATACTACTGTAGAAGCCTTTGTTATGCCCTTCCAGTAAAGTCCATAAAGGAATGGAGCAAGGAAGGCACCTGCTAATGCTCCCCAAGATACACCCATCATCTGAGCGATGAAAGTAACCTTAGGATTAGCATCCTTAAATACTGCTATAACTGCAGAAATAGCTATGAAGAATACAATAAATATTCTCATAATAGCAACCTGCTTCTTCTCAGTCATTTCCTTCTTCTTAAGTGGCTTAATTACATCAAGCGTAAATGTTGAACTTGATGTAAGTACTAATGATGAAAGTGTAGACATAGAAGCTGAAAGTACAAGCACTATAACAATAGCTATAAGTATGTCTGGAAGTGTTGAAAGCATAGCTGGAATAATTGAGTCGAAAAGTGGTACTCCTGGTCTGTCTGGATTCCACTTAATATCTGGTGATGATGCATATAAACGGCCGAAACCACCAAGGAAGTAGCAACCACCAGCAACTACAATAGCAAATACCGTTGAGATAACAGTTCCCTTATGAATATCCTTCTCACTCTTAATTGCATAGAACTTTGCAACCATCTGAGGAAGTCCCCAAGTACCAAGTGAAGTAAGAATAACTACAAATAAAAGAGCAAGTGGATCTGGTCCAAAGAATGATGAATAAGCACCAGACCAGCCAGCGTCACCTTCTATAGAAGCAAGTGTTTTAGAAGCTTCAAGAAGGCCACCATTGTTCATAACTACTGTGATAATAACTGCTGCAATACCAAAGAGCATAATCACGCCCTGAATAAAGTCGTTAATAGCAGTTGCCATATAACCACCAACTACAACGTAGATACCTGTAAAGATAGCCATAATAAGAATAACTACCCAGTATGGGATGTTAAATACAAGGCCGAATAAACTTGAAAGTCCGTTGTAAAGCGATGCTGTATATGGAATAAGGAATATAAATACGATTACTGAAGCGAAAACCTTAAGTGGTACTGAATCGAATCTTTTACCAAAGAAATCTGGCATAGTCTTTGCATCAAGTTTCTGTGTCATGATTCTTGTTCTTCTACCAAGAATGTTCCAAGCCATAAGTGAACCGATAAAGGCATTGCCAAGTCCAGCCCATGTTGCTGACATACCAAAGTTCCAACCAAACTGACCAGCGTATCCAACAAAAATAACCGCAGAGAAATAAGATGTACCAAAGGCAAATGCTGTAAGCCAAGGACCTACGCTACGTCCACCAAGTACAAAGTCATTAACATTGCCTGCGTGCTTTCTTGAATAAAGACCGACTGCAATCATAACTGCAAAGAAGCATAAGATAAGAATAATCTTAAGAGCCATATTAATCTCTCCTCTTCATAAAATTATCAGGCCAAAGCCACAATATGCTGACTGACTAAAGATGTGGTGGCTGGCCTGAATAATACTAGATTGTATGCTTTGTTACGTTAAAGTGTTATGCTTTAACGCGTTAAAGCAACTGCAAAATTAATTATATATAAAAAGCGCTTTCCGCGTCAATAAGTCATAAGTGACATTTTTTCTATTATTTAATGTGAATTCTGCCTAATAGAATATATAAAAACGCGTCAATAGGGTTCAGATTTATTTTTACGCGTTTTTTAGTTATTTTATATTTGACAGGAGATCGTGACAAATTTCCTTTGCTCTGTCTGCCCAGGTCTGTCCCTTTGATGCAAATCCGTAGGCAGTGTCAGCTATAGATTGAAGTTTGTCTTCATCTTTAAGAGCTTCTACTATGTCATTTCCTAATTTGTTTAGATCGTCAAGACAAAAACTTATATATGACTGTTCTGGTAAAGCCTCAGATATGTATGGATTAGTTTCTGTAGCTAAGACACTTCCCATAAGCATAGCGTTGAAGATACGCTCGTGACTTCCATCCTTAAACCATGGCATGGAATTAAGAAGGATTTTAGAATCTGCTATCTCTTCAAGGACTTTTTCAGGAGAGACCAATCCTCTGTAATCTACGTTGTCTCTCTTAATCCAGTCGCAAGATTCCCAGCCTCTACCGTAGATAACAAGAGGGGCGCCACTTTCTGCCACAGATTTTAAAGTCTTTTCTCTATAGTAAGAGCTTACTATTCTTTCGATGTAGCTGTTGGCAGAGATATAGAGAAGAAGCTGATTTTCTGAAAGGTTTATATTATTAGAATGAAGTTGTTCTTCTATTACTTCTTCTATTGTTTTATCTGGATTAACAATTAGACAATCGATTACGTTCTTATTAATCTTTTCTGCGTCAAAGCCTACATTTGAAAAGTCAGGTTTTTGTGTATTAGCATAATCTGCGTAGAAAGAACCTGTGTAGATAACAGGTATGCTACGGTCTTTGATAGGTTTATATGATTTGTCAGTATTTTCTACCCTTATAATAGTTTCGCCAGGTTTATAAAAAGTTCCTCCATGTGGAAGAAAGCCTGTTATACCTATGTGAGGATAGAATCTTTGAACAAAGTTCATATGATTGCGGTCTATGCAAAGAATAGCTCCATTTGCCGGGGCTGATGAAAGAATCTTATGATACCAAAATGGATTATCTACAAGGATGTTGATAGTTGGGATGCCAAGAGTTTCCCAGACACTGGCACCTGAAGGGGTTTTTATTCCGAAAACATTGCTATTAAAACCTACCATCGCTGCTATGGTATGGCTTTCCATATAGTTATACAGCATAGACATAGCGTTAATAGAATCTGTTATATCGAACCAGAATATGTCGTAACCTTCTTCTTTAAAACCTTCGGCAAGTTCTCTGCTGAAAAGGTTAAGAGTCGGAAGATCAGTTTTAAATAAAACTATAGTTTTCAATATTATTCCTCAATGTAGCCTGACGCCCGTTTTATTTCATTCGATATGTCCTGAAGGTGTTTTATTACACCCAGTCTGATAAGGTGGTTGGGCCTGTTACTCTCTCCCAGTCCTGCTCACCGCCGTTGATACAATAGTCACAACGCTTCATAGGATATAGCAGCTTAAGCTTAATATTCTCTGTAGTATTTTCACTATCGTAAAGGTCTATACCTTCGTCCTCAGGAAGTGACTGGTCAAATTCCTTATTGAAAAACTTTGTTGTATAAGGGGCATAACATGCAGCAATCTTTCCTTCGAAAATACAGTTACATGTTGCCTCAAAACAGCTATAGAAAAAGTCTTCATTACCATTAGGCTTAAGAGTAGTAGTCTTCATAAACTTATCCATCTTTGGCGACATGGTAAAAGCTATATTCTTCTCTACCAAGAACTTCTTTACTTCCTCGATGGTTGGCTCAAGAGGTGGATAGTAAGATATATGAAAGAAAGCTATGTTTCTCTTCATAGTATCGATAAGTTCCTGACTTATCTGTCTTACAAGAATTCCATTAGAAACTACGGTTATAACCGCTGCCGGATACAGTTTCCTTGTATACTCAATAAATGCCGGAAGGTCTGGATTGAGTAATGGTTCTCCTCCTAAAATTCTAATTATTCCTATATCATCTATCTTGGATTTAAGAGCATCCATATCCTGCTTCCATTTATCAAAGTCAGTAAATACCGCTTCTTTAACAAGTGGTGAATAATGAGTACAGTACTTACAGTTCATATTGCAGTGGTCTGCCACATGATATTCAAGATAAGAAAGATATGAATCAGAAAGCATAGGAGAGATAAGGTCTCCAAGCTGTCCCTGGTCGTATCCCTCTACCATAGAAGACTTATCCATATTAAAACCTATGATAGATGTAAGTCTTTTTCCGTTATAAATATCATTAAGATTGATGCCATGCTTTATAAGCTTCTGAATTAAACTGTTATACTGCATGTAATATTCTTTAGGAATAACAATAGCAGCCAGTTCCTTTGAGGCATACTTAGCGGCAAACTCAGATAAAGATATTATGCCATCTTCCTGATGGCCCTCTGCAACCAGGTAGCTAACAACTATCTCTTCTCCGTTACCCTGTCTTAAAAGATCTGAATATTCATTTTGTAAAAGCATTTTCATCTGGTGACTATATTTCATATCACCGTAGACTGCTACATTAATCATATATTTTTCCAATTTTAGGCTATATGCCAGTTGTGGTAGGTGTTAAATGCATCATTTATTTAGTTCACTTTTTGAACTAGTCTTCAAGAACTTTTTTCTTACTCACAAAGAAACTATACTCTCCACTATCAATAATATTACCCTTGTCATCTGTAATTCTTATATCGTAAACAAGAATATGTTTTCCAGTCTTAAGCTTCATAGCTTCACAGTAGATATACTCAGTATTCTTTCCAGCTAACAAAAAGTTCATATGTGAAGTAATTGTCGACACATAGTAACCATTCATACAAGCGGTAGTACCTGCAATTGTGTCAGCAAAAGAAAGAAGTGCTCCGCCATGGAAATCTCCGTATGGATTACAAACCTCAGGTCTATACTTCATTCTTCCCTTACCATAATTAGGATTCAGCTCCAACACCTCTATGCCAAGGGCCACGTTATAGGCATTGTCATAAGTTACCTTAAGCATCTTTTCCCTAAGAGCATTTACTTTTTCATCATCTATATGTCGCATAGAACACCTTTCCTTTTTTATACTTTTCCAGGTTTATTTTAACGTTATCATCCAGTCTGGGAGCCACTTCAGGTTCTTGAGATAAGCGTTGTCGGTAGGGGCACCTGAGATAGCTGGATAGAATACCATAAAGAATATGGCGATTATAATCATGTATGTTGCGATTATATATTTGCTGTTCTTATCCCTCTTTATAAATATAGAAGCTGTGTAGCCCATAATCAGCATACCAAATACTGCTGATGGGAAGTAGTGGTAGATAAAAAGACAGCGAGATACCAGCATCCATGGCAGGTACTGTGCAATATACGAAACAACTAAGAACAGCGCTGTCCTATCTTTATGTTTAAATATTCTAAATATCATGTAGAGGATGGCTGGAAGCATAGGCCACCATATAGCTGGGTTACCCATAAGGCTTGAGGCGCTGACCATATTGCCTTCCATCTCATCAAAGCTGTAAAGAAGCGGCTTTCCTATATAAGGCCATGTATACCACTTACTGCTGTAGAAGTGTGTAGCATCCAGATTGGCATGGTAGTCAATCATATCCTTTGTACATTTATACATCTTGGATAATAGATTTGGACTCTTAACATATTCCACAACTGGAATAAATGAAATTGTGTATATAACAAATGGCACCGCAACAAAGAATATAAGACATATTCCAAGTAACTTCTTCCAAGATTTCTTTGGAAAATGCTTGAGAGTATACACTATAAATATAAGCCCCAGTCCTGCACCTGCATAGATTCCTGTAAACTTGATAGCTACAGCAAGGCTCATAGCAAATCCAGAAAGAATCAGGTACTTATATGCTTCTTTTTTATATGCCTGATCAAAGCCCTTTGTAGCAGTTTCCCCTATGTTTTGATTTACCTTCTTAAGGTATGTGAACATAAAGTAATACATAAGAAGAATAAACAGAGCTACAGGAATATCTATAGTAGATATTCTTGAAAGGCCATAATGCATGCAGTCAAATGTTAATAGAAAGCAGGTAAATATTGCTGCTAAGGTGCTGTCTGTAAGCCTCTTACCAAAGATGTACATTACTGGCACCATAAGAATACCCAATATAGCAACCATAAAGCGCCATCCAAATGGATTCATACCAAAGATAGCAATACCTATAGAAATAAGCTCCTTACCAAGATAAGGATGTGTATTCTCATAGCATGTCATATGGTGAAGAAGCTCGTAGGCAGTTCTTCCATGATAAACCTCGTCGAAGTATGTTCCATCCATCTTAGTAGAGTACTTTGGATGCATAGCCTCTTCATCAAATAGTTCTGGATAGGTATCGGCATTGGCTGGTCTTATAACATTTCCCGCAGGGTCTAAGCAAACAATCTCCTTGATGTCAGCAACATTATCTCTAAATACCAAGCCAAGATATCTTGTATAGTAACCTACATAAATCTTATTCCAGGCAAAGACACTTTTAACCTTAGCTTCTTTTTCTATAATCTCCCACTGACCAGTTGTCTCATTAAATACAGATAGTGCCAGATTTCTGTCATCATAGGAGCCAAGATAGATATCAAGATAAGCAATATCCATATAACTGCCAAGGTCGATAATCATCTCATTATCTGAAGGAGAGGAAAATACCTTGGATGTAGTAGGAGCATAGTTATTACCAAGTCTGACAAAAACCATGATTGCAAATGCTATAGTTAAAATAGCCATAGAAATAAAATCATTTCTTGTTAAAAGCTTTCCTCTTTGTTCACTTTGTGAACTAAGTTTAGTATATTGTTTTGAATTAGTCTGTTTAATCTTTTTCTTATTGCTCATTTTCTATTGTTTCGAGGCTGGCATCGGCAATTAGTTTATATAAGTTGTAGCCGATGTATACCAGAATAGCCCCGCTAAATATAGCTACGTATTTTAACTTTATAACCTGCTGTCCTGTAAGGTATGGCATAGCAGACAGAATAGATATAAGCATATATGAACATGCTAGCCAAATTCTTTTTGGATTATATACTGCTAAAAAGATAGCTATTATATCAAGTAAGAAGCCATATCTGTCATGCATATGAGGAAGCGTATAAACCACGATATGGACAGTAAGTAAGGCTGTCATAAGTTTAATCTCATTAGTCATCTTAAACTTCTTTGTGTACATGTAGTAAGCAAGAAGGCCCAGCAGGGCTATAGTAAGCATCATACCTGCACTTCCGAACTCATCCATATGATGCCATCCATCCATAGTTTCATCTATTAAATAATATAAATTTGGATAGTTAAGGGATCCCCATGGATAAAAATCTGCCTGATCAAAATAAATACGAAGAAGGTCCATTAATGGTCTTCCGCATAGCCAGGCAGGAACTTCCATAATGAAATAAACAATTGGTATCCATATGAAATATCTGAATTTCACAGATTCATTCTTAAGCCACATAATAACTAAGAATGGTAAAAAGAATGCTCCCTGAAGTTTGAATGATATAGCTATACCTGTACATATAAGGCAGGCTCTACCCTTATTTCTTGCTAGGAAGTATAAAGCATAGATTATAAAACAGGAATATATTATGTCACACTGAACCCAGTAACCGCTGTTAATTAAAACTGCTGGCGACAGAAGTATAACCCCCATAGTGATAATAGCCTTGCGGACATTCTTAGTTAAGGCTAGTATAACAAGAAGGCCTCCTATAGAAGCTATAAAGTCGAATATATAAGATACAATCTTTAAACCTGTAAATGAATCATCTGTAATCACAGATACAAGACACATTAGATACATGTATGGAGAATTGTAATTTGATATCTCTTTAGCAAGCGATGGGAATCCGCCCCCTGCTCTGATCTCATTCATCCAAGGGCGAAGGAATCCCTCATAATCAGCTGAAGATATAGGAAATAAATCAATTCGTATAATCCAGCCAAATGCCATAAGGCATATGATAAAAAATAAATCTACGACCTTGAAATTTACCCCAGCTATTCGAATATTTTTATTTATAACCCTGTCAAATACTCTTTCGTTCATAAATAATATTTTACAATAAAACAGCCACAAGTTCATCACTTGTGGCTGCTAAATCTTATTCTCTTATCTTATTCTTCTTCGCTTTTCTTAGAGAAGAAATATGTTATACCGGCTACTACTACCATAGTAAATGCTGAGCCAAAAATCATAAATGGAATGTTATTCTCACCTGTTCTTGGTGCACCTGCAAGAGGAACATCTTCCTCTTCGATAGTAATAATTACAGGTGTTCCAGGAATAGTAGTTGGCTCATCAATATTTACAGTTATAGTACTGCTTGTTGGTACATACTCATCTGGAATACTTGTAATAGTAATTGTTACTTCCTTAGAGTTCTCAGATGATCTCTGGTATGTATAAGATACAGGAACTGTAGTTGTTGTGTTAGTTGTAGGGTTAGTTACTGTAGCTCTGCTTGTACCCTGATTTGAGCTATTGTTATTATTTGCAGCAGGCGAAGCACTTGCTGACTGTGCAGGTGATGCACTCTGTGTAGGCGATGCGCTCTGTGTTGGTTCAGTTGTTGGTGGCACGCTTGCATTAGCTGAAACACTAGGTGATTCTGTTGGATCTGTGCTTGGTGAAACATTAGGTCCTGATACAGTAGTTGGCTCCTGTGAAGCACTTGGTCCTGATACTGTATTACCCGGCTCCTGAGTTGTAGTTGAAGTTGTAGGTGCTGGTGTTTCAGTATTAGTTCTAGTTGGTTCAGCAGACTGGTTTGGTGCTTCAGTTGGCTCTGATGATCTTGTTGGTTCTTCAGTCTGAACTGGTGCCTGTGTTGGCACTGTTGTACTTGTTGGCTCTTCAGTCTGAACTGGTATCTCTGTTGGCTCTACCGATGGACTTGGTGGTACTACCGATGGGCTTGGTGTTGCACCTATTGTCTCCTTCTGTTCAAAACCACACTGGTGAATCTGACATCCTATATTTACAACCTTATTAGCAATGATATTTCCATTGTGTGTAGCACCCTTTATTTCTACATAAGCATCTGGCGCAAGAATAATTCCCACGTTCATACATCCTCCAAGGATAATATGACCATTGTAATTCCCAAAGTTAAAAAGAACTTTCTTGGCTGGAGCGAAAGTATCACTTCCTCCTCTTTCTCCTTCAATAGAGAAGTTTGGTTTACCATTACCTTCAAAAACACACTCATCGCCTTCAATATCTGTTATGTTGATTACTAATGAATAACCTTCAGGATCAACTCCATCTGCTGCTTTAACATCCCAATAATAACTTGTAAATTCTTTATATGTTAAGTTAACAACATTATTGCCTGCCTTACATTCAATAGTTTTTTTCTCACCATGTTCAGATATCTCTGTTACATCTGTCGCTGCAGATTTCATTTCATTAGAATATAATCTAAGACTATCAAACGCCTTGTCAAAATCTATCTTTTGAGTTTCAGAAAGATTACTAACATGATAAATAACAGGTGATATATTTTCATCTACATTATTGATTGTTTCTGAAACCTCACGGCCATCAACAACTATCTGATGAGTTTGTGCATTCTCAACCTTTTTTATCTCAACGTTATCAGGAAATACTATAGGATATGGATCACCTATTGCGTCGCCGCCTTTTTCAAAGTTTACAAATCTTCCATTATCCCCTATATTTACGCTTTCAAAATAATAATAATAAGACGCGTTTGAAGCGAATTCATATATTCTTTTAGATATACCAAAACCTTGACCACAAGGTGTAAAACACCTTACTGCCATAGTACCTTCCATATGGTTCATATTAGAATAATCATTGGCAAATACAGCAAATCCTCCTGCTGAACCAAGATCAGTTTCTGACGCATAAACAAAGTTAGGTACATCTCTCTTGATAACATTGCCTTCCTCAGCTGCTGCCCCTAGATTCATAGATCCAATAAATAGAACAGCGCCCATAAAGCCCGCAAGAAGGCTTCTTGTCTTCCTGCTAAGTTTTAACCCTTTCATTACAATCTCCTTTCAATATATTATTAATCTCTCATTTCCCCCACTACAACTTAATGTTGTAGATTAATTTTCCTAGGACTACGTACCTGTTCTCTCCGCTACAGGTAGCCAGTGCTATGCACTTATCATCCTGGGTAAGACCTTCCCCATCAAAGTAAGAATTATTAGCCCTGAAAGCCTTAAGTTTTTCATATATCTGAATCTGATCATCATCACTTAGCGCGCCAAATGACCAGTGTTCATTCTCATCCATCTCAAAGTCGTGTGATAACAAGTGGTCTGAGCTATATACGCTGCATGCCACAACTTCGTAAATCTTTATATAGTTATCTGTATATATAAAGATGTATTTGTTTTTTTCTCTGTATTCTGGTTCACGATACTCATCTAAGGTTCCAAACATGGTGTCATTCTTCATGTTATGGCCGTAGATAACCGTCGCTGAATCCTCAAAATCCTTATGATTGTAATTCTCAATGTAAATACAACCTGGATATCCCTTGGAGCCATCGATGTTGTGCTTTAGATAATAGTCATTATCTTCTGCATTCTGAAGTATTGGATATGAAATAATAGTTTCTGGAATAGAAAGATATCCAACAACGTCATAGTTAATATCACGGTATTGTTTAAGGTCTGGTTTACTGATTACATATTTTTCGTAAAATGCTTTATCCCCGCACCCATTGAGGAACTCATCAATTTGATTGTCCTCGTTCGCATTATTATCACTAGTTGTCGAATCTGTAGAACCGTTATTCAGTTGTGTGCTACCAGAGGTAGCTTTATCATCAGAGATACTTGTCCAAGCCTCCTGACTAAGATCGTCATATAACTTCTGATTCTCCTCATTTTTATGGTTATACCAGTGAAGGTAAATCCCATAACTTGCTCCCATGAGAATCATAAGACTCAGAAAGAGTATCATCTTAGGATACTTTTTAAAAAATTTAATCATCGCACACTAAAAATCGGAAAATCACCATAATCCCCCAACCCTAGTTACTATAACTATAATATGCGACATCATTTATTTAATCAACACTTGATTATTACAAAAAAATCATTGTTTATGCTAGTTTACATAATATCAATCAGCATTTTACCATTGACTTTAGAACGTATGTTTGGTATAATATATAATGTAGGTGCTGCTATTTACGGTATGCGGTTAGTCCTTCTATCGGAGGACTGTGACCTCCGTTCATCATAGAAATCTCCATGGAGAAATGACATGTAGGAGGTAATGCCTATGCTCACCATAAGTGATCTTATGGCAGTCATCGGACTGTGCACGGCTTTCTATAGTCTTGGTTACATGCATGGAAAGCAAGATACTAAGGCATAAATAAACAACCGCTCATCGTCCCTGTAGACATTGAGCGGTTGTTTAACAATCAATCAATCAAATAGGGCTAACCGTATATCGGTAGCACCTATAATTATACTAATACAATCATTCTTTATCGTCAATTACCTTTTCATAACAACGTTGCTTGCATTTGGATTAGTATTACATCAGAAATCAATATAATTTTAATCCAATTCTATTTCATCACTATCATTTATTTTAAGTAATTTGTTTTCATTTTTTCCTCTTTTCATTTTAATTTAGTATTCCTGATCTTCATCAAATATATAAAGCACTACTTTATCTGTTTCTAGCACTATATTCTCATCTGGGAAGTATCCTACATAAGCGCCAACCAATTCACTTTTGTTAAGTAATAGGAACTTTCTGCCCTGGGGAATTGTTTTGGTGTGTTCTACCTTTTGCAAGAAGGTCATAACATTGTCTGTGCTGAATAATGGCCTTGTGCAATACTTTAATTCTGCATATCCCCACACATCTATCTTTCCATCTGTTAGATAGGTAAGGATATTTCCGTTCCAATAGCTGGCATATCCCTGATATACCCCTTCTTCAAGTAGAACATCTACTACTTCATCAAATTTATCGTTGCGTACAGGTGTGCATTCCTTATATGCATATATATTATGACCTAGTACTACAGCCAAAAACAAAATCATGATAGATATCCTTATTCTGCTGTTACTAATCAGGCTGCAAGCTAAGAACATGATTGGGAAAATCAGAATTATAAATGGAATGCTATATCTGCTAACATATTCCATATCTGTAAAAGTATAGATGCAAATATATATGAATAATGCTATGAGAAAATGCACTATCAAAAAACTCTCTTCACTCAGCTCTTTTCTCAGTTTTGCGACATATATAATGCTTATTATGGCTACAACTGTAATAAATATACCTACCCATCTACACTTATCTGTTGCAAAAGCATATACCATATCCAAATAAACTTTCTTAACATATTCAAAATTCTGCAGTTTAAGTCTTGTATGTGTATATGTGGAATAGCTGAGAATATCAAAATATTTAAGTGCCAGGTTTATAACATAACCTGCACCAACAAAAAACATAATGATTACAGACAGTCTGAATTTTCTCTTATCATTTTTTCTAAAAACAAATGATGTTATCAAAAGCGGTGTAAATAACAGGCATATCTCTCTAAGCCCGCAAAGACCTGTCGCTAGCGAAAGCAATAAGAGAACAGCAAGTATTACCCTACTTCTAACTATTCGATTAGCATCTTTTAAATCAAGATATCTGAAAAATAATCCAAGAACAAAGAAGGTAATTATAAGATAGGCGTAATAATACATTCCTATAATCGTTACATTGGAATATACAAATGAATGAGGAAGTAATAATAGTGCCATAATTAATGGCGCATACTTACGAAGTGGATATGAATTATTTGCCTTATAGCAATAAGAGAAATAATAAATGCTTAGGCAGTATATTATTACCATAATTACATCAGTAATGATTCTTACCTTCACCCAACTGCCTGTAAACCAAAAGATAACAGCCATAACATGAGCCATATGTAATACTTGAAGCTCTGTTGAATAGTACCAGCTGGTAGTTATCATCTTTCTTTCATCTGATAAGAGTTTTCCAAGCATCATCTCAGATGCAAGATCAGAATCTGCAAACCTAATTGCGCATTTAATTATAAAAATTACATCAACCACAAAAATAATGGCAAATAATATCCACATTATTATTTGCCATACTTTTTGATTTTTATTGTCGTTACGCTCTAGCATATTATTATCCATTATATTTTATCTTCCCAGTAAGTTAATCTTCTTCTCCATAAGCTCTGGGTTGGTTGCGAATGAAAGTGCTGTCTTTGCTGTGATTCTGCCGGCCTTTAAGAGGTTCATAAGGCTGGTATCCATAGCAATCATATTGTTTTCTGCTGATGAAGCTATCATACCATCTATCTGGTGAATCTTTGATTCACGGATCATGTTACGGATAGCTGGAGTAAGTGTCATAACTTCAAATGCCGGAACGATGCTGCCGTCAACAGTAGGTACAAGCTGCTGCGATACAACTGCCTGAAGAACCATAGAAAGCTGAGTAGCTATCTGGTGCTGCTGGCTAGGTGGAAATGCATCTATGATACGGTCGATAGTGTTGCTGGCTCCGATAGTATGAAGTGTAGAAAGGACAAGGTGTCCTGTCTCTGCTGCTGTCATAGCAACATTCATAGTCTCGTAATCTCTCATCTCACCAAGAAGGATAACATCCGGGCTCTGACGAAGAGATGCTCTAAGAGCTGTAAGATAAGAGTCAGAGTCTGTAATAATTTCTCTCTGGCTGACTATACACTGCTTGTGCTGGTGAAGGTATTCGATAGGATCTTCAAGTGTAATGATATGACCTGGTCTTGTGTTGTTGATGTGGTCTATCATACAGGCAAGAGTAGTAGACTTACCACTACCTGCAGGTCCTGTAATAAGAACAAATCCCTTCTTCTTATCTGCGAAATTAATAATAGTTTCCGGAATACCCAGGTCTTCCGGCTTAGGTATGCTGAACTTGATAACTCTGATTACTGCAGAAAGAGAACCTCTCTGCTTAAATGCATTGATACGGAATCTGGCAACACCTGGAAGAGCAAATGAGAAGTCATCATCACCATCTTCCATAAGTCTTGCAAGCTCACGGTTACGTGCAAGAAGATATATCTCGTTAACTAATCTTTGTGTATCATCCGGAAGAAGTCTTTCTCCCTCATCAACTATCTGACCATGTAATTTATATGAAAGAGGACGACCGGCTACGATAAATATATCCGATGCTCCTTCAGCTGTAATCTTCGCTAATGTCTCTTTGAATTCCATAATTGCCTCCCAAGGTTTTATACTCTATAAAAATATAATATACCCCTAACAATTAGGGGTATTAATTATCATAAACTATTGAATTAAAAGATGAAGTGGTTCTTCCTCTGGCTCTTCGCCGCCATCTGTAACCTTCTTCCAGCATACAATCTCTGATACACCTTCACCCTCAAATGAAAGTACTCTAAGTTTTGATAAGATATAGCTGTTATCATCTATAGGTGTCTTGTAAGAGATATATAATCCTTTAGCATTCTCAGTAATAGTAAGGTCATCCTGACCGTCAAGATTATCTCTTACCATATCGTAGTATTCATATATATCAATAAATCTGTCCATTGTAAGCGTATGAACATTAACATTAAGAAGAAGGTCGTTAATCTGGGCCGCTCTCTCCTGGGCCTTGGTATTAGCCTCATAGTAAAGCTTAGAACTATCTGTTGCCTCTATAGTAAGATTGTAATCAGATCTTGCCTGAACATAAGATATAGTGGCAAATGTTACCAGCGCAAGAAGTACAAAGGTAACTAAAACCAGAGAAGTTCCAACACTGAAGCCTCCCTTTTTCTTCTCTTCTATATGCTCTTTTTCAACGTTTTTTTGTAATCTCATAATTAAAAATTATTAGCTTTCTTTGTATCTATGCTATATATTTCTTCTTTATCAGATGTGACCTTGGCAGATATCTTTTGACATCCCTTAACCTCATCATCCTCTGTAATCTTAACTGTAAGGATATACTTACCATTATCCTCTACAGGATTAAAGTCTTTATCGTAACTAAGCACAAATGTATTAGCATCAGCGATAACTCCAGCTTCGTAGCACTTCTGAAGAGTTTCTAATGGTTCACTTGATGAACTAATTATACTTATGGCACTTTCACAAACCATAGCACTATTAGTTATAGCCTGACTCTTCTTATCTGTAACATGTGCATTAACAAAGAACTGTATACACAGGGCTCCGCACACCATAAAAAGACCGATGGTTATGATTATCTCCATAAGAAATAGTGAGTTTCTAGATCTTTGCTGCTTATTCATGCTCCGACGCCTCCCCAACTATATTCTTATAAAATGATATCTCCTGACCATCTTCACTGGTTACAACAATATTCATAATACTATTTGTGACAAATGTTACTTCAAGACCCTTTGCAGGCAGAATATCAGCTCCGTTACTATAATCGAATTCCAAATCTGCAGGAGCAGTAATCTCTTTAAGATAACCATCTTTAACATAAAGATATGTAATATAATCAGTTCCTTCTATGTTAGATGTAAGCTCTATAAGAGCATTGCCATCATAATCAGTAACATAGATAGCATCTTTTTCATTATAATTCTGAAGTTTGTTGCTTATATAATAGTAAGCTGTACGCTTAGCATAGTTTTTGTCCATATCTTTTGTAGTACCTGAATATATCTTAGTTCCAAAAAGTACTACAAAAAGCGCAGCAATCATAAATACTGCAAACAGTACAAGTATGAATATGAAGTCCACCACAAAGCGGCGTCTCTTTGCAAAATCCACTTTTCTTACCTTTCTAAATCAAAGGATAACCCTTTTATTCTTCTTCCTTAACTTCAACTATCATATAGCTTGGGTATATATTGGCACCTATCATCTCGTAGTCGATAATATAATGCTCTTTGTCATAATTAAGCCCATAATGCTCTTCCATATATTCCACAGAAGGTGGATAGGTACCCTCTACTGCATAGCAGTGAGCTATATCCTTCTTAACAGCTTCCTCTAAGATAGTCTTATCATCTAAAGCAGAGCTGTTAGAAAGCATAGATACTCCAGAGAGGAATACTACAATAACTGCCACAAATATAATTATTGAGAAAAATGTGGAAGATACTATCTTCTTTTTTGAATGATCATTATCAAATCTGTTCATAAAGTAAACCTTTAGCCTATACTTGTCATGATACCTACAAGTGGAAGCATAACTGACATAAGTACAAGACAAATGAATATTGAAAGAACTATAACAAGTGTTGGCTCAATAACAGCTATAGCATTGGAAATTCTTTCATCAACTTCCTGCTCGTAGCCATCTGCAATACGTTCAAGAACTTTGTCCATAGCACCTGTCTTATAACCAACCATAAGCATCCTTGAATATGTATTAGAGAATATACCAGCTCTACCAAGTGCATCAGATATAGTCTTACCTTCTGCCATATATTCCTTGCACTTCTCTATCTTTTCCTGCATCTTTTTGTTATCTACAAGTCCAGATATCATATCAAGACTTTCGTCTATATCAAGTCCTGCTGACATAGTCATAGCCATAGCTGAGGCAAATCTTCCTGAAGCAATCTTGTCAGATAAAACTCTTGTAACGATAAAGCTGTTAAACATCTTAGCTTTAAGCTTCTTTCCAGCCTTGGTCTTTGTAAGAAGGAAAAATGCTACTACAAGTGCTAAGAATATGCATACAAATATAACTGAATACTTGCTAAGCGCTGTTCCAACATTTAACAGTCCTCTTGAAAGACCTGTCATCTCGCTGCCAAGTTCTGTAAATACCTTGTTAAATATAGGAAGAACCTTAATAACGAGAACTAGAATAACAACAAGCATCATAGCAATAATGATAAATGGATATGTTACTGCGTTCTTGATTCCCTTGGCTATATTCTCTTCACGTCTGTAGTGCGATGCCAGTGAACGCATAACTTCATCAAGCTTACCTGACTTCTCACCAATCTCAACCATATCAAGAGCATACTTAGGAAATACCCTGCTGGTTGCAAGAGCCTTGTGGAATGAGCTTCCCTCATCGCATTTTTCCTGAATAAGTTCAAGAATCTCTCTGCCCTCTTCATTATCTGTATCCTCATTCATAACCATGATACCTTCCATAGGTGAGATACCTGCGTCAAGTACCATAGCCATCTGGTCACAGAACATGGCTAGTTCTTCATTGTTAAGCTGCCTAATTTTTTTACTCATAAATACTCCTTTCGAAAGCGCCCCTTTTTCCTCGCTCCCGATTAATACATATATTTTACAGTGTAATTACTTTTATTAGTTATAAAGTCCTTGGTTTTCTTGCTTGAACTTGTAGATGCGAATGTTGGATCCATAAGGGTCCAGTTCTTGCCATCAAACTTAATTATGCCGTCTATCCAGCCCTTATCCTTAACATAGACGCTAATCCATGCATGGTAAGCATCTCCGGCATAACCTATCTCAAGTCTTGTTGGTATATTCTGACTTCTAAGCATAGAAGCCATAACAGCAGAATAATCAAAGCAGATACCAGTCTTAGAATCTAATACAGTATCTACTACTGGAAGGTAGCCACTTGATACTGTTGCCGCCTTGTCATAATCATAGGTAAAGTTGTTCACTACATAGTGGTAAACTGCTTCTACTGCTTCTAAATCTGTATCACAACCTGATACTAAAGAAGCTGCCTTAGTTACCACCTTGGAATTAGAATTGAAATTAACATACTGGTTTGGATATAGATATGGTCCAAATGTATTAGTTATATTAAATGTTACATTCTCTGTATAAACTACAGCATACTGGTTCCCACCAATACCTTCATAGCAGCCAAGCTTATATGAGCCTGAACCACCTGTAAGAGGCATAACAGTTGCCACCCCAGTAGCTATCTTATATGTATATGCTGACTGCCCAGGTCCAGTAATCTGAAACTTAACATTGGTACTTGAACCCTTATAGGTAACAACAATATATCCTTCTGAATTATTAGAAATATCTACACTAACATAGTCATTGCCAGTTACGCTTGTTCCTGGTGCTGTTGGTGTAAGAACATTAGCAAGGTTGTTTCTTGGATCAGAGCCTATACTCTCTATAGTTACTGCTTCGGCCTGTTCAGAGTTACTATCAATAGTTACCTCTACTGTGTCGCTAGCCTGACCGTCTCCATCCTTAACCTCTACAGGTTCAGATGTATCTGTCCCCTGATTAGAAGCTGTATCTTTATTCTCTTTATTATTATCTGTATTACCAGTACTCTGATTATCCTGAGCAGTAGATGGTGAAGCCTGTTCCACACTATTCTCAGTGCCATTAGCCGCACTATTCTCAGCCCCAGCTTTACCACAGCCGGCGCATACAGATATTGTCATTATTAAAATGTAAGCAATAAGTCTATTCTTTCGCATACATCCTGCCCCAATAATACATCTAGTGCCTTATTAAATAACCTATAGCACATACCTATCTATATTATATTCTTATTTTATATAATTTTCCACTTTGATTCTTACCAAGCGTTAATCCCTACACCAGATTTCTTAGACATCCGCCCAAACAAGAAAATTCCCCCAGAAAAGCAAGGGCAGCCTTAACTGGGGGATACATGTGTACACTATGGTACATCACAAGGGGAAAAGACGGAGTGCGTAGGTAGGAACGTGGAGGGGAGCAATCTTCCTTACTCACTTCACTCCGCCGAGGTGCTATATTTTGTTTTTGCCTGCCTCGAATATCACAGGCATGAAGCATTTAGTTTTATTGCCCGCAGGCATTTGCCTGTGATTATTCGTGTCTAAGCGCTTCGATAGGGCTTAGCTTTGCAGCCTTCTTGGCAGGGTAGATACCAAAGAAGATACCTACTGCAGAAGAGAAGACGCTTGCGCCAAGCACTGTTACTATGTCGATTGTCGCCTTGAAATCAAGGAAGTATCCTACGATGCTGGCAAGAGCAACACCTGTGATGATACCGATGATACCGGCGCAAAGTGATATAAGTCCTGATTCTATAAGGAACTGAAGCATAATAGTTCCTGTTCTTGCTCCAAGTGCCTTTCTGATACCGATTTCTCTGGTTCTTTCTGTAACTGATACCAGCATGATGGTCATAACTCCGATACCACCTACAAGAAGGGAGATACCGGCTACAACAACTACGAAGAGAGTAATTGTTCCCATAACATTGTTTATCTGGTCCATAACTGAGTTGAAGTCCTGAATATTGATTACATTCTTACCTCGGCAGTTATGCTTTGATTCCATAATAGCCTGTATCTGTGCTGCAAGAAGAGTTGTATCTGCAGTTCCTGCTGTAAATACATAGAACCCTGAAAAACCATCTGCGGCAAAATCCCAGTTATATGCATCACCAAAGACTGTATATGGTATCTCCATTTCAACCTCATCCTCGTCATACATCATGTTGAACATCTTAGATGGATTAGCTTTACGGACACCTACTATGGTTATATCCATAACTTTACTGCCAAGTTCAACTTCTATCGGCATACCTACAACATCTGTAGTACCAAAGAGGGCTATGGCGCTTTTTTCTTTAATTACACATACATTCTTGTGCTCATTAACTTCTTCTTCAGTAAAGTATCTACCTGATAACATAGGGTCTTTGCTATATAGCTCAAGATCTTCTGTACCAGATGTTATCCAAGTGGTGAAAACACCCTTTTGACTTGTTGATGTTCCGTATGTATTGATTGTTGGCGTTGCTCCTAAAACACCATCAAGTTCTTCTATAGCCTCTAAATCATCAAAGCTAAAACTAACATCTTCAGCATCAGCATTGTTGCTGTTAATACCTACATACATCTGTCCACCAGCTAGTGAATCAAGGCTACCGCTTATCTCACCGCTAACACCGTTACCTAAGCTTATAATAAGAATAACTGAGGATACACCGATGATGATACCAAGCATAGTCAGGAATGTTCTGACCTTGTTGGACCGGATATTCATAAGCGCCAGTTTTATATATTCTTTAAACTGTCCCATAATACCACTCCTAATTATTCTTCTACATGACGTACATCACTGTAAGTTACTAATACCTGGCTACCGTCCTGAAGGCCTGTATTAATAAGTGTTATTACCTGATCGCCTTCTTTGATTCCTTCTACGATTTCTATCTCTGTACTTGATGTAATACCTGTCTTAACATAGACTTTCTTAGCAACATCACCCTCTACTATGTAGCAGAATTCGCCTTCTCTATCTACATTAACTGCTGAGATAGGAACAATAATTGCATCATCATTCTTAGCAGTATGAATAGTTGCTTTGCCTGAAATTCCTAGATATACATATTCATCTGGATCTTCGATTGAGATTGTTACATCTACAGTAGAAGCTGTACTGTTGGTATTATTGGCAGTTGTCTGTACTGTAGCGATTCTGGCAATATCCTTAATCTTACCTTTATATTCATGACCAGCAATTGTAATATCTGCTTCCTGGTCTACTGCTATCTTTTCAAGGTCAGCTCTACCTGCACCATATACAAGATTGATGTCTGTTGCTGACTGAATAGTAAGTACTGCTGCACCTTCTGTTGTTGTTGCACCAGACTTTACTGATACAGCTGATACGATACCATCAAATTCTGCCACGATACCTTCCTGTGCTGAAGCAAGCTTGTTGTTTGCATCAGTTATCTGAAGATTTGTAAGTTCATTAGATGCTGTAAGAGCCTGTCTCTTAAAGTCATTAAGCTTAGATGCTTCTGAAGAAGACTTATTAGACTTAGCTTCTGAAAGCATAGTATTAAGTTTCTCAAGATCCTTCTTTGCAAGTCTAAGAAGTTCATCCTTATTTTCTGATGCTGTAAAATCTGCTTCAAGTAATGCTGATTCTGTCTTAAGCTGCTGACCTACAGCATTGGCCTCAAGGATTAATGAGTCATAATACTGAACATCATCAAGCTGATCTCCTACACTCATATAATTAGGATGATCCTGCTTGAACTTAGCTTCCTGTCTTTCAAGCTCCATGATAAGTCGGCTATTCTCATCCTGCTTTCTGATATTATCTTCCTTCTTAGCAGTAAGCTCATCCTTAATACCATTCTCTAAAGCGTAGATGTAATCTTCCTGAGCATCGATAGCTGCCTGAATCTCATCTACCTTAGAAGTTGCTGTTGTATATTTATTTCTAGCAGTGTTATCATCTGAGATTGTCGAAGCATATGTATCATTTTCAGCAAGAAGCTTAAGGTTGTTCTGGCTGATTGAAAGGTCGATACTTGACTGATCAAATGTTACAAGTACATCACCCTTCTTAACTGCGTCACCAACTTTAACATTAACCTGGTCAACCTTAACTGCTGTTGGTGCATAGTATGTAACTTCGCTATCACTCTTAACTGTACCGCTGGCTGTGATAACCTGCTCTATGCTTCCCTTGGCAGCTGCCATAGTTGTTACCTGAACTCTTGTGTCATTCTTGCTGTTAACTGCATTAATTACAATAAATGCTATGAATAATGCTATGACACCGATGATTATCCACTTTACTATCTTCTTTTTCTTCTTCTTATTTTTAGCCATGTTATTACTCCTCTATACTAATATTTTCCACGTTACATAGCTGTATCTGCTGCTATAGCAGTTTCATTCATGTCTACTGTCTCTACGGTCTGCTCTACATTTGTTGCTATAGGCGCTTCCTGACCATAAGGCACAAAGTCTGGATTAATATAATCCGCTTCTATCTTTCCATCTTTAATCTTGATAATTCGCTGAGCCTGAGCTGCAATATCATTATCATGAGTGATAATAATAAGTGTTCTGTCCTGACTCTGAAGCTTCTTAAGTATATTCATAACTTCAACTGTTGAGTTTGAGTCAAGGTTACCTGTTGGCTCATCTGCCAGAATAATAGGTGGTGCCTGAGCAATTGCTCTTGCTATAGCTACACGCTGCTGCTGACCACCGGACATCTCTGAAGGCTTATGGTCCATTCTGTGTCCAAGACCTACGCTTTCAAGAGCTGCCTCTGAAAGTCTTTCTCTTTCGCTCTTTTTTACTTTTCTATATATAAGTGGCAGTTCCACGTTCTCAAATGCTGTCAGGTTAGCAATAAGGTTAAATCCCTGGAAGATAAATCCAATTTCTTTATTTCTAATATCTGACAGTTCATCATCATCAAGATCTGATACATCTTGTCCATTTAAGACGTAAGTTCCTGATGTTGGTACATCCAGGCATCCAAGCATATTCATAAGTGTAGACTTACCTGAACCTGAGTGACCTATTATGGCAATAAGCTCGTTACGGTATATATCAAGGCTTATACCATCTAAAGCTCTTACTTCATTTTCCCCGGGATTATAGATCTTCTCCATATCCCTTATCTTTATTAAAGGTTCCATATTGTTCCTTTCTTTATTTTCTCCCTGATTATTTTAAAGGAGAGGCTTCGAAGGGAAGTAATGGCCGCCCTTCGAAGCTTATGAAGAACTAAATATTTAATTTATGTCTAATTAAATATCTGTTTATTATGTAGAATATTGCTCCAAATACTAATGTAAGTACTATGATAAAGAGTGCTACTGTTGGAATATCTATACCATAATATTTATAACCATCAATGTATACTGTTCTCGATGGATCAATTGTCCTTGCAACCGAATTAGCAACATTCATTAATACGATATAAAAACCTATGAAGATTACTGTACCAAGAGCTTTTTTTCTCTTATTAGCAAGATTTCCAAATGCCATAGCAAGGAAGATCATGATATATCCGCAAATTGATGTTATGATTGATGCTGTTCCCATCCATAAAACCATACCTATAAGAGAAGTTCCAAAAGCTGCCTGTGCTCTTTCATTAACCTCACCAAAATGTTTAAAGATATATGCTATGTCTTTAATTACTAAATCATTACTGATATATATTATGATAAACATATCAATAAGTGACACAAGCGCTGCAATAAGCGACCAAATTGTTGCTGAGATTACCTTTGACCAGTAGATAACTCTTGTATCTATTGGAAGAGTGTGTGTGAAATATCCCTGCTCTGAGTAGATTGTGTTCCAATATCTCTTAAGGTTGATTGCAAATGTTCCTATATTAACTGCTCCAAGAGATACTCCAATAAGCACTGAAGAAATCAAAGTGTAAAGGAAAGGCATGCTCTGCTTATTACTCATCGAAATAAATATACCAAAGTTAATGCTTGCAAAGATTGATATAAGGAAGAACATAAGTGGTACTTTTGCTGCTTCTTTGAATTCATATTTAAAATATTTCATATTAGTTCTCCCCCTTTCCATCTTCCATAAACGCTCTTAAGGCTGGATCTGCAAATTTAAAGTTCTCTCTAAAGTAAGCATCTACGCTCATACCGTTGTTTGCTCTGATGTCATCAACTGTCATCTGACCAACAATGTGGCTGTCATTAATGAAGATTACCTGATCTAAGATGTTCTCAATATCTGCTATAAGGTGAGTAGAAATGAGAATTGTTGCATTAGAATCATAGTTATCAAGAATAACTTTAAGGATGAAATCTCTTGCTGCTGGGTCAACACCGGCGATAGGCTCATCTAAGATGTAGAGCTGTGCTCTTCTTGACATAACAAGTACTAACTGAACCTTTTCCTTTGTACCCTTTGAAAGATGCTTAAGAGGCTTCTTTGTATCTATACGAAGTCTGTTAAACATGTCGTAAGCTCTGTTCATATCAAAGTCAGGATAGAAAAGTGCAAATGTCTTAGCAATATTTTCTACTGTCTTACTCATATCAAGATAGTTAATATCTGGAAGATATGAAATCATAGCCTTACTCTGAATGCCTACTGGATTACCTCCTACAAGAATCTGTCCCTCCTCCTGTACGAGAAGTCCGTTTAATAATTTAATAAGTGTTGTCTTACCACTTCCGTTAGGTCCAAGAAGACCTACAATGTGTCCGCTCTCCACTGCGAAGTTTACATTGTCAAGTGCAACTGTGTTACCATAACGTTTTGTAACATTCTGACACTGGATTAATGTACTCATTTTATTGCTCCTTTCACTAATTCTAAAATATCTTCCCCTTTAACATCGAGGGCTTTCATGTCCTCAACGAATTTCTTTACTGTTTTATCCACCGCACTTTCATTTGCTCTCTGGATATCTGAAACATTGTCAGTTACGAACTTACCACTTGTTCTGTTGGTATAGATCAGACCTGTGTGCTCCAGTTCCTGCAGAGCCCTCTGCATAGTATTAGGATTAACGCCTGCTGCCATGGCTAATTCTCTTACGGATGGAATCTTGTCTCCTGGCTTGTAAACACCAGTTACTATGTCATTTTGTAATCTTTCTACAACCTGTATGAAAATAGGTTTGTTAGAATCAAATTCCCATGCCATATCTTTCCTCACTTTCTTTTGTTATTTTAGCCAGTTAATTCGGCATTAACTGAGTTTTCACTAATTTGGTGCGTTTCTGCACTGTTTTATTGTACTGTTGTACTGCTCTATTACTGTACTAGGTACATAGTACAATGATACGTTAAGTATGTCAACACTATTTTTTAAATTTTTTGATATTTTTTCAAAAACCCACTGTTTTCAAGGCTTTTCGGCCAGCATTTTTTTATAAATAATAGGAAAATGTGGAAAGATAACTGTATTAAGGATATAATTGTGACTATCTTTTAAGACTTTTATGAAAGGCATATAAATATGTATAAGATAATGACAGTTGATGAGGCGGTGGACCTTATTAATGAAGGAGATGTAATCTGCACCAACTCATTTCTTGGAATAGAAAACCCTGTAGAACTACACGAGGGTATATATAAGAAGTTTAAGGCAACAGGTAAGCCTTGCCACCTTACTATGATTTCCAGCGCAGGTTTTGGAGTCTGGGATGAAAACGCCTGTGCGGAGCGCTATATAAGAGAAGGGGCAGTTGATAAGATTATCTGCGGGCATTTTGGTGCTATGTATTCTACTAAGATGCTGGTACTTCAGGACAAGTTCGAAGCCTACAATCTTCCACTTGGTTGCATATCCCATGCAATACGTGCTCAGGCTGGCGGTCTGCCTGGTGCACTTTCCAAGGTTGGACTTGATATTTTCGTTGACCCTAGAGTTGAGGGACCTGGCATCAACAACATATCTAAAGATGATTCTTTAGTTAAGAATGTAGAGGTTGATGGTGAGGAGTTTCTTTATTATAAGCTTCCTAAGATTAATGTAGCTCTTATGAAGGGTACTGCTGCAGATAATCGTGGCAATATCTCATTTGACGATATGTATATATCAGGTGACGCCCTGTCTATAGTACAGGCAGTTAAGGCTAACGGAGGTAAGGTTATCGTTCAGGTAGACCGTATTACTTCTACTCACTCAAGACCTCGTAACACAATTATTCCTGGTTGCTTTGTAGATGCAATTGTTGAAGTTAAGGCTAAGCCTAGACATGCAGCATTTGAATCACTGACTGGTAGCTTTGATATTCCTTATGACCAGTGGCAGGACTGGAATGAGATGCTTGAAGGCCGTACTGCTACTAAGTCAAATGCTGTAAACGTTGCAGCTAATATAATAGGTAGACGCGCTGCGAAAGAGCTTCGCCCTGAAGATATAGTTAATATAGGTGTTGGTATTCCTGAGATGGTTTCCAAGTACGCCCGTGAAAGTGGTATCCTGGATGATGTTACTCTTACAGTTGAGGCCGGTGGTATCGGTGGTTTCCCTGCTTCTGGTAAGGTCTTCGGTGCTGTTATAGGTGCTGAGGTTATGGTTGATATGGCTAACCAGTTTGACCTATATAACAACGGGGGACTTGATATCTGCTTTATGGGTGCGATTGCCGTGGATAAGTATGGTAATGTTAATGCTCACAGAGGGCCGGGAGCATTTGCCGGTATAGGTGGATTTGCTAATATTACTGCAAAGACTAAAACTGTTATCTTCTGCTGCACCTTTAATACCAAGGGACTTGTTGTAGAGGATCATGATGAGAAGGTTACTATAAAGCAGGAAGGCTCTATAGCCAAGTTTGTAGATAAGGTTCACAGCGTTAGCTTCTCAGGAAAGCGTGCTCTTAAGAACGGACAGAGAGTTCTTTATGTTACTGAGCGCTGCGTATTTGAGCTTACAGATAAAGGGCTTAAGCTTGTTGAGGTTTATCCTGGTGTGGATATTGAGAAGGATATACTTAGCCAGCTGCCATTTAAGGTTGAGGTTGATGAGAGCCTGTAGTTACAGGTAAAGATAGGGATTATAAGCGGTCTTACATAGGCCGCTTTGTTTTTAATTATGAAGATAACGACACATAAGTACACAATGTCAAAAGTTAATACTGAGCTTGTGGATGAGAGGCTTTTTGAGGCTGCCTGCCAGAAGTTTGTACACAGGGTACAAGGAGCTAATGGTATTGGGACACTTTCTGAGAAGACAGTTCATGCTGTCCTTAAGTACTACTACTGCCCTGATGAAGCTCATCATGAGATTAAGATTGGTGACTATGTGGCGGATGCATGTATAGATGGGGAGATATATGAGATACAGTCTAAGGCATTCCACCTACTGCGAGGGAAGCTGACTGAGTTTCTTAAAGAATATGATGTGACTGTGATTTATCCAGTAGCTATAACCAAGTTTTTAAGGTATGTTGATCCAGATACTGGGGAGATTACTAGTCCTAAGAAGTCTTCCAAGAAGGGTAGCATATATGATGTGGTTCCGGAATTATATGGGATAAAGAGCTTTCTTAATAATCCTCGGCTACATATTGTTATCTGCTTTATTGAGATGGAGGAATACAAGCTTCTTGATGGATATGGTAAGGACAGGAAACACCATGCTACCAAGACAGACAGGATTCCAACTAAGATTATTGGGGAGTTTAGGATAGAGGAAGTGGATGATTATCTTAAGTTGCTGCCTGAGGGGCTGCCTGAGAGGTTTACTAATAAGGATATAAGTTTGCTAAGTGGATATCATGTAAGCTACTGCCAGATGCTGACTAATGTGCTTTCAAGCGTGGGGCTTATCGATAAAGTTGGTAAGGTTGGGAATGCTTTGCTTTATGAAATAGGTCACGCTGGCCGATAGATCTTTGGTTCGTTCACAATAGATGTTAGTTTAATAAAAAAGGCGCAGGTTTCCTGCGCCTTAAGTAGTTTATGAATAAAGATAATTAGAAGCTCATGCCGCTACGGCCTTTGTACTCATCATACTGTTTGCCAAGAGTAAAGAGGTTATATGGCATAAATATAAGAACTGCAATCATAGCAATACCAGTGATAGTAGGTCTTCCACCTTGAGTTAATAATATAATCATGCTTATTACATATACAACAGCACCTGCAATTGCTGCATACATATTAAGTATAAAGTATGCTGCTAAAACAAGGATTGCTGATACAGCTAGCAGAGCAAGCCATGTATAATTAGCTCTTATAACTTTATTTAAAGCATCTTCATCTACATAATAGAACATATTATTTCGAGCTGTATTTAATATTTCAGCTTTCTGTCTTTCTATCGAGATAATATTCATTATTACTGTAAGAATAGTTATAACCACTGAAGCAATCATAGTTGATTTAAGGTTGTTCTTTAACTTTGTATTTTCAGGAAGGTTAAGAAATTCTTGCTTTGAAAGTCCAGCTGGTGTTCCATAATTACCAATTCCACTCTGGACGAAAGGCTGTGGTGCCTGGCCATATGGTTGCTGATATGATGCTGGGTTTGGGTTTACTGGTGCAGCCTGCTGAGGTGCTGCCTGTGCTGTAAGGTCTGCTCCGCAGCCTGTACAAAATCTACTACCATCTGGGTTCTGTGTTCCACATTGCTGACAAAATGCCATTGCGTTTTCCTCCGTTTTCTACTTTTAAAAATATTTTCCCTTTATAATGCCCTAATAAGTGCAACTTATTTACCTATATAAAATTATAGGCATAATTCATACTTTTACATAATATACTATATAAAATATAGTTTGCAATAATTATTTAACGGCTATTATGCTTCGTAGTCCATGCATACTCTGCTAGCTGTATAAGGTCTAACCTTACCATCAGCTACAGCTACATGAGCTGGATGAACTGCATATCCCTTAAGAGATGCCTCGTCTTCAAATGAAGAATCCAGCATAAGGTCACAGTTAGATGAAGCAAGAGGATCAATATTTACCTTTATATCTATCATTCCTGGTATCTGACCCTTAAGCCCTTCAAGTCCCTCCTTTATACCTTTCTTTATATCAGCCTTCTGGGCATCTGAAAATTCATCTTTTAATGTCCAAAGAATTACATGTTTAACCATTTTTATATCCTCCAATAAAGATTTTCTACCCTTAAATCCTAACATTTTTGCTATTCACCAACAATATAAAAATACCCTGTTTCAAATATTCTATAAAATTTTTATTGCCGCTATATGCCTAGATTTTACAAGGTTTTAAACTGTTTGTTGTAAATATATTTTATTTTTTGTAAATTATAGTTGACATTATGTAAGGGTGATGTTATTCTATGCTTGTAAAGTATATATGACATTTTGTCAGCATGCATTTTGATAAAGGCTTCAAAGCTAGCAGGAAGCCAGCGTCATCCCGGGTATGTATAACTGACAGGATGCAGTAAACAGAAAAATTAAAATATCATTTTAAGATTTACATAGGAGGAAATTATTATGAGTACATCATATCTTTTAGGAATTGGAGTTGGTTTGGCACTTTGCCTTGTAGTTAAAATCTTCTTTAAGAAGAAACTTGATATGGATTCACGCTGCGCACAGCTTGATGAAAGACAGCAGATGGTAAATGGAAAGGCATACAAAGCAGCATGGTTCACATTAACTTTTACTGAGCTTGTATATTCAATCATTTCATCGGCTTTAGAAAAAGTATATGTTGAAAGTATGGTTTCTACATTTGCCTGCATAGGAATTAGTATCTTAGTCTTTGCTGGATATAGCATTTTCAATGATTCATATTATGGAATCAATGACAGATATAAAAAATATATTGGATCCTTCGGCTTTATGGGTCTTATATTTGCTGTATTTGCTGTTATACAAATCGCTAGAGGACATCTTTTTGAAAACGGTGTAATTGCTGACACAGGTATGTTTATAGTAGGCGCCGTGATTATGCTTGGTGTAGTGCTTATGACATTTATCCATAATGCAATGAATAAGAATGCTGAAGATTAATCAGGGAAAGTGAGGATTACAATATGAAGAATCTAAAGATAAAATCAGCCAGAGCTGCCCTGGATCTTTCTCAGCAGGAGCTTGCAGAAAAGGTTGGGGTATCCCGCCAGACAATTAATGCTATCGAAAAAGGTGACTACAATCCAACCATCAACCTATGCAGAGCTATATGCAAGGTTCTTGGTAAAACACTGGATGAACTCTTTTGGGAGGAATAAAATAAAGGCTTTGCACATCTTAGTGCAAGGCCTTTTCTTATATAGTGATGTGATTGAATTTGCTTAACGCATACCCTAAACGGGCTTCTTTAAGAATTAATTTGCTATGAGATTGTCGTACAAAGCCTGGCATCCTCTTCTAATTTCGTCGTAGGCTCTTTCGAAGTTTCTTGTGTACCATGGGTCATCAATAAGAGCTGTAGGTGTATCTGTGTATTCCATAAGAGTATGAACCTTACCTTCTGGGTCTTCCCCAAGGATACGGTCTATATAATACATATTCTCTCTATCCATACCGATTATAAGATCATAGCTATCATAGTCAGCCTTCCTAAGCTGGCGGGCTCTATGACTGCCAATAGGAATACCGTGATTCTCAAGAGCCTTCCTCATAGGAGGGTATATGGAATTACCTATCTCCTCTGTTGAAGTTGCAGCTGAATCACAGCATATATATCCTTCTTTATTATTTTCTTTAATTATATAGTCCAGTATGTACTGGGCGCTAACACTACGACATATATTGCCGTGGCAGATGAATAATGCTTTTATAGGCATTTCTTACCTCCAAACCCGCATCAAATTGCATTTCAATTTTCCGTGGGTGCATTTGAACCCACGATAGGAAGATTTTCTTCCAATATAAACGACTATCACTTTCCTGTAAGTTTTAAGAATTTCTTATCGTTCATTTGCTCGTTTGTAACATACTTCCCATCATGGAATAACGCATAATTCGTAATCGGTGTCGGTGCATTCTGTGCTTCTTCTTTGCTTTCAAGATGTATTGCCTTGAATGCAATACCATTTTCTTTTGCTGTCCGCTCCAAAACCGGAACATATTTTGCATTGAATGGGCACTGATTCGTATAGTACAGAACATATCCCTTCTCTTCTATATGCGGATGTTTTGCACATTCCTTAAACACCGGAGCTTTTGCATTTTTATCGAACGGCATATACC
>JAEEGJ010005822.1_pt1 | contig 37972 bp, 27 predicted proteins | sample 8958761 | NCBI WGS metagenome assembly JAEEGJ01 (sample SAMN16246546, study PRJNA631951) | gut metagenome | biome: gut microbiome; feature: rumen; material: RS-attached | host: Bos | place: Iran: Karaj | collected 2018-10
TACCCGACCACCGAAGAATTGCTGCAAAAGCAGGTGGGGAGCGAATGGGACTTGCGCACGGTCATGTTCATCATGAGCCGGAAATTCTAGATTCACGTCATTGCGAGTCCCTGAAAGGGGCGAAGCAATCTTTAGTCTTTTTTTAAATTTTAGAAATGGAAATGCCTGCTGTTGCGGGTATGACGGAAGAACATGAACATCGCTTTAATTATATACTTGGCATTTTTGATTGCGATTGCGGTGCGCAGTGCGCGGCGCGTAAAGGACATTCCGGATTTTTTCGTGGCGCGCAAAGGGGCGTCGGCGAAGGCGGTAGCCGGTAGCCTTGTCGCAACGATTCTTGGCGGGTCGGCCGTGATTGGCGCCGTCGATAGCGGCGCAAAACTCGGCGGGGCCGCGAGCTGGTTCATGCTGGTAGGTGCGCTTGGGCTTTTGGCATTGATTCCGTTTGCAGGCCGTGCCTACAGCCATGGCAAATACGCGCTGCCAGACTTGGTCGAGAACTTGTATGGCAAGGGCCCGCGCATGGTGGCGACCATTGTGATTCCGGTGGCATGGACTGGCATTGTGGCGGCCCAGATTATTGCGGCGGCCAAGCTCCTGATGACTTTTACCTCGATGCCGTACACGACGGCCGCAATCGTTTCGGCGGTCGTGTTTACGGGGTACACGCTCGCGGGCGGCCAGCTTTCGATTTTGCGTACTGACTTTTTGCAGGCATGCCTGATCATTGTCGGGCTCTTGCTGCTGGCGGGCTTTGCAAAGTTTGGTGGCGGTGAGCTCGGCAGCATGTTGGCAAGTGCTTCGACAAGTGTGGCGCCCAAGTTCCCGTTCAACGCGAACTTTACGCCGCTTGACTTGTTCCTTTTAATTCTTACTTACGGCACTACGTATACGGCAGGCCCCGATATTTACAGCCGCATGTTCTGCGCGAAGGATGCGGCGACTGCCAAGAAGGCGATCGGCATGGCCGCATGCGTCTTGATTCCTGTGGCATTCGTGATCGGGTTCCTGGCGGTTTATGGTGTGAACTTTGCTCACGTGCAGGGCGCCCGCATTACGGCGATTGCAGATGCTGTGCTTCCGTCGGCGCTTTTGCCGATATTTGCACTTGCGCTTTTGAGTGTGGTGCTGAGCAGTGCCGATACCACGCTGTTGAGCAGTTCCATTATCATTAACGGATTGTGCCGCAAGCCTACGCTGCTTCAGGCTCGTGTGATTATCTTGATGAACGGCTTGCTTGCCTTGATTTTGGCACTTGTATTCACCGACATTATTGGCACGCTCCTGTTGGCGCTTGCGGTTTATGCGGGTGCGTTTACGGTGCCGATTCTGTGGGGACTTTTGGGCCTTAAGGCGAAACCCAAGTTTGTGGGCGTGGCCATTATGGTAGGTGGAATCTTGGCGCTTGCGGGTAAACTGTGTCCGGCGTTACCGGGTTCGCTTGGCTCGCATACCGGGGATATCCTGATGATTGCCGCGTTTGTGGTGAATGCAATTATCCTTGCGATTGGCCGTGTTCACCCGCGCGTGATTTAAACGGCTTTGGTTAAGCCGCTTTAATTTCTTTATTTAAAATCTTTTGACTGCGTATGGCGACAGTCGGATGTTCGCGGTAAATGACTGCGAACATTTTCGTATACGGAATTTCGCTTTCGGCGAGGTTTCGCATGGCGGCCTTGGCGACTTTTTTGCCGAGTTTTTCGAAGGCGTAGCGGTCGGCTTCATATTCCTGGTGCCAGCAGTAAAGGTGGAATACAATGCGGAACGGAATGGCCGCCAAGTGAAGCCAGAGGATGGATTCTACAAGCGACATGCCGTGGCTTGCAAGCAAGAAGGCGAACAGCCACACAGCCAACAGCAACAGGGCGATTTTCGCGAGGTTCCGCAAAATGCCATGGCGCAATTCCTTGTGACCCTCTTCATGTTTTTTCACGAATTCGTTTTCGGCAGGTTCCTTGCGGTTTTCGGGCAGCGGCACGATGTCGTTCAGCAAAGGAATCAAACGCAATATGGCAAAGATGCCGCCGCGCATTTGCGTCAGCCTGCGCTCGCGAATTTCAAGCACGAGGCGTGCCACGAATTCAATGGCAAGCAATAAGGCGAGTATCAGCGTGGCAGAACTCATCAGAGCTATTCGGGCTTGTTCGTTTTGGCAATAGAATTCAGGCGGCGCAACTTTTCTTCGACGCGGGATTTTTCCCATTCGGTGAAACCCTTGTCGATCGGGTGCGCGTTGTCGTAGTCGTCAAAAATCTGGCGGCCGCGTTCGTTGTCCTTGTCGAGTCCGTGCGTCACGCGTTCGTACCAGTCCTTTTCGAGCTGGCGGTAACGCTTGAGCAATTCGTCGAATGTTTCGGGCAAGCTCACGATGCGCATCACGTCCTTGTTCGCGTCGTTGGTTGCCATGCGGCGCATTTCCTTTACAGGTTGCGCTTGCAGGTTCTGGTCGTTTACGACTAGAGTGATAATCTGTTCGAGCGCGTAACGTTCCATGTATTCCTGGTACGTCTTGATCGCCTGCTGGCGAATGCGTTCGCGCATAAAGTTTTCGCCGAGGCCGTCGATGTGTTCCTTGGTGTAAATGTCGCGAATGGCATTTACTTGCAGGCGCTGGTAAGCGTCGTAAACGTAGCGCACTGTATCGGGGCTAAAGATGCTGTAGAAGGTGGCGGGCACAATGCCCTTGCCGCGCAGCGAATACTTGTAAAGGTTGCGGTCGAGCGCGTAGGCGTTGCGGGCGTAATTCCAGCCCGGCACGATTTCGTTCAGGCGCGGTGCCACTCCCACGAGTTGCGGGTCACCCGGGCGAATCAGCGAGAACGGGAACTTCACGCGCTGCGGGAGCGTGGTGAGTCCGGTTGCAATCAGGGTGAAAGGCGATTCGCGGTAGTTCGCGGGGAACTTGATGTTCACGCCGAGGCCAAAGAACATTCCCTGGCCGGGCATGACTTCTTGGTCGGGCATACGGCCGGTGTGGTTGCTGCCCACGTTTGCGCCATAGCCGAGGTTCCCGCAGCCTTCGGGCCAGAGGGCTGCAATCAAGAGCGAGTGGTGGTGCATTTGGGTCATGGGGCCCACATAAGAGCTGTTGACTTCGCCTTCTTCGATATGGCAGCAGGGTGCAATAATCGAAGACTTGACGATGGCCTTGCAGGCGACCGTCGTGCGGCTCATGAGCACGGAGCCCTGAACTTCGGCACCGGTGTGAATGGTGACCGACTTTTGCACGTTCGAATTTTCGAGAATCACGGAATCGTAAACGTGGCTCGGTTCTTCGAGCGAAGAAAGCACCACGGAATTGCGGATTTTTTCGGCGCCCTCGATGCGTGCGTGGGCACCGATCCAGCTGTTACGAATGATGTTGGTGTTGCAGACGACGGCACCCTTGCCGACTACGCCGAACGGGAGTGCAGTCTCTTCGCGGTAGGCCTTGAGCTGTTCGTCGAAGGCTGCTGCGACTTCGGGGTCCGGCTTGTGGAACAGCTGTGCTTCGACCAGTTCCATGGTAATTTCGGGGAACACGGCGACTTTGCGGCCGCCCATTTCGTTACCCACGTGCATGGAGTTTCCGATCATGTAGCTGATTTTTCCGCTACTGATAATCGAGCCCACGTTCTGCACCACGGCGCTGCTGCGCACTAGAATGTTGCTGAGCATGGCCACCTTGTGGACCAGCGCGTTTTCGATAAAGCAATTGTGTACAAGGCTGTCGTAAATGCCTGTGGGGAACGACACGTCGCCCGGCAATAAAAGCGTTCCGAAGAATTTGGGCAGGTAGACTTCGCCCATGAACGACGAACGGATAATACGGTTCGGGTCGAAGTCGGCTTCGACCATGACCTTGTCCCAAGATTCGGAGCGGTTACCGTTCTTTTCAAGAATCTGGATTTCGTCTTCGGTCAGGTGGCGGTATTTTGCGGTTCCGGACCTGATTCCCTTGAAATTTTCGACGGAGGTCGCCAAAATGCTGTTCTTGAGCACTTTTTTCAATTTTAACAATCGCTGCATGTCGTAAAAATAGCCTAAATTTGGGTGGATGATGAAAGAGCTGCTCTATAATTTGATACGAAAACACAAGTATAGTATCTCGATTTATACCGAAGAGATCTTTGAAAGACGTTGTCAAGAAGAAATTATCCGCAGTGACGAGGATAACAGCTCGTTTGTATATCTGGAATTCGATTTTGAAACTCTGAAAAAGGAACTGCCCGACGAAAGCGAATACGCCCAGTTCTGGAATTCCATTTTTGCCGTATTGAGCAGTGGCAGCCGCGGAAGCGACATTGTCGGGTTCCTGGAACATGAATCGGGAATCGGCATGCTTTTGCTCGATTCTAAACTCGATGGCTGGCTGCGCGTGAAGGGCCGCATTGAACAGAAGGCCGATGCCGACAATAACGGGAAAATCAAGGCCATTTTGGACAAAGTCGTCAAGCCGATTCTTTATCCGGCCTGTATCCAGAATATGCCTGCGCCGGAGAGCACCGCTGTTTAGTTATGGCTGTTTCTAAAGTACTTGTTATCGGTTCGGTTTACCCGCGATTCCACGAAGACGCCGAAGTCCCCTGGCTGCGAGCCTCGATTGCGCACCTCAAAAAGGCGGGCCTCGATATCCAGGTTTTGGCGCCTGCATACAAGGGTCTGAAGAGCCACGAAATCGATGGCGTGAAGGTCAACCGATTCCGTTACGCACCTGCAAGCTGGGAATTCTTGACCCACGAAGAAGGCGCTCCCAGCAAGATGGCGAACAAGCCCTGGTTGCAGCTTTTGGCGATTCCTTACATCATCAGCGGGTTCTTCAAGTGCATTAAAATCTGCCGCAAGTTCAAGCCCGATATTATTCACGCGCACTGGCCGTTTCCGCACGCCTACATCGCGCTCGGTGCCGCTAAGTTGTTCAAAATTCCGCTGGTGCTGAATTTTCATGGCGCAGAGCTTTTGCTGATCCGCAAAAAGAAATGGGTCAAGCCGCTCCTTAAATTTGCCATTAGCCAGGCGCAGGCCGTATTCGCAAATTCAAGTTTTACCGCCAGCAAAATCAAGGCCCTCCGCAATGTCGATGTCGAGTGGAGCCCGTATGGCACAACTTTAGAAGGGGGAAGTCTCCCCCTCGTTTCTGCCTCGGCATCCACTACCCCCTCTAGCGGGGAAGTGTCCCCGCAACGCCCCTCGCCGCATCCCGTCCAGGGCAAGTTCAAAATCTTGTTCGTCGGGCGCCATATTGAACGCAAGGGCATTCGCTACCTGATCGAAGCGGCCAAGTACCTGCCCCGCGACCAGTTCGAAATCCGCATTGTGGGTGTCGGCGATTTGACCGAAGAATTGAAGAAGCTGGCTTCGGAGTCTGCGACCCCGGATTCTGCCGAAATTATCTTTACCGGAAAGCTTTCGCCCGAAGCGCTCGCGAATGAATACAAGTCCGCCAACGTCTTCACGCTCCCGGCGATTGTCGACAGCAAGGGCGACACCGAAGGTCTCGGCGTCGTGCTGATTGAGGCCATGGAACTCGGCCTCCCGATTGTGGCAAGCAATGTGGGCGGAATCCCCGATGTCGTGATTGATGGCGAAACAGGAATCCTCGTTCCCGAAAAAGACCCCGAGGCCCTCGCAAGCGCCTACAAGCGTCTCGCCGCCGAGCCCGGACTCATAAAGCAATTACTCGCCGGCGCCCAGAAGCGCATCAACGAATGCTTCACCTGGGACGGAATCATCGAGCGTCAAATCGCGGTCTACAACAAATACCATTCCCATTCAAGGTCGTAGTTGCTGTTGTAATCTTCGTGCTCCTTGATATCGGTAGATTTTAGGTACCCGATATTGGAAGTCGTAAAGCATTTACCTGAAGTATAAGAGTCGTTTACCGAAACATCTTCGTCAATGACTTTGGGGCAAATTTTAATCTGGTCCGTCCCCTTGTTGATTGTATAGGATTTGGTGACGGAACCGCTCCATAGCCTGGTGTCTTGCTTGTCAATAAAGGTGGTGGTGTTTATGGTTTGCCCTAAAACGCCGTCGCTGTAAGTGTAAATCGTGAACGAAACTTCCGGGTCGCCAGCGTTGTCAAAACCATCCCAATCACTTGAAAGCTGCTTGTAATAGGTCAGGGTGACTTTCATCGATTTTGCGGTGGTCAAGTAGTAGACGGCGCTAGAGCTGCTTGATGTATAACGCGATGAACTGCTTGAAACATAGCTGCACCTGTATCCGTAATAAGAACAGCAATAGCTGTCGCTATAGGAACTGGTGCCCAAGCGGCATTTATCGGATTCACTCATGTAGCTGGAACTGCTGGAGTTATAGCACTGGAATCCGTATTGAGAACAGCAATAGCTATTGCTCTTTGTGCTCGTGCCTAAACGGCATTTTTCGTACTCACCCAGACTGGAGCTGCACTTGTATCCGTAATTGGAGCAGCAATAAGTGTCGCTATAGGAACTGATGCCCATTTGGCATTTTTCAGATTCGCTCATATAGCTGGAGCTGGAACGATAATGGTTTTCTTCAGACTCTACGGCTTCGTTATTTGCTTCGCGGTAATTGGCGTCCAGATCGTCTTCGATGGAATTGAAGGGGTTTTCATCGCTACAGGCGGCAAAGAGAGCAAGGCATGCGAATAAGTAAATCTTTTTCATTTTCAATTCTCCTACCATGCAAAGTCAAGGCTAAGGCGCCAAGATTCACCGAGTCTGTAGTTGATGTGTTCATTGGAGTAGGTGACAGCGTTGATGCATACCACTTGCCATTGGATTGATACGTGGCGCGAAATTTCAAGGCCTGCGCCAACGAATCCTATGAATTCCCAGTCATCGTCAGTATAGGCTCCATCTGAACTGTTGAAATCATCAAAGTGATAGGACCATGGCTCATAGTAATCGTCGTCAATACTCCAGCTGATATTTGCATCGTATTCAACCCATGCGTAAATGGGTTTACGGATATGGGCGCTCAAGCTAATATAGGGGCTATACTTGAATGGCAGACCGAATCTGACTGTCAAGGGGATTTCGGCCATGATATTATGGTAATCAATTGAAACGTCGTGGTTGTAGTAAAGAACATACCATTTGGCATAAAAATTGGATCCGTCAAGAGCGTAGCGTCCATGATGCCAAATACCATTCAAGCCAATTTGGAAAGAACCGGCGGAATAGAAATACCATCGCATAAAAAATCCCAAGTTGAGGCCCAAGTGATTGTATACTTCGTCGGCTTTTTTTACATCGTAATTGGCGACAGATACTTCCTGGAATTGCTCAAACCCAATCGAGACGCCTTTATAAAAAATGCGTTCCTTTTTCTCTGGATTCAATTCTACATGTTGCGGCGTTGTCGGCGTAATGATTGCAAGACTTGTGTCGCGCGCGGCTTCTTGATTGGCGGTATCTTTGATTACGGAATCTTTAGCCACGGTGTCTTGGGCGAGGGAATCTTTTGCCGGCAAGGCGGTGGTGTCGACGACCATTGTGTCCGCTGTCGAATCCGCTGCTTGCAAGGTGTCGGCAGAAACCGTATCGACGAAAGCGGTATCGGCAGGAATGCTGTCGGTTGTAACGGTATCGCTTGGGACTTCGGAGATTTCGTCCTTAAGGCTTGAAATCATCTCGGAGCATTTGCAAAGAAGTTCCACCTTGGCGCAAGCGGGGGAATCGCTCTTGCCCATGCAGGATCCGCAAAATTCAATGCAGGTGTCGTTAGCGAAAACGCTAATTGATAAGAATAAAAGGTACGGGAGGATTTTATTTTTCATTATAGTGATGCTAAGATGATGACGAGTGCTAACACGATGCCGCCCCCAATGGCAACCCATATCCCCGTATTACTCTTTTCCTTCATTTCGTAAGAACCGTCGGCTTGCAGTTCGGCGGTGTATTCGCTGTCGCCCTTGTAACCGAAGTTGACGTTCATAATGGCGCCGTCTTTCTTTTTCTTTTTTTCTGGAGGCGGCGCAAAAGAAGCCTTCATGATAGGTGCGCTTGGAGCGGGCTCGACGGTTTCGCTCACGGATTCGGGTTCTTCGGCTTGTGCGCTTTCATCGTCATTTACAACAGTTTCGCTAGACTCGTTGCATTGGCAAGTCTGTACGATTTCGGTGCACAATTCTGACTGTTCTTCGGTGCATTTTTTGCAGAAATCGACACAGGCGGCATCGTTTGTTACGGCAAAGGCAAACGAACTAGCGAATAAAATGGATAAAAACAACTTGAGCATGACATTCCCCTACTCAGAAAGAATAACCGCTGTCACGACTCCTGCGATGGCTAAAATGCCAAGTAGAATTAACCAAGCGGGGGTATGTTGTGACACTTCGGTGTTGTTCTGGATTGCGGCGTAATCGGGTCTCGGGCGAAGTCCGATAATGCGGTTGTTGACTACCAGGATTCCGACGAGTTCGGTACGAACGCTCCACAAGTCGACGCGGTCCTTGTCATTGGGCTTAAAGTCGCGCCCGTCACGCACGGACTTGTAAAGGTGGGGTCTGTAGTTGTACACGAATTCCACGGTGTCGCCACGGTATTCGGTAAAGACCGGTGTGCCGAGAAGCGGCGCGATTTTTTGGATGTTCGGTTCGGCGAGAATGGTTTGCATGTCATCGTCATCGACCCAGTTTTCTTTGAGGCCGTATGTGGATGCACAACCGGTAAGGAATAACACTGTCAAGGCGATTAAGGCGAAAATGCTCTTTTTCATAAAATGCTCCCTCAAAAAAAATCCGGATGGACTCCGGATTTTCATCAGTCTAATGTAAATATATCAAAACAATTGTGTCGGGTCAAGGTTTTATTTTAGTTATAATGAAAACCTATGTGTCGCTCTGCTGTTATTGATCGCTTGAATCGGCTTCTTTCGCCTTGAATTTGATGACCCAGATTTCAGAATCGCTTCCTAGGCGGACGGGCGGGCCCCAGCAATCGAAACCGGAACTCACGAGCCATAGCACGCCGCTGAGCGCACCCTTGCCGTAGGCGAGTTTCCACACGAAATCGATCAGGACGGTGACCGGGAAGAATTGGCCGTCATGCGTGTGGCCTGAAAGCGCAAAGTCCGGGAGTCTGCCGGAATGCGTTTTCTCGATTCCCTTGGGCTGGTGGTCCAGCAGAATCCAGGGGCGGTATATGACCGTGGTGTCGTAAGTAACGGTAGCGACGACTGCCGAATCTGCGGTGGAATCTTGCACAGCGGCTGCGCTCGCTTGTTTGTTAGCGCTATCGGTGGCTGCAGTTGTATTGGCTGCAGAATCCGTAGTATCATTTACGTGTTCCACGATCTTTATAGAATCGGGAATGAGTTCGCTAAGCGGCTTGCGTTCGGTGTCCCTGCTGCGGGCAACCGTAAAGTCGGTGCGGCCCGTAAAGCAGACACCGCCCAGGCATGCGGTAGAATCGTCGAGTACCACGAAGCCCACCTTGCGCATCCATTCTTCGGGGCTGTTGTCCGAGTTCGCCATGAACGCTTCGTGGTTGCCGTTGATGGCGACTGCCGCCACCTTTGCGCCGGCGGTCAGTTTTTTGAACAAACTATCGTAGCCCATGCGGTCCATCTTTTCGGTGGTAATGTCTGCCAAGTCGCCACCGAACAGCAAGTAGTCGGGCTTGATGGAATCGACTTGCGTAATAAGGCGTTCCAGCTTTTGGGCCTTGAACAGCGGGTCTACATGAATGTCGCTAAAGAATACGGCGGTAAAGTTTTCGGTGTACACGCTCGGCAAATCGATGGTGAGCAGATTCGTCTTGTATTCATCGTTGTGCTGCATGCCGTAGCCGATGAATATGAACGTAAAGGCAGACGTGATTCCAAGCAGGTAGCGGCTCACGCGGCGCACCAGGTGTCGACTCAGGTGATGCGGTTGCGTAAAGTAGTAACCGATTCTGTAGAGCGTCCAGGGAATGTAAAGAATTAGAGAGTTCGGGAGCCAAACTGCAAAAAAGGTGACGATTAAACTTCCGACTAGCGTGGAGCGCAGGAACATGCCCAAAAAGAGCACAAACAATACGGCTGCACCAATAATTTTACCTGTTTTACCTTTGGCGACGCTGCTGACGTTAATATAAATCAGCGCAAGGCCGATAAGCAGTATAAATAGGAACGCAATCATGTTTCAATAATAGCAAAACTTTTTTTGAGTTAACTATATTTGACCCCGTATGGCTTTATGTATTGAATCAGATCATTTGGAAAAGGTCCAGAGGATCTTGGCCCTCCATTTCGAGGGACTGGAAGTTTGGGCGCATGGAGCCCGCGTGACGGGGGTGGATCTCACGCCCGATACGGAACTGGAGTTAGTGGTTATTTCCGATAGTCCCCTTTCTTTCGAGGCGATGACCGCCGTCGAAAAGGCTTTTGTCGATAGCGGACTCCCGTTCCGGGTCGATGTCATGGACTGGGCTAAACTCCCTGAATCTCTCCAAAAACAAATCAAGAAAGAACACGACGTGGTTCAAGCCGCTGCGGAATCCTAGTATGAAACGTCTTTTACCCTTTGCTTTGGTGGCAATGCTTGCCGCTTCCGCTTTTGCCCAGGACGAAATTCGTGAGGCAAAGAACTTAATCCTGAACGGCCAGTGTGCCGAGGCGATCGCCCCGCTCCAGAAGGTCTACAAATCGAGCTTCCGTAAGTCCGCTGGCGAAAAGGCCGCCGTGATGCTCACGGAATGCTACCTGCGCGAACACAAGCGCGACGAAGCCCTGAAACTTTCTTCCCGTTTCTTGGAATACTACGTGAACACGGTTTACCGCGAACGCATGGAACTGGCTAACGCTATCGTGCTGGTTGAAAAGGGGAATGTCTACGAAGGTGTCGAGGCCATGCTCCGCATTCTGGCCTACTCCAAGAACCCGGCCGCCCGTAGCCGCACCAAGGATGTCGCGATCCAGACGCTCGCCGCCTCGCTTTTGACCGCCGACCAGTTGCAGGCCCTTTTGGAAAAATACCCGGTCGACAAGGACATTGTGGGCTGGATGCAGCTGCAAATCGGCCGCGAATGCCAGAACTCCAAGCGTTACAAGGCAGCCCGTTACTGGTACAAGAAGGTTGTGGCAGGCGGGGTAGCCGAAAACCTCTCCAACACCGCCGAGAAGGGACTTGAATCTTTGGAAGACCGCGGCGCCGGTATGCCGACGGTCTTGGTGCTCGCACCGCTTTCGGGCGACTATGCCGAATTCGGCGCGGCGGCCATTCAGGGCGTGATTCTCGCCCACGAAAAGGCCGGACTCAAGGGCAAGGTGAACCTGCGCGTGGCCGATACCCGTGCTGACGCTGCCCAGGCGCTCCTCCGCACCCAGCAGGCCATTAACCAGGACAGCATCGTGGCCGTCATCGGCCCCATCATGAGTGCCCCGGCCGCAACCGTTGCCGCCTGGCTCGGCAGCAACTTCCAGAACATCCCGATGCTCACCCCGACCGCTACCGACGACGGTATCGCCAAGATGGGCCCGAACATTTTCCAGGTGAACATCACCATGGATAACCTCGCCAGAAGCATCGCCGACTTCGCGACCAAGTGCCTGAACATCCGCGAATACGCCATCTTGAGCCCGCTCGGTGGCTATGGCGCCTCGATGTCGCAGAGCTTTACCACCGCCGTCGAACGCCGCGGCGGTTCCGTGATCGCCTTCCGTAACTACGAAGAAGGCCGCCCCGACTACAAGACCGAATTCAGCCTGCTTCGTGACGTGCGCTTCAAGCAGATCAACCGCCGCCAGAACATTGCCCGCGGGGCAAGCGACCTCGACGCCGTGAACGCCAAGGAACGCCGCTTCTACATGCAGGATTCCACGTTCAACATTCCGGGCATCTTCATTCCGGCAACGAACCCGGGCGACGCCGGCCTCATGGCAGGCCAGGTGGCCTTCAACAAGATTTCGGGCGTGCTGCTCGGCGCCTCCGGCTGGTACGGCCGCGAACTCCTGATCCAGGGCAAGCGCCAGGTCGACAGCTCCTACTTTAGCGTGCCCGCCATGGACATGGGCGGCAACAACGACGGCCTCAAGAAATTCGTGAGCGACTTCAAGGAACGCTGGGGTGCAGAACCCGGCGAAGACCGAGTCAGCGGACTCAGCTACGACGCCGCCAACATCGTGTTCAGCTCCATGGCCAAGAACCCGAACAGCCTCACGAACCTGATCAACTTCACCGCGAACTTCCACGGTGTGTACGGCGAAATCAAGTTCAAGCGCGGCATGAACATGAACACCAAAATCGTGACCGTGAACAAGGGCAAGTTCGAAACCGTCGAAGGCTGCCCGGCGAAATAGAGCTTAGTTGGTAGAGCTTAGAACTTAGAATAGATATCAAAAAATTCCCGCAGCGGCGCGCTACGGGAATTTTTTTGTTTCTAGGAGGGAGAGAAATTCAGTCGTCTTCGCAGGTGGGGCAAAGCGATGCCGCCACGTAGTCCGGGGAGTCCCCGTTGCGGTAATAGGCATGCAGGCTGTCGTCGTCCAGGAGGTCGTCCAGGTTTCCGCCGCCGGCAGCGTCGAGTTCTTCCTTGACGCGGGCCTTGAATGCCATGAAGCCGGAGTGGATCATGTAGAATGACAATGCAGATGTTTTATGGAAAAGCTTCATAAGACCTCCGTCGCGTGTTACTTACATGTTGATAAGTTGTTGACCTCCTATACCAGTTATAGATAATTTTGAGTGGTCAGGCAATACCAAAAATGCATGTAAGATTTAAGAAACAATTCCGTATTTTTGGGGAATTTTGCGAAATTTTGGCACATTTGTCCAAAATAGCATTTACTAAATTGTTGTCTGTCAACACTTTAGAATGCGCTTGGAACGCCCTTTTGCGCCCCGGAAAGTGGGCCCCGGCCTATATTCCAACTTGGACTAAAAAATAAGGAAAATAAGTTTTGGGGATTCGCCGAAAACTGAATTTTTCTTGTGGATAAATAGTGAATTCGTGATTTTTATCAATAGTTTATCAACAGATTTGGGACGGTTCATGGGTTGCCATATTTTCTAAATTTGCACCGATGCGATTCTTGAAGACGATATTTTGTGCCCTTTTTGCCTTGGCTGCCTTTTGTTTTGCCGACGAACCGTTGACGCTTTCGCTCCCCCAGGGGCAGGCGGAACTTTGGTCCAAGGCGACTTCGGCGACCATGACGCTGCGCTATGGCGATGCCATGGAGCTTGCCAAGAAGCTGCGTGCCGAAAACGAGGGCGCGGGCTGCGTGCTCGAAAACATCGTGCGCATCAGCATTTACGACGACAAGGGCGACACCGCCGCACTCCAGAAGGCGGGCAAGTATTTGGAAAGCTGCAAGACCGCTGGCCTCTGGGATGCCTTGCGCCGTTTTGAGATGGGTTTCGTGCAGGGCGAGACGGGGCATTCGGTCAAAGGGGCAATGACCACGCGCTCTGCGGCTAAGGCATTCGAAGATTCCAAGGAACTCGAAGCTCGCGCCTTCTTTGCCATTTACGCCTATTACATTGACAAGAGCTTTAGCTGGGTGCCCTTCAAGTCGGACAACCGCGATCTTTATTTGGCCACTCTCGACAGCGCCTCGCAAAAGTCCGAGCGCTTTTGGCCGCTGTTCCTGACGCCGCTCATCTGGATGCATTACGACAAGGAAGACTTTGCGACAGGCCTGAGTCTTGCCGAACGCGGGCTCAAGCGCGCGCCGAATCACCCGGTCATGTTGCAGATTAAGGCCGACATGCTTTACCGCCTCAAAAAGTATGACGAGGCCGCGGGCATTTACGAGCGCAGCGCCGCCGACTATCTGAAGCGCACGGGCAAGAGCATTCGCTACTGGTGCTCGGCGTTGAATTTGATTCGCATCTACAGCGACAAGGGCGACAAGGAAAAAGCCGAAGCCTGGCGCAAGACGCTGGACGACCCGAAGTTCAAGGAACTCAGGGACTGGATGCCGGGCTCGCTCATGGACGATCTGAAGAAAAAGAAACTTCTTTAAGGTTGTGTCGACGCAAGTGTATCGCGCAAAATGCCGCGCGATACTTTGTATAGAAAATTTAACATCTAAAAATGGTATTAGGTACCCCAAAAAAAGCGTGTTAGTAAGAGGCACGTCTTTTATGGAGGTATTATGCCGCAACCGCTCCGCATAGGATTTTTCCTGGATGGCTTTACCCTGAAAAAGGTGAACGATTATTACCGCAACGTTCACCGTTTCCATTCGAGCCTGGACTTCAGGAGTTTAAGGCTCTGGGTCGAATCGCAGGCGATACGCTACTTCGAGGGCGGCAAGTACCGCGAGTTGCAAATGGAGTCGCACTATTACCACCCGTACCGCGACCCGCATGTGTTCGCGCGCGACCGCGAGGGCGTGTTCAGGCTGGAGCAGACCTTGATGGATGCCGGTTACAGCGTGCATTTTAATAACCCCGCGGAGAGCGGTTGCGTGGGCCCGAACATGTTGCTCATGGAAGATGCGCTGCTGTTTGCCATGTACAGGCGCCTTGATGCCGTGGTGCTTTTATCTACACAGGGCGAATACGCGCCGCTCCCCGACAGGTTGCGTCTGCTGGGAGTCCCGACTCTTGTGCTGGGATGGGAATTCATTTACCCGAAGGCGAAATACATGGTCCGCTGGAAAACGGATTCGTGCTTGAGGCGCACCTGCGCCCATTACGTGGCCATGGAAAAAATTCTGGATTCCAATCCGAACGGCGATGCCCCCTGCGGGTTTTTCTTCCAGCGCGAACACGCGTTCAGCAAAGGGCGTAATCCTCGACCGAAGGTGGCGGTGGGGCGCGATCCTCACGCGCCTCGCCGCCTAAACTAATGCTGAAAATAGAATGCTCTGATTTCGTGAGCAAAAAAACGACCGGTATTAACCGGTCGTGATTGCGAGAGCGAGGCGATATCACATTTTCATGAATGCGATAGAGCCGAGCAGTCTTTGAAGCCGAGCGGTCTCCGTGAACAACAAACGCCTCGTATTAACGAGGCGTGGTTGACGCTTTCAGCGTCCGCGGCTTCACTCGGTCATAAAATTATGCAAGCATAATTTTGCGACACTCGTTTTGCACGCTTTTGTGAGAGCAAAGTCCAGTCACATTTTCATGCTGACTATAAGGACTTTGCGGTCTTATAATTTATCAGCCTGTTTCTTTTCCCACTGGCTCAAGAAGTACCACGTCAGGCGAAGACCGAGGTAGTAGGTGTCGCCGACGTTGTCGGTGCCGTACGGGCCGTAATCGATACCGAAGTCTTCGATGTCGAGGTCGTTGTAGCGGATGAAGCGGTAACCGATGTAGCCGCCCAGAGCCAAACGGCCGAGTTCGATGCGGAGTTCAAGTTCGGAGTTGACAGTCGTGGCGAAGGTGCTGTAGAAGCGGTCGCGCATGATGTCGTTGTTTTCGATGTTGCCCTTTTCGGCGACAGAGAAGTTGGAGGCGAAGTGGAAGTTGATGAGGTTGAAACCGAAGCCGATTGCCGGAATCAGGTTGATCGGTGCGTTTTCGCCAAAGAGCTTCCAGCCGAACATCCAGTCGGCGCCGTAAGCGAACCATTCGACGTCATACAGGGCGAAGCCTTCGGGGCTTTCGGTACCCTGTACGTCGGTGGGGTAGTAGTAATCGGCGGGGCGCTTGGACACCTGGGAAGGCATGAAGTTGAAGTCCACCCAAGTCATGAACTGCTTGTACTGGGCACCCACGTTCACGTGCAGGCCCAAATACCAGTCGTTGAATTTCTTGTAGCCGGGAAGTCCACCGTAGTCCACCAGCACGGTATCGTAGTCGCCGCTGCTGTTTTTCACGGGCGTTTTGACCAGGTGGCCGTAGTCAGCAAGGGCCGTATTGTTCACGTAGCGCTGGAATTCCTTGCGCATGCCGCGGTAGTCGGCGCCAATAGAAATGAACCCACGGACGTGGTCCTTTTCGTAAAACCCTTCTTCTTCTTCGGCAAACGAGCCGGTTGCGAGGGTGAGCAAGCTGAGAGCAACAATGCTCAAAAAAGAGGCTATCTTTGTTTTCATAAAAGATTCCATTGCTAATATCTAGGCTATAAAATACATTATGTTTAGGAAAATTGCATCGGAAATTTTCATAAGACGTTAAAAATCAACGATTTACGTGCTTTTTTAGGAGCTAGGATGTTGAATTTTTGTGGAAAAATGGTCGCAAGCGCTGCCTTCGGGCTTTTTATGGCATTTTCGGCCTTTGGGCTGTCGGGCTGCAAAAACGAGGCCGAAGGCGGCGGGAAAACGGCCGATTGTGGCGAACTTCCGTCGCTGGAATTTAGCGAAAACCTGAAAATCGGCAAGCTTTGCGGCGAAGATTACGCCGAAATCCGCTCGATCGTGGGCCGCGATACCTTGATCAAGCGATTCAAGCTGGGCGAGCCGCTTAAGCGCGTGGTGGCGCTTTCGTCGTCGCAGGTGGGCTACATGCTGCGCCTCGGGCTGCGCGACCGCATCGTGGCGGTGGGCGAGGGGCGCTACCTGGTCGATAGCGTTCTTTATGCGCGCGTCGCCGCGGGCGAAGTGGCCGAGGTCGGTAACGGGCCTACGCTTTCGCTCGAGAAGCTGATGGCGACAAAGCCCGACCTGGTGTTCGACTTTGCGACTGGCGGCGGCATGGACGACTACGAGCGCATTGGCGCCATCGGGCTTTCGCTGATGCTTACGTCGGAATGGCAGGAACGGAGCCCGCTCGCGAAGGCCGAGTGGATCAAGCTGTTCGGGCGCCTGTTCGGTGTCGAGGCGCTTGCGGATTCGATTTTTGAACAAAGTAAGAAAGATTATTTAGACGTCAGAGATGGATTGCTTCGCGATGCTCGCAATGACGTTGCTGATTCAACGCCGAATCAACCCTGCCCCCGTGTATTGGTGGGCATGAGCTACGGCGGCGTATGGCATGCGCCGGGCGGCAACAGCTTTACCGCGCGTCTCATCAAGGATGCGGGCGGTTGCTACCTGTGGGCCGCGGACACGAATCAAGATCTGCAGTTCAGCCTCGAGGAAATCTTGCAGGTGGCGGACAGCGCCGACGTGTGGGTGAATCCGGGAATGTTCGCGACTGTTGATGACTTGCTGATGGCCGAACCCCGCGTCAAGTTCATCAAGGCGTTCAAGGAAAAACGCGTGTACCAGAACGACGCGGTCAAGGGCGCCGGCGGCGGGAACGATTTCTTCGAGTCTGCAGTCGCGTACCCTGCCGAAATTCTTACGAATTTGCGTCTATGTATACAAAACTCTACAAATGGGGCTGATTCTACCCGAAAGGGTTTTGACTGGTACCATAATATTTTTATCTTTTAGACCATGAAGACTCATACTGGTATTGGTGACTGGATTGCAGCCAACTATGAACTTGGGACACCTTTTTTGCAGCAGGTGCCCAGGGACTGTGCAGACTATTTGCTCTTGAATGCGCAGATCCGCGAGTACGAGCCGGGGGAAATCATTATCAACGGTGGTTCGGTCGGGGATTCGTTCTGCGTGTTGCAGAGCGGTCGCGCTTTTATTTGTGGCGAACTTTTGGCCGACGGCCACTACAATACGCTTGCCCAGCTCGAAATGGGCGCGTGCTTTGGCGAAATGTCCATCATTTGTAACGAACCCACGAGCAATACGGTGGTCGCAGGCGAAGATGGCGCTACGGTGCTCCATATTCCCAGCGACGAGTTCGTGAAGTTTTTGGACAAGAACCCGAACATCATGGTGTACCTTTACAAGGTGGTCGCCGACCGCCTGCGTGCAAAGAACAAGGCATTCGACGAATTCGAAAGACTTTCGCTCCTTGCTTCTGCAAAGGTGCTCCCCTTTATCGATTTTGCGCAAACTCTGGAAAAGAGCCGCGTTACGGGAACGGTCATGTTCGAATGCAATGGCGAAAAGGGCTTTATCGCATTCCAGGACGGCCGAATCTGCTGTGCCAAGTGTGGCAAACTGGCAGGCCCAGACGCTCTCGAAAAAATGCTCTCCTGGGGCGACGAGACGTTGTTCAAGCTCGACACCCACCTGATGCCTGACATCGTGAACATCAACCAGATGTCCGACACCACGAGCCTGATTCTGGATGCGCTCAGAAATATTGATGAAAAACAAAATGCCCGTTAAGGGCGAAAAGATGCCCGCTAGGGCAAAGGATAAAAGATGAACTACGCAGACGCAGGAGTGTCCTTGGCACGTGCCGACGAAGCAATGGTCGGTGTCAAGAAATCCGTACGTACTACATTCAACCAGGGCGTTTTGGGCGACGTGGGTAACTTCGGCGGCCTCTTTACGCTGAACCACCTCGGCATGAAGGATCCCGTGCTCGTGAGCTCCGTGGACGGCGTGGGCACCAAGCTCAAGGTCGACATCGAAATGGGTACGCACGAACTTCCGGGTCAGGATATCGTGAACCACTGCTGCGACGACATTCTGGTGCAGGGCGCACGTCCGCTGTTCTTCTTGGACTACGTGGCTACCGGCCGTTTGGAACCGGGTGTCATGGACAAGCTCGTTGCCGGTATGGCCAAGGCTTGCCGCGAAAACGACCTCGTGTTGATCGGCGGTGAAACTGCTGAAATGCCGGGCTTCTATGGTCCGGGCGACTACGATATTTCCGGCACCATCGTGGGTGTCGTGGAACGCGAAAACATCATCGACGGCAAGAAGATCAAGCCGGGTACCATCATTCTCGGTCTGCCTTCTACCGGTCTTCACACCAATGGTTATTCCTTGGCCCGTAAGGTGCTCTTCGACGTGGCCGGCTACAAGGTCGACACCATGGTCGACGGCATGGACAAGTCCATCGGCGAAGCTCTCGCCGTGCCGCACCGCAGCTACTATCCGAGCCTCATCGATCTTTGCAACAAGAAGATTATTCAGGGCCTCGCACACATCACGGGTTCTGGCTACCAGGGCAACATTCCGCGTATCTTGCCGGACGATGTCGACGTGATTATCGACCGCACCACGTGGGATCCTCCGATGATCTTCAAGCTCATCCAGCAGGCCGGCTCTGTCGAAAAGGACGAAATGTACTCTACCTTCAACATGGGTATGGGCATGCTCATCTTCATCGACCCGGCTGACAAGGCCGAAGTCACCGCTCACCTCGAAGCCAAGGGCGAAAAGTGGGTGCAGATCGGTGAAGTCGTGAAGGGCACCAAGCAGGTGAAGTTCAGAGACTAATTGCGCCTAGCGCAATTAGTAATTCGGAATTCAGAATTCGGATTTCGGAGTTGTATTAATAAACAATTCTGAATTCGTAAATCCGAATTCCGAAATAAAAAGGCTTGCACGCAAGTGCGGCCTTTTTTTGTGATGTATTTCTCATGAGTTTGCGCTTTGGGCACGTATTGCGGCTATGAAGGGCAGGCTGAGATACAGCCTGCTCGGAAAAGCCGTCAAAGCCCCGAGTAATTTTGCGTGACGCAGTTCTCATATTTCGGGGCTTTGTGTACATTTAGGGAACATATAATGATTTAGTAATTTGATTTTGCTTTGAAAATCGGGCAACAGAATTTATTTTTAGAATTGAAAAACAATAAGAGGATGTATGAAACGTAAATTATTCAAGTCCATGATTGCGGCCGGTGCGGTCGCCATGATTTGCGCTTGCGGCGACGATTCCGCTTCGAGCAATCCTGCAACCCCGATTGCCGATAACGGCTGCGCAAAGGCTGTCGTAACTGCCGATGCATGGCTTTTGAACAACTGGGTCATTTATGCCGACGGTAACGTGACCGATCTTGCCGGCAATGCAATAGGCTACTTTGATGCCGGTATCGTGATGGATTTGAACGGCGCTCCTCTTGCGCAGAATGTCAATTTGGCCGACCTTACCGCCTGTGCTGCAAATGCCAGCATCAATCCTGATACCGGTTTACCTGTAAAGCTCAGCTCTTCGTCTGAGGCAAGCAATCCGGGCGACCCGACCAATCCGACTTCTAGCGCCGGCGCCAATCCGGGTGATCCGACGAACCCGACGTCTTCTGCGGGCGTTACGGACCCGACCGATCCGACGAATCCGACATCTTCTGCAGGTGTCACGGATCCGACCGATCCGACTTCTAGCGCAGGCACCGAACCTGTAGAAACCAGCTCCAGCAGCGTGGAACCTGTCAAGCCGAGCGGCAACCCCGAAGAAGACATCAAGAAGTATCCTGTTGCATCTTATAAGAACCTCCTGGCGGCAGGCACGACCCAAAAGGGATGGAACTCTCGCTATTGGGATTCCTGCAAGCCCCACTGCAGTTGGATGGATAATGTGGATACCTCCAGTCAGGCCGCGTATGCAGCTGCGGGTTACACGGTAAGGAACTGCAACATCCATGACGTTGAAATTCCCACGTTCACATTGAGCAAGGGCTTGGAGCGTTATTGGTGGGGCATGGAAGGTGTGCCCAGCTCCTGTGAAGTTGGCGCTGGCGGTTCCTTCACTTGTACCGATATGGCTCCCATTAAGGTGAACGATACATTGTCCTATGGCTTTGTGGCTGGCCCCAGCAACCAGGGTTGCGGTAAGTGCTATCACTTGCAGTACGATGGCAGCACCAGCAATATGGGAAATGGTGGCCCGGATGTAAAGGACACGCACTTAGCACTTAAGGGCAAGCATATGATCGTCATGGCTTCCAATATCGGTCATGATGTTGATGCTAGTAGCACCCAGTTCGACCTGCTTGTTCCTGGTGGTGGTGTTGGTATCTTTAACGCACTCTCTACGCAGATTGGCAAGTCTCCGGAAGACCTCGGTAGCAACAATGGTGGTGTCTTGAGCTATTGCATGCAGAAACTGGGTTACTGGCAAGTGACCAAGGAACAATACCAGGAATGTGTGATTGAAAAGTGCGAGGCCGTATTTGACTCTACTGTATGGCCTCACCTGAATCGTGGTTGCAAGTGGCTTGCCACATTCTTCGAGGCCGCGGACAATCCTTCCTTTGTTTGGGAAGAAGTGGAATGCCCCCAGTATTTGGTGGATAAGTACCGTACGACTCTCAGCCTGGAACTTGAAACCAATGTCCTTTACTCTGACAAGTGGGACAACTATAAAGGGGATGGACAATTCATTACCACGGATGCCTGCTCCAGAACTCCCGATGCACAGGGACAATACTGCGACCCGGATCAGCTAGCTGCTGACAAGGCCAAGTCTTACTAGTCTTGACGCCCAAGAGGTTTTATGAATCGTAAGTTATTCAAGAGTGTAATTGCTGCAAGTGCGGTCGCCATGATTTGCGCTTGCGGTGACGATTCCAGCAATTCGTCGCAGCCGAGCCCGGGCAACGGTACGGATCTTTCGAGTAATTCCGCCCAGACGCCTGGCGATTCCAATAAGAACAACGCGAACGACCCTTGTGCAAAATACAAGGTGGTTGCTCCGGGTTGGATCGAAGATATCGGTGGTGGCGATTACTTGGTCATTGACCAGGCAACCTCTGGAACGGATCGAGGCATTGTCTATGATTCCGACGGAAAAGTTTCTTCTTACTACTACTACGAAGAAGAGAAGAACGGATTCAAAATCGGACATGTCTACGAAATTATCAACGGAGAGAAGGATATCTGGATTGACATGAACATGGCTGTAAAGCAGTTCTGTCAGGCCAATACCGCCGCAGACGGCACTCCGCTTTCTTCGGCAACTGAAAATGGCCAGAATCCGACTTCTAGCGCGGGCGTTACCGATCCGACTAACCCGACATCGTCTGCGGGCGCAACGAATCCGCTTGACCCCACATCGAGTGCGGGCACTGACCCTGTTGCAAGCAGCGGCTCCGTGAATACGGATCCGGAACTGGGCCCCGACGGGTTCCCGACTCTTGAATCTTACGGTGCGCCTCCGGCCGAATACACCAAGGACATTAGCGCTACGGCAAAACGTGGCTGGAACACTCGCTACTGGGACGCCTGTAAGCCGCATTGTTCCTGGCTTAAGGAAAGCTCTAACGATAAAACCCGTGCAGATACTTCTTCCAACGAGGCGTTCCTTGCCGACTTTGGCACTGCGCGTAACTGCAACATCCACGATGTCGAAGTTCCCACCTTTACCTTGGGTGACGTAACGAAGTCCTGGTTCGGTTACAACGGGACCAGAAGCGCTTGCGGTGACGAAAAGGAAAAGGGCGTGTTCACCTGCACCGACATGGCGCCGATTGCCGTGAACGACACTCTTGCCTATGCATACGTTGCAGGCACTGCCGATAGCAAGTGCGGCAAGTGCTATCACTTGCAGTATGATGGCCACTTTAAGGATGAGTTCGAGATGAACCCGCCCAAGGCGACTCATAAGGCACTTAAGGGTAAGCATCTGGTGGTGATGGCCTCTAACATCGGTATGGATGTGGCAGGCGGTAATCCGGATCTTCCGGCAGGTCAGTTCGACTTGATGGTTCCGGGCGGTGGCGTGGGCGCCTTTGACGCTCTCTCTACTCAGGTGAACAAGGGCAGCGACTTTAACTGGGGCGCAGGCTTTGGCGGATTCTTGACCGAATGCCAGAAAAACGTCAACTGCGGTACCGAAGGTTCCTTGGAATGTTATCAGACTTGTGTCAAGGATATGTGCGACGCCGCTTTTGCTGATGCCGGCCTCCCGAATCTCTTGCGCGGTTGCCACTGGTTTGCCGACTGGTACATGGCAGCAGACAATCCGACTTACTACATCGAAGAAGTGGAATGCCCGCAGTACTTGATTGACCATTACATGAGCCGATACAACACCTCGCTGGAAAACAACTATAAGAAGGTGACGGACTGGTCCACTTTCAAGGAAGGCGACGTGCTCGATACGCTCCATTGCTGGAAGGCGGGCGAGGCTCCTCCGGAAGACGGTTGGGTCAACCCGAGCGCCGGTTGCGATGTGCAATAAGCCGGAAACAACGTGATTTGAATAGTCCTGCGATGTTTTCGCGGGACTATTTTTTGTATAGTTAAGGATTCTTTAGGCTAGTTTTTTAAGCAACGAATAGGCATTTTATGTTCATTAATTCCAAAAGCAATTCCATTGACATTAAATGCACAGACATAGGAAGATTGCATATTCATGGATGTTGATGTCCAATAAATCGTCATTAAATATTCCCCAGAAAGATCGCCATTTGAGAGCCAATATCCTGCCGGCTTAGAATTAAAACCGCAATCATCCAAGCCAGGTTCGTAACGCTCTTCGAAATTAGACGAACTATATAGTCTACTAACGCCCTTTTCAAAGCCTCCTACATTATTCACCAATACATTCCATTCATCCACAGAAGGCACATGCCACCCTGCAGGGCAAATTGTGTCTAACAACTCTTGGTCAAATAAATCGAACCACTCGCCGTTTACATGCAACGAATAGAATCTTCCAAATGTATCGCAGAATCCTTCAATTTTTCCATAGCACAAACTATAAGGTGCATCGAATTTCAGGTTCTCTGCCATCCATACCTGGTTGCTGATAGTCGTGTACTTGTACACTTGGCCATCGCGAGCATCGGTAAACGTTCCGCGATTCGGTTCGCCATAGCCATTCACGCCGTCTGCCGGGCAAACCACCGCCGCATCGAAGGTGTCAACGGGCTCCTCGGGCGCGGATGAACCGTCGTCACAGGCAGAAAACAGTGCGGCCAAAAAAAGAGCGCTCCAAAATTTCGTTTGGTAATTCATTAATCTTTTATGCAACGAATGGACATTCTATGTTGATTCGTCCAAAAATAAATTCCTTCAGGATTAAATGCACATTCCTCGGCGGTTTTCATGCTACGGGCTGTTGATGTCCAATAAATAGACAATCTATATTCTCCAGAAATATCCCCATTTGAAAGCCAATATCCGGCTGGTTTTGAATTAAATCCGCAATCGTCCGAACCAGTTCTGCCATTTTCTCCGAAACTTGTTGAACTATATAATCTGTAGATCGCTTTTGCACCACCCCCCATAGAGATTGACAATAACGTCCACTCGTCTACAGACGGAACATGCCACCCTGCGGGGCAAATCGTATCCAATAATTCCTGGTCAAAGAAATCAAACCACTCACCATTCTCGTGAAGTGAATAGAATCTTCCAAACGTGTCGCAAAAGCCTTCGATTTTGTTGTAGCATAGGCTATAGGGCGCATCAAACTTCAGGTTCTCGGACATCCATACTTGGTTGCCGATAGTCGTGTACTTATAAACCTGACCATCGCGGGCATCGGTAAAGGTTCCACGGTTCGGTTCTCCATAGGCATTCATACCGTCTGCTGGGCAAACCACCGCCGCATCGAAGGTGTCAACGGGCTCCTCGGGCGCGGATGAACCGTCGTCACAGGCGGAAAACAATAGTGCGAGGAATGCTGTATAAACAAATGAGAAGCCAGATTTATCTTTCATAAAGGGAACCTTCCGATTAATTGCTTGTCTTGTTTAAAAATAGTAACTTTCGTCATTCATGACATTTGTAATGTCATTTTATCTTAAAGAAGATCAATTGCATTTTGTACGAAATTTTTATATTTTGACAAACTAATAAAATGTGAAATTATTATGTGTGAAACGAAAAAGATAGTTTACATTCTGTTGGCGTTGGCGGTATGTTCCTTTAGCGCTGTAGTCAGTCCATCGCAATCTTCTCTTGCTATATTGCTGGATGCGTCTGGCTTGTGCAAAGAGGAATCTCCCGATTCCTGGAACAAAATGCAGATGGACAGGTTCTTGAAAGAATATGGTTTCTACGGAAATGCAAATTCTGTTCATTGTCACTCCTATGATGCCTCTATGAGCCCTGCGGAGGCTGCGGTAATCCTATTTAAGGGGGATAGTTCGGTATTTAATAAAGCGTTGAACAAATGGGCTAAAAACGCTGGCCCTTTGAGTTCTGAAAGGACTCCGACCAAGTTCGTTATTGTGGCGGAAGGCGTTGCAGGTCTTGCTGTTCGCGAGTATATCCAGAGTAAGGATTATCAAGGAGAGATAGATAATGTTATTTTCTTTAATACGCCACATGAGGGAACAGGTTTTGCGGACCAGGCCTTGTTAAACGAGTCTTCCGTTTTAAACAAGTCTAAATCTGTGGCTGATTATAGCGATATCATTCCGTTGGCGCTGGCGGTATATCTTGTGGGTGGCGGAGATGCCGTGGAAAACTTGATGATGTCGCTTCTTAAGGAAGCCGTTCTTGGAATGGCCCAAGATGCAGGAAATATAAAAGAGAACTTCAAGGGATATTTTGAAGACAAGGAAAACTCCTACAAGTCCTTGCTGTATCTTGCCCAGGATTTAGATTTGACAGATAGTGCGTATAATGATGTAAAAAAGAAGGCTAAAGAAAAAGGACTGGAGTTAAACGATTTTGCCGGAAGTACGCAATTGCTTAACTCTTATTCCAAATTGAATTCGTTTGATCATCCGGCGTACAATAACGTTTATTCATACGGACTTCCGACAATAGGCAATGGCCGGCGAACATTGGCCGATTTTGCTGATCAGGCTAAAAACCATGTTGACAAAAAGCGATTGCAGAAAGTTCTTACGGAATCGGTTGTGAGTACGCTTAAGGAAAAAGGAAAGAATATTGAGGACGAAGCAAAGAAAGAAATAGATGGAATTATTTCGAAAGCCCTAGAGGGCGATTTTGCATCAGACATGATGCAGACGGCGAATGAAATTGCGTCAAGGTATAATATCGCCGTAGGCCAGATTTCTGAATGTATTCGAGATGTATCTACTTTGAGCAAATTGAAGTTCAATAAAGAAAATTTGTCAAAATCCGTATTGACAGTGATACGTATAGCAAATAAATACTTGCCAGAAAAATATAAGTCGGAACTATATTCGACCTTTATTGATGAATATTCCGAAAAAATTTCAGAACTTCGCGAAAGTGCGCAGTCTATTAAGGGCGAGCTAAAAAAGGGAATGGACTTGGTTTCCAGCAATCTCTCCAACTATGCAATCAATTTCTTTGACGAAGGAACGTTTGATGTTCCCGCCTTTAGTGCTATTGGAAAAAATGTCCAGGCTTTCAAGGAATCAAGCGTCTTCAGTAAAGGGTATTCTTTAAGTGGTTATGTTCAGGAGAAAGCGTCAGATTATTCGGAATTGAATGCTTACATGAGGGACGTCTCAAAAGTTGGGGAGCTGGAGCAAATAAGGCAGGATATAGACGAGGGACTTAAATATGGCTGTTTGGCGGCTAATATTGCTACACCGGCTGCGGAAAAGGCTTGCCGTGCTGCTCAATTCATGGCGAACGTGGCCTTGATAGCAGATATTTCCTCAAAAATAGAAAGTGCTGTAAAAAAAGTAAGTTCTTTAAAAACCGTCAAGAACGTTGCCATAAAGCAATCCATGGAACGGGCGCAGAAGTGTTCCTGGCATAATCATGAGGGAGTTTCTCATGATATTGTGTGTTCTGATGTGGAGAGTATGTTGTTTGGAGTTCCCGTTGTATCCTTGCAGAGCGTGCGAAGGGTTGATGGGCCTGCAGAATATATTGTTCCCCTGGCGTTATACAGGACGTTCAGCGAAGTCAAGAGTTATAATGATATTTATGGAGACTCTATTCCTTATGGCTACCAGTTCCCTGTATCGGAATTTGCTGAAATCAGCCGTAATTCTTTGACTAATAGCAGCACTGTGATGGTTAAAGATGTCCAATATGAACAAAAGGGCGGCTTTACTTATAAGAACGCTAAATATGCGGCGTTAGATGCGTTTACGGTAAGGAATTTTATTGAAGAGTACCGATTTGTAATAGACGATTTTCAGCCGGATGAATTACGCTTGATTAAGCTGGATTTCAACGCACGGATGCAGATTGCATTTGAACGCGACGGAGACCGTTGGTATATCTATCGTGGGAAAAATAACAATTGGGGCTCATTTGCTATCGATACATTGTTTGAATCGCCGGTTCAAAAAGACGGAGTGTTTGTGTTCCGGCCTAAGGATGTCTTGAATAGGGGTGTTGTCGATGCGAAGGACAGTATATTGCTTAGTGCAATCCAGGAAGATGGTGCAAACAGTGTCAATATTTATGTTGTCAACAAGGTTGGCAAGGCCAACAACCAGCGGATTATATTCAAGTTCCAGGCGGTTGATTACATAATGGACGAAGGGTGGCCCAGATCCTTTGAACGGGTATCTAGAATGGATACGGTGGATTTCTATTCGAATGACTGGGGATATGGGGCCTCGTTGGGAAAATATCGCCTGATTGTATCAGATTCGCTGAATAAAGACACTGTTCAGGTGTTTGTGGATAGCTTGCCTGGTAATGGCGTACCATATAGATTTTGGGCGGACTTGTCGCCTGTATGGAAGAAACATCCACTGAAGGATGCTGTTTATACTCTTAAATGGGATCTTGGCTTTAAGGTGAAAACCTTGAAGGATGATGGCTCGATAGGAGAACAGGATGTAATATATAACCCGCAGGTTGTTGTATGGGGGGATACCTCCGCACCGAAGTTGGTCTTTGATTCCGTTTTTGCTCCGCAGGTTGTCTCGTCGAATCAAGATGTTATTGCCTATGTGTTGAACATGGATTCATTGGACAATCGTTCATTGCGTGGTATACGTAGCTTTATGGTTCGTAAAAACACGAAGGATACGGTGCAACTTCTTAATAGCGCTCATCAAGGAGAATCTTCCTATGGAATCGGATGGAACGGCAATCTTGTTTCGTGGAGTGGTCTGGTAGACTTGTATGTGCAGGCGTACGACTTTGCAAATCCGGACAGCTTGATGATGGACACACTTTCGCATGTCGTAGAGGATAGTGCCAAGAGTTCGTGGTCACTTGTGATGGTGGGCGATACGATCTTTAAGCCGGGAATCAATGGGGTGTCTATACACAAGACGATCCTTGTTGATAATGAAACTCCGCAGGTTATCAATGAGGGCGTAACCGTCAAGGAATCGCTAGATTCGACTTTGCCGGTATTTTCCAAACAGAAAATTGGATCTCAGATTCTCTTGAACGCGACGGACACCTTGGTTGTATCCTTTGATATTGATGAAAACCTGTTAGGGCGGGATTCTGAAACGGTAGTTGTAGAATTAGTTTTTAAGGATTCTCTTGGTAATGGTGAAGTAAAGTCAAAAAGATATCTCTCGGATTTTGTGGTGACAAAATCATTGAGGCGATTTGTTTTTGAAGAACCTGATATTAACAGGCTTGATGATGGCGCCTATGATTTGACTGTGAATCTTACCGATGAGGCGGGTAACAAGAGCTTCAAACGAATTGTAGACAAGTTGCGTGTGGATAGGATTCCCCCGCAAGTACGAGGTATAACCCTTGGTGATGTTGCGTATGAAAATGTGGCTGAATTAAGAAAGGGTACGGCCCACTTGATGCAAAGTATAGATGATGCGAGAAACCGCTCTGACCTGGCGTGTTATGTAAAGGTGAATATTGATAATAAGGAAGGAAAATGGACTGGTCCTGTTGCCGAAACGCTAAGCAAGAATGGTCAGAACTCCAATTATAAGTTTGACTACAGGAATGCCATTTCGGATACGAGCGACGGCTTTTGGTATGTTTACTTCGGCTGCTATGATGGAGCCGGGAATTTTGGAAAGAACATGAATTTTTTGGGAAAGGGAACTCGCTATCCGGAAATTACTTATCCTAAAGGTGGTTCTGATTATTATACGGGTCGAATCCTGATTAAGGGCGTTGCCCCGAATCCCGAAGTTCATGGTAACGACAATAATGGGGAATTCCGTATTTTTTGGAAAAAACAAGGCGTGGATACGGCGTGGTCAGAGAAAGGCGTTGAGTACTTGGTATATGATAGAAGCCTTTTGCCTTCGGAAAGGGATCTTGCCGTATGGAACTTGGATGAAATGGACAAGGGTGGCTATGTCTTGAGGCTTTCTGTAAGGAAGTGCGATAGCTGCAAATGGATTTCCAGCGATCGTATTGTTTCTGTAGATGACTTCGCGTTACCGGATCCGGCGGATTCCCCGAAACTGGTGATTGTTCCGCCAGTTGGAAGTCATGTGGCTGGTCATGTCAAGGATGTTTCTATTGAATTGCAGAATGTCCCGGATACATCTGAATGGGTAGTAAAGGCTTTTATCGAAGCATCGTCCCCAAAGGATACGTCTGTCTATATACGGACTGTCGAAAAGACCTTTGATCCGATGATGGTATCTCCTTTTAGAACTCCTGCAGTTGCTACGGATACGGGACTTTCCATTTGGCAGGAAAATGATGGTGATAAATGGCACGTCCGTTATGTAGGAAATGCCCGTGGCGTAAAAATGGGAGAGGATTCAACTGGTTTAAGGAGAGCGCCTTGTTTGGTGATTCGATATGTCGAGCGCGAAATTGACTGGCTTTCTACATCGGAGCCCGATTCCGTAACGAATTTGGGTTTCGTCATGGATAGCGTGAAGGTTCAGAATGAGTATGTAGATGTAGTCATTCCCCGTTACAATACGACCAGGATCTGGAATGTTGGGGTGGATAGCGTTCATTTGGTCTTCAAGACGACTGTCCCCTTTACGGTTGATGCCTCCACGATTGATTCGGCTATGTTCAGGGATACGCTTTCTCCGGTTGTCTATGTCCATCCTGAAAAATACAAGGCTCATGTAGCTTGGAACGGATTGGTGAATGGTGCCGTTCCCAGTGGCAGTCTTGTAAAGGTAAACGTGGTGGCTTACGAAAAAGGGAACGAAAGTAATATAGTCAGTGGTAGTGAATCCTGGTACCTAGAATATGAAAAAACGGGAATCGAGTTTTCTTCCAATAACCTTGAGAAGTATTACATCAATTTCTTGGGTTCGGATTCAGATTCAGCCACGATAAGGATGGCTGATTATGGATTCCAGTTCAAATTGACTGGTCGCTCTGCGTATGTGACTGCTAAAATTCTTGATTCTGCAAATGGGGAAGTGTGTACGCTGTTGGATAGTGAACTTGTCGTGGCGACAACTGCGAACCAATGGAAGACTCTTCGGTGGAATGGCGAAAAAGAGGACCATTTTTACAAGGAAGGATCATACAATGTTCATGTTCTTGTAGAAAACGAGACAGGGGTAATTATAGATACGCTGTACCCATTTGAAGTAAGTTTGGGCGAAAATATTAAGGAAGCTAGAATTGATTCGGTGGGTCGTATTGCCGAATTGCAGATGGATGAAGCGTTCCGAGACTCCAATGGAGAATACCGTTATGTGGGACGGCCTGACTATTTGCTTAAAGCAAGCATCAGCGCTACAGTGTTGCAGGAACATGAAAGAACGATTGATTACGAGTGGGACATTTATGGATTACAACATCCCTTGAGGTACAAGAAAACTCGACCGAGCCTTGGAATCCGTAGACATAGGGATGAATTCTGGGCGACAGTGGTGACGCTGGTAATGGGAGAAACTTTGGATTATAATGGTCTATTTGAAGGTGGTTTGTTTAATACAGATACGAAGTGTAAAGAGGTTACAGAGAATAATGAATACCATTATAAAATTCAGGTCCAACAAAAACTTTTCAAGAAAGGTGAAAATGTAGAAGTTAGTGTTGATTTGGATCCAGAAAATAATATGCATAATGATAGGCATATTTATGGATTTAGACATACTTGTATTTCTGTAGGCCAATACAATCAGAATAGGTTGTGCTATGATACTTTGAATCTGAACGCTTTAGTTGCTGTTAAAATATTGCCGGCAAGTTCGTATGGTGAAATTGTTCAAAGATTGCAAGGTGATTCTGTGTCATGGAACGCTGTTTTCGATGTTGGTAGGACAAAGGTCAGTGACTTCCCATGGGATGATGTATATGAAAAAAATTTCTATGGGGATCGAGAATCTTTTATGAATGACTGGTTTAACAATTGGGGCCAGACATTATATTATGAAGCTGTAAATAAGAATTTTAATGTATTGAAGAATATTAATACCCTAAGCAACACTTTTGATACGGAGCTATCCTGCGTAACAGATGATATTCTGGATACGGTTTTGGCCAAAAATGATTCTCATTTTGTATGCGGTGCGGATCAGGTTTATAGAGAAGTAAATAAGGATGTTGTCACGCAATTCAATCCCCATGCGTTTATGATGAAGGTTAGAGCTATTCCTGTAGATGGCAAAACTGATTTTGTTGATAAGAATTATAATGAAGAACATTGTTCTTATGGTGGCTCTGGTACCGATATAAAAGTAAAGTTTATGCTGATAATGGATTCCAACTACTGGAATCCTCCTGCATGGGGTACAAACAATCTTGCGAACCGTTATGTTCGTTTTGATCCACTAAGTACAACGCTGTATGGAAATAACGGCTATATAACGAAACTTGCAAACAGTGGTGTCCTTAATTTCTACAATGGTACAAGTTGGGTTCCTGACGGGTCTTTTAACAATGGACCGACGGTATTTGAAGCGCTACGCTTGCCTATGGATACGGTTCCTGAGAATCCTCTGCTCTTTAATGACGAACTTGGCGCTCATAACCATGTGGATTCTGTGGTGAAATATTATCCGTCTTTGTATACATGGCGCTTTTATTGCGCTAAATGTAAAGTTCCCTATAAGGCTGTTGCCAAGAATCGGGATGGGTCAATATGGTCTAGGTTCAATAGCGATAGTAAAATTGCACAAAATGGTGGTGATCAGACCATAGGAAGAAAGGAGAATCCCCTCGACATTTATTTTGAAGTGGCTCCTGAGATTAAGTTGCCCGATGCCAAGCGTGCGCAAATTGTACAAAATGCTCCTGGTCCAATTCCGTATCCTTTCAAATCAGAAGGTTGTTCTTCGGATACGTCCGGTGGTTATAAATTCTATGGCTGTGACAAGTGGGTGTCCTATGTTCATTATAGTCAAAACGACTGGAACGAGTCGCAATGGATAGATACCCTGACTACAGGGACTGGACATATCCGCAATCCGCTTACAGATGCAAGTGTTGATTCTTTCGGCTTGACTGGAATTGCTGCTCCTAGGAATGCCTCCGTGGTTGGTAAGGGGTCGCGTAAGGTGGACTGTCAAAAAGACTGGAACGATCAAAATAATGATTGGAGAATCGACATCGATAAGAGTAATGTCGTTGGCAGTGGAGAACTGTTCCGTGAAGTCAATATTGATTCTTATATTCTTAAATTACTTGGCACGAATTCTACTTGGACAATCGATACATCAAAGTCAAACCCTAAAGAAGGCCTATATACGATATTCAATAAAGGTGAAGCGGTTGGACCAACGCTGGTTAATTTCTTCCGTTCCAATGATACAGTTTATACATCTAAGAGAAGTTTGAACGATGGTCAGCGAAGTGAAAGTATTCCGCTTGCAAGTGTTGTTGCCCAGAGTGAGGATCCTGCTGATACAATCCTTGTATCAAAGTGGGCGAAAAACCAGTCGGTTTCGGTTGGTATATACAAGCGAAAAATGCTGGGAGACACATCCTTGACGCCACATCCGTATCTTGAAGCCAGTTATAACTCTGCCGCCAAGCAGTTTTCCATAAATCGCAATTCAAAGGATGTCTATGCTTCCCGCGAAGACGAAATCGTGACTCTTCGCGGCAGTGTCCCGTACGACATCAGCGATTGGAATATTTCCTACATCCGGAATGGAATGCGCTTCAAGGTTGGGGATGGCAAACAATTGCCGATAGAGGCGACGATGAACGTGAATGAACTCCAGGGTAATACGTCTTTCTTCCTGACTTATAGTGTATTGGGTGGTATGACCTATTATCGTCAGTTGGATGTTCATGTCGGTGATCGCGTTGTGGCTAGCGATGGCGGTTTTGTCTATTCCATGTATGGCAATGTCAATATCCATTTTGAGAAAAATGCTTGGGAAAAGGATGAGGATGTTACCGTACGCACCATGGATCCGAAGGAATGTTACGATTGCGATTTGTTCCGGAACATGGTGCCTGTGGGGCCGGTATTGGAGGTACAGCCTTCGCATAAGTTCCCTGAAGGAAAGGAACCGCTTGTTACGGTGGATATTTCTGTAAAGACTTTGGTGGATGATGGTATCGATTATAGCAACTTGAAAATTTACAAGTTGGATCCTAGCAAACCGGAAATTGTTCCGCTGGAAGTTGGCAATGCAGTAAAACTCCTTGATGCTAATCTAGATCTTTGCAAGGCTTCTGATTGGCAGTCTTGTAAATATGTGAGAATCAACGCCAAAACGCCCACCTTCTCGGAATTCGTCATTCTGGATTCGTTGAAGGCTGATAGTATTGAACTTGCAGATTCCATTCCTGAAATTGTCGAAACGTTCTCTTGCCCTCAGATGGACAATATCTGGCTCGATACACTCTGGATGGGTACTGCAAATGGATGGCTTGAATTCCCGTATCTGTGTACGGGAAGGAGCAACTATCTTTTACAGTTAAACGCAAAAGGTAATGTGTCTGCGGAACATCGTGGTGCCTCTACAAGGCCGATTGTGTGGACTGCGAAAAATACGGACTTGTATGCTCTGGATTCTATGTATCAGTCCTCTGTCGTGTTCTATGGCATCGATGGCAATACGGAACAGAAACTTGGCCCGGTCGTAAGGCTTGATTCCGTTGCTCCTGTTATTGAAAATCTGGAAACCTCTGTTTCCGAAAACGAGGATGGTTCACGCATTGTGCATGTGGAAACGGAAATAGAAGAAATTGGCAGTGGCATTTCAACGACTACTATGGAATTGTTCTTGGGTGGAAACCTCCTGCAAAGCGTGACCATTCCAGAAAATCATGCCCCGGTGTATGACTTTATGGTGGAAAAGAAAAACCTGTATGACTGTGTTGGTTGCAAGGCCACGGTCAAGGTTATTGTGAAGGATAAGGGGCATAATTCGGACGAAGTAGTGAGACAGACCGAAAAACTGTATCCGTATCCCTCGTCTTTGGTGTTGTGGTATCCGTTTGCCGAAGGATCGGGTAAAATTGGTTATGAGTTGATGACGATGGACAATCCCCAAAAGATGCACATGGATCTTGTTTCTATAGACAATCCGTGGAATGGTAGATACGGTGTGCATTTGTTCAAGGCTGCGGATTCTGCAAGTAGTCGTCAATACAAATTGGCTAAGTTGGATTCCCTGCGTCCATTTACATTCGAGTTCAATTATAGTGCCGGTAACACTCAGCATGCTAATTGGGCTATTCTTAGCTTTGTTGGAAAAAATGAATGGACGTTTGGCGTCGGAACCTATAATCGTTATTTCCTTAAGGTTGGTACCGAGTTGTATTATTTCAATGCAAAGCGTGATGCCAATATCCCGACTCACCTTGTTGTTGTCGTAAACGGGAAAAATGTAAGTCTGTACAAGAATGGCGAATATGTTGAGACTGTAAGACTTGGTAGTGAACTTCTGTATGGTGGAAGCGGAAGACTTTCTATCGGTGCACGTGGAGAATTACGCAGCGCTGTGGGTAATATTTCCAATTTGCGCTTCTATTCTTCTGCTCTTACGGCAACTCAAATTCAGGGTATCTATAATGGAATTCTTAGTGATGAAACCATCAATATTGAGGCTGTTCGTGCTGTGGCGCTTGCCGACAGGAATGGCCTGATTGTTGATCAGTCCTGCTCGGCTCCAGGTAAGGCTTATCTCCGTCAAAAATCGGCTGACAACAGTGGTGTAATGACTTGGCATGCGGATTTAAAATCTGATAATTATTCTCTTTACATACTGCATCGGAACTATGTTTCTGAAGATTCTAAGGTGGAAATCTTTGTCAACGGGAATAGTTCCGGAACATATAAGCTGACCTCTACGGGCTTGTGGAAGAGTGAAAAAGTAGCAGGCGTTTCCTTGAACCTGAAAACGGGTGTCAACGAAATCGGTATCCGTCCGTTGGGTAATCTCGGTATTGCGGCGTTGGCGTTGGCTAGCACAAGCGCGAATATTGACGGCAACCAGATTGGTTACAATGAGCATTCTTGGACCAATCCGGAACCTAAAGCCAAGGTGTTCATGAAATACGAAGCCATGGATGACAAGAAATGGGCTCAGGTACGTTTCGACATGCGTAACCAAACTGGCCAGGCGTTAGAAAATGCGAAAATCCGTTATTATTACAAGGGCGAAGGTGAAAACGTGAATGCGGTTTCGTTCTATCCGAACGCTCCTATGAGCGTTGTCAACGATGCCGGTTCAGTGTTCTATGCCGAATTCGCATTGCCGGAGGCCATTGCGGCATACGGTACGGTATATTCTGGTCAGGGGCCCTTGATTGGTTTGCATCGTCTTACTTCTCCAAATGACTATTTCCCGTATTGGGACAAGACGGATGATCCGAGCTATCTCAAACAGGCCGAGACGGGATATGTCGAGGCTACAGGGGTAGCCTTGCTGGATGGCGAGGGGAACTTGCTCAATGAGTTTGCCTGCTACGATGAAGATGGCCCGATGCAGAAGGCAAAAATCAAGGTTCGCGTAATGGCCAAAGACAACAGCTATGGTTCGTCTAGCGTGAGCGATATTGCGGCGTATGTCGAAAATATCGGTAACGCCCCTGTAGATGGCTTTGAGATGCGCTATTACTTTAGGGATACCGCAAAGACGGATTTGGATATTAACTGGAGTGCCTTTGCCACGAATAGCAAGGTGAATGCGGGTGGTGATTTGTACTATATTTCGTTCATGTACGATGTTATTCTGAATTCCGGTGACAAGTCCGATTATGGTAGCGGCGTTCAGTTTGCCTTGCATCATCCGAACAGGACAAATGATTTTAACGCTGCAGATGATCCCTCACATCATAACCTGAACAATTCCGGAATGGTTGAAGCGGATTCTATAGTGGTGTTGGATAGGCGTGGTAACTTGCTGTGGGGCTATGCACCTCAGCCAAAGTTCAGCGAAAACTATGTAACCAAGGAAAGCTATGCGGAACTAGTGCATAGGGAAGGCGATGTGATTTTCGTAAATATCGAAGAAAACGGTTATTATACTCTTGAAACGGTAAATGCTATTGGCATTCCTTTGAAAACCCTGTACAAGGGTACATGGGATGTTGGTGAGCATTCTGTAACAATAGACTTGAATAGCCTACAGCCTTCCAGCTTCATTGTGCTCCGTAAAGGATCTGAAATTCTTTCGTGGGGTCTATTGAATTAAATTTAGGAATACCAATATGAAAAAACATTTTTTTCTTTTTCTTCTTTTCCTAGCTTCTCAATCGTTTGCTCTTACTTTAGAACAGGTCAAGGCAGCGCTTAAAGAGAATGCTATACCGCAGGATTCTGTTGAGATGAATCTTCGCGTTACGGTGAAGGCACCAAGTGTGTATCAGCAGACTGATGTTTATATGGTCAAAAAAGGGACCGGTAAGAGCTACACTGAAATTAAAAGCAATTTCTTAAAACAACGGAGCATTGTGAATAAAGGCAAGATGAAAATCGTAGATTTGAAAACAAGTAAGACTCAAATTGTGGATTACAATGAAGAATCGTTAAAATCTGAATCTTATGCCAAATTTAATCCTTTGGATTCTGGTGAATGGACTGAACCGAAATTTTATTCAGAAGATGTTTATACAATACAAGGTTCTGCAGGGACAATTTATTATAACAAAAAAAAGAATCGCATTGAGAAGGTTGAGTCCGTAAAGGGGCGGGCGAATACCTTGACGACTTTTACCTATGACGCCAACAACAAAATGAAGAGAATGGAAGTGTCGGTAATTGTAAACGGTCATGAAAGTACCGTAACGACCGAATTCCTCCGTATGCAAAAGTCGAACAAGGTTCCTGATACGCTGTTTGAATTTTAGTTAAATCTGTTTGGTGAAAAAATGAAATATCAGAAACAATTCTTGCTTGCTAGTGTGGTTACGTTTATTTCGCTGTTCTCGGCTTGTTCTGACAATGGGTCATCTGCAGAAGATGTGTTTGTCGCTTCCGAAGTTTGCCCAGAAAACATGCGTGGAACTTTTACGGATGCACGAGATGGACAAGTGTACAAGTACACGACTATCGGCAATCAAGTGTGGATGGCTGAAAATTTGAGATTTGATGACGGCTCTTGGTGTGCGGAAGATACTTGCTCGTCGAAGGGACGGATTTACGGAATGCAGAATGCGCTGGTTGCATGCCCAATAGGTTGGCATTTGCCAAATCTCAATGAATGGAATGAACTTTTCAATAGCGTTGGTGGCGTTGACAGTGCCGGGCTTCGCCTTAAGGCAACTGCCGGATGGACGCCCTTGAACCCTGGGCAGCTTTCTAATGGAACGGATGATTGCGGCTTTACTTTGTTGCCGATTCCTGTTTCAGGGATTGCAAGCAATGGCCTTGGTGGAAAGAAAAATGATGGCTATGTTGCTTTGCTATGGACAAGTAGCCGCGGAACGGATGATGATTATACTATGAATGGAGTGTTTTTTGAAACGCAGACTTTGACGGCGCGGACAATGACGTACTACGATACCTGGGATTATTTGTCTATCCGCTGCATAAGGGATTGATTTTTTACTTTACGAATCTTTAATTTTAAAAGCTCCCGTGAGGGAGCCTTTGCTGAAAAATTATTTTGCTTGTGAGGAACTTAATGCATCAAGCCTAGCCTTGGCTTCGGCTATCTTTTCTGGCGGAAGCCCCATGTCTTGCAGTACGCTGATTGCGTCAGCGTGCCCTTCGCCTTTGCCTTCGTCACGAGCTTTTTCTGCTCTTTCTTCTGCTTCAGCAATCTGCTTACGGAAATAATCTCCGGCACTTTCAAAGCCGTATTTTTGCCCAATGCTTACGAATGCCATGTCCAACTCCTTGAAAATGTCCTTGCCGAGGTACTCCGCTAAAAACCTACATGCTGAGTGCAGCGGAAAAGCTTGCTTTTCCATTGCCGAAGCGTAGGGTTTTCTGAAAATATATATTTATTTTTTGCCAAAGGCAAGACGCCTCGTTGCGCGGTAATTTTCGCAATCTTTCGTTGAATTGCGGAAGAATCTCTAGCAACTTGTCTTTATTGTACGCGTACTTCATGGCAATAATTCCCATACCGGTCGCTACGTCTTCGCAGGCAAGGCAATCGCTATCAGGGATATCGGCCATATTCACAAAGGCATGCATAAACGGCAACATAGAAGGCAGGTAATCTTCTGGATAACCTTCTACCAACTTTTT
>JAEEGJ010005826.1_pt1 | contig 37956 bp, 26 predicted proteins | sample 8958761 | NCBI WGS metagenome assembly JAEEGJ01 (sample SAMN16246546, study PRJNA631951) | gut metagenome | biome: gut microbiome; feature: rumen; material: RS-attached | host: Bos | place: Iran: Karaj | collected 2018-10
AAGGAGCTTTTCAACAGCAGGGATAGCGTTGATGAAAGCCGTACCGCCGCCTGCGACGATACCCTCTTCAACAGCAGCCTTTGTTGCAGCGAGAGCGTCCTCGATACGGAGCTTCTTCTCCTTCATCTCTGTCTCGGTAGCTGCACCGACCTTGATGACTGCTACGCCGCCGGAAAGTTTTGCAAGTCTCTCCTGGAGCTTTTCCTTGTCATAATCAGACTTTGTCTCTTCGAGCTGAGATCTGATCTGGTTGACACGTGCCTTGACTGCGCCCTGCTCGCCTTCACCGTCAACGATGATGGTGCTGTCCTTGTTTACCTTGACCTGGTGAGCCTTACCGAGCTGCTCAAGAGTTGTATCCTTGAGCTCTAAGCCGAGATCTGATGTGATGACCTGGCCGCCTGTGAGGATAGCGATATCCTCGAGCATAGCCTTTCTTCTGTCACCGAAGCCCGGAGCCTTAACGCCTACGCATGTGAAGATTCCTCTGAGCTTGTTTACGATGAGTGTTGCAAGAGCATCACCCTCGATGTCGTCAGCGATGATAACGAGCTGCTTGCCGGACTGTGCAAGAGGCTCGATAACAGGAAGCAGATCCTGGATGTTATTGATCTTCTTATCTGTGATAAGGATGTAAGGCTCGTCGAAAACGGTTTCCATCTTATCCGTATCTGTTGCCATGTAAGGAGAGATATAGCCTCTGTCGAACTGCATACCCTCAACAACGTTGAGTTCTGTAAGCATTGACTTGCTCTCTTCAACAGTGATGACGCCGTCAGCAGTAACCTTTTCCATAGCCTCTGCGATCATCTTGCCGACTTCCTCGTCACCGCAGGAGATTGCAGCAACTCTTGCGATGTCCTTGGAACCGTCAACCTTCTTTGCAGAACCTAAGATCTCCTTAACTGCGGTATCAACAGCCTGTGAGATACCCTTACGGAGAATGATCGGGTTAGCGCCTGCAGCAACGTTCTTCATGCCTTCACGGATGATAGCCTGTGCAAGCAGAGTAGCTGTTGTTGTACCGTCACCTGCAACGTCGTTTGTCTTGGAAGCAACTTCCTTGACGAGCTGTGCGCCTGCGTTCTCATAACGGTCCTCAAGCTCGATCTCCTTAGCGATCGTAACGCCGTCATTTGTGATGAGCGGAGCGCCGTACTTCTTGTCGAGAACTACGTTTCTGCCTTTAGGTCCAAGAGTGACCTTAACTGTATTTGCAACCTTGTTAACGCCTGCTTCGAGTGCCTTTCTGGCATCCTCAGCATACTTGATGTCTTTAGCCATAGGAAAAATCCTCCTCTTATTCTATTAATCTTCTACGATTGCAGCGATGTCATCCTGACGGACGATAATATATTCCTCGCCATCGAGCTTAACGTTTGTACCGGCATAATCACGGATGATGACCTTCTGTCCGACCTGGACTTCCATCTTGATCTCGTTTCCGTCAACTACTCCACCCGGGCCAACTGCAATGATCTCAGCGATCTGAGGCTTCTGCTGAGCACCTGAAGAAAGGATGATGCCGCTCTTCGTTGTCTCTTCAGCCTGAAGTTTCTTAACTACCACCTTATCTGCCAGGGGTTTAATTGTCATATTAAAGACCTCCAATACAATGATTTATGGTTTAGCACTCATAAAGCCCGAGTGCTAAACCACAACTAAATATAATTCTCAAAATCTTAGATGTCAATACGAATATCAAAAAAAGTCAAAAACGGTCCTGTCAGTCTTTCAGGCCCTCAGGATTCATCGTCTGCCACTTCCAGCAGGATGCGCACATATCGTCGATTCCGTACTTTGCCTTGAATCCGAGTTCCTTCTCAGCCTTCTCGGTCGAAGCATAGCAGACTGCGATGTCGCCGGCTCTTCTCGCACCGAAAACATGGTTGATCGGATGACCGCATGCCTTCTCAAAAGCGGCAACGGCTTCCTTAACGGATGTGCCCTTTCCGGTTCCGAGGTTGAAGACGCTGACGGGATCATCTGTCTTTCCGAGGAATGCGATCGCTTTAACGTGGCCTTCAGCAAGATCGCAGACATGGATGTAGTCACGCAGGCACGTTCCGTCCGGTGTGTCGTAATCATCGCCGAAAATGGTCAGGCACTCGAGCGTACCGCCCGCAACCTTTGATATATAAGGGAATAGATTATTGGGAATACCTCTCGGATCTTCACCGATCAGGCCGCTCTCATGAGCTCCGACAGGATTGAAGTATCTGAGAAGGCAGATCTTCATCTCGGGATGAGCGACAGCATAGTCGCGGAGGATCTGCTCGATCATCCACTTTGTCCAGCCGTAAGGGTTCGTGCACATGCCAAGAGGACTCTGCTCGGTGAACGGAACATCCTCGCTCATGCCATAGACCGTTGCGGAAGAACTGAATACGAGTTTCTTAACGCCGTGCTTTTCCATTGCCCTGAGGACGGCGATCATGCTGCCTATGTTATTGGAATAATACTCAAGCGGGATCTTTACGGATTCGCCGACGGCTTTAAGTCCTGCAAAATGAATAACGCTGTCAATATCGTTTTCATCAAAGACCTTGTTAAGAGCAGCTTCATCGCAGCAATCAACGTTATAGAACTTGAAACGCTTTCCGGTGATCTGCTCAAGACGGTTCTGGACCTCCATCTTACTGTTTGAAAGATTGTCTGCGATAACGACGTCGTAACCGTTTTCAAAGAGCGAAATGACGGTATGTGAACCAATATAACCATTTCCGCCGGTAACAAGGATTGTTGGCATGGATATTCTCCTTTAGAAATTGATAAGAATATTTAATCACTTTTGTCTGAGAAAATCTCCATACTGCTTTTAATACCTCATTTTTTCACCAAATTAACATATTAAAAGAACTCACTTAGGTTAAAATAACTTCAATAACATTTTGGAGAAATAATTATTCCATGGACAAACTGATCTACATTGCTGACGACGATGACAATATAAGAAATCTTTTGAAGTCATTTCTCGAAAGAGAAAACTTCAGATGCATTGGCTACCCGAACGGTGATGCGCTTTTTGAAGCGTTTTCCGATTCACCGTGCGACCTGGTGATCCTGGACGTCATGATGCCCGGACACGACGGTTTCTACATCCTTAAAGAGATCAGAAAGACCTCTAACGTGCCTATAATCATGCTCACGGCAAAAGACAGCGATGCAGACTATATCCAGGGCTTGGATCTCGGAAGCGACGATTACTTCACAAAGCCCTTCTCCCCGGTCAAGCTTGTATCCAAAGTCAAATCCGTTCTTAAGAGACAGGAAGAGATCACAGGCAAGAATTCCGTCAAGGAAACCGACGACGGCATGATCTCATTCGCAGACATAGTCATCAACAGAAAGACGAAGGAAGCTACGCTCGCAGGCGAGCCCTTCCCTCTTACACCTAACGAATATGCTCTTCTCACCTATCTCATTTCAAACAGGGACAGGGCCATATCAAGGACCGAGCTCTTAGATAAGATCTGGGGCTATGAGACACAGGTCGAGACAAGAGTCGCAGACGATACGGTCAAGAGACTGAGAAAAAAGATCTCCCATTCAGGCGCAAAGATATCTACAATATGGGGATACGGCTTCCGCCTCGTATTGAGGACCGCCGAAGATTCCGCTGAAGGAGAAGATTCGGAAGACTAAATGACCGAAGTCAGCAGCAACGAGAAAAAGACTAACCAGATCCGCAGCAAATCCGCTATCCGGGTCCCTATTGCTCTGCATTTCTATGCTCTTGAGATCGTTGCTATCCTCCTCGTCATCTTCATCATCAACTTCTACGTCCAGTCGATCGTCAAGAACTACATCGCGCAGGAATGTAAGGCCAGGATCGAAACGGCCGTCAGTTCTACCCAGAACTTCACGATAGCGTTCAGGACCGAGATCGACAAATACCCCGAGAAAAATGAAGAAGTCATCAAGGAATTCCTTCTGAAATCCATCCGCACTGCCGACCTTTCAAACCAGGCGAGCATCGCGCTCTATACTTACGACGCCAAGACAAACCACTGTCTTCTTATGTGGCCGACATCCGAATACAACGTCAATTACGCAAACAGTGCTTCAGCCGTCGTCTCCCAGGTAGTTGAAGAACACGGATACAGCAACCTCAGGGACACTCAGACTACTACGATAAACGGCAACCTCATCTACTACAGATCCGTCGGTTTCCAGTACAACTCTCCCGAAAACAAAGTCATGGATCTGGACGGCTACTATCTCCTCGTATACGTCAATTCAGGCTCTTACTATTCCTTCATGGCTCAGATCACTCTGGCCCTCGTTCAGGCCGCCCTTTTGGCAATAATCATCGCAGGCGTCTTAAGCTTCATCCTTTCATATCCTCTCATCTCTTCGACAAGAAGGCTTTCACGCTTCGCAAGCCGCGTTGCAAAAGGAGACTTCGATCCGATCAAGGGTAAGATCAGGAGTAAGGAGCTTTCAGAACTCGGCGATACGATGAACCGGATGGCCTATAAGCTCGAAGAAGCGGACGTTGAACAAAAGACCTTCTTCCAAAACGCTTCACACGAGCTGCGTACTCCTCTGATGTCGATCCAGGGTTATGCCGAAGGCCTTAAGTTCGGCGTATTCGAAGACAAGGAATCAAAAGACAACGCTATCGATGTCATCATCGCTGAAACGGAAAGACTTTCAGGACTCGTTGAAAACCTCCTCTCAATCTCCAAGATGGACATGAGCAAGAGCGGAAACTACGAGGTCAAGAAGCAGAACATCAACGTCAAGGTTCTCTGCGAGACGATAATAGACAGAGTCAGAGGAAACTTCATCCACGCTGACAAAGCGATAATCAACAGGATCACCGCTGACAGCCTCTATATCTACGCTAATGAGAACGACATGATCAGATGTCTCGAAAACATCTTCTCCAACTGCCTGCGTTACTGCAGGAGCGCCGTAACTTTCGACTGCAGGGCTGACCGCTACCGCAAAAGAGTTACCTTTACGATCTCAGATGACGGTCCCGGTATTTCAAAGGAAGTATTGGATCACCTTTTCGAACGTTTCACCAAAGGTTCCGACGGTAAGCACGGAATCGGTCTCGCCCTCGCAAAAGCAATCGCGAACGAGCACGGCGGCGACATCAACGCATTCAACAAGGTCGATGGCGGTGCCTGCTTTGAGATAACTATTCCTCTGGTCAAGAGAAGGGATCAGCTTACAAAGCTCAACAACCTGAGAAATCTCGGTAATTAATTTCGCATAACCTCTCCCCTTGTGATAAAATCTTGCGGTAATTATCTAAACCAAAGGCTATTCACATGAAGACTCACGATTTTTACTATGACCTTCCCGAGCGTCTCATTGCGCAGACACCGATAAAGGATCGTACAGCTTCCAGGATGCTGGTGCTCGACAAGAACACCGGTAAGACCATGGATAAGCATTTTTACGATCTTCCCTGTTTCCTGAAAAAAGGAGACGTTCTTGTCATAAACAATACGAGAGTCATTCCCGCAAGGCTTTTAGGCGTAAGGAGCGACACAAAGAGTCCCGTCGAGCTCCTTCTTCTCAAGCGTATAGATGACAACCACTGGGAGACACTGGCAAGACCCGGCAAGAAGGTTGTTCCCGGACGCAGGTTTACGTTCATCGAGAACGAACTCGAAGCTGAGTGCGAGCAGGTCTTAGAGAGCGGCAACCGCATTATAAGATTTGATTTTAACGGCATCTGGGAAGAAGTCCTGGACAGAGCAGGTCAGGTTCCTCTTCCGCCCTATATCCACGAAAAGCTTGACGATCCGGAAAGATACCAGACCGTATATTCAAAAGATCCGGGTTCTGCAGCCGCTCCTACCGCAGGTCTCCACTTCACCAACGAGCTTCTGGATAAGATCAGAGGCATGGGAGTTGAGATCGCTGAACTTACGCTTCATGTCGGCCTTGGCACGTTCAGACCGGTAAAGGCTGATGACATCAAGGATCACGAGATGCATTCAGAATGGTACGACTTCCCGAAGGAAGCTTCTGACATCATCAGGAAAGCAAGAGCAGAAGGAAGACGCATCATATCAGTCGGAACCACTTCCACAAGGACTCTTGAAGCGGTCGCTTCAAAAGATCCCGAAATGATGCCTCAATCCGGCTACACGAACATATTCATCTACCCCGGCTATGAATTCAAATGCGTGAATTCACTCATCACGAATTTCCATCTGCCGGAATCAACGCTCATAATGCTCGTTTCCGCTTTAGCAGGAAGAGAGCACGTTCTTGAAGCATATAAGCACGCCGTTGAAGAAGAATACAGATTCTTCTCCTTCGGAGACGCAATGTTCATCACGGATCTGGAGGATAAAGATGCCTGAATTCCCGGTTTGGTACGAGCACATCCACACATGCAAGCAGACCGGAGCAAGGGCCGGCAAGGTCCACACGCCTCACGGCACTTTCATGACGCCCGCATTCATGCCCGTCGGCACATGTGCTTCCGTAAAGGGCATGTCACCTGAAGAAGTCTCTGAAATGGGCGCCGGCATCATCCTTTCCAACACCTACCACCTCTGGCTCAGACCGGGAAGCGATATCGTTGCCGAAGCAGGCGGACTTCACAAGTTCATGAACTGGAAAGGCGCAGTCCTCACAGACAGCGGCGGATTCCAGGTCTTCTCTCTTGCAAAGCCCAAGGACATTAAGGAAGAAGGCGTTAAATTCCAGTCCCACATAGACGGAAGAAAACTTTTCCTTACTCCCGAGATATCAATGCAGGTCCAGAACGATCTCGGTTCAGACATAATCATGGCATTCGATGAGTGCTGCCCCTACCCTTGCGATCACGCATATGCGCAAAGGTCTTTGGAGCGTACGACAAGATGGCTCGACCGCTGCATTGAAGCGCACAAAAGGCCTGACGAACAGGCTCTGTTCGGTATCATCCAGGGCTCCATGTATGAAGACTTGAGAAAGATAAGCGCAGAACAGATCACGTCACGCAATCTCCCGGGCTATGCCATCGGCGGCATTTCCGTCGGCGAACCAAAGGATCTGTTTCTCAAGATGATCGACTGCACGGTTCCCCTTATGCCTGAGGACAAGCCCAGATACCTTATGGGCGTCGGTACTCCCGATTACCTGATCGAAGGCTCATGCAGAGGCGTTGACATGTTCGACTGCGTCCTTCCTACGAGAATGGGACGTCACGGAACGATTCTCACCGACCACGGAAGAAAGATCATTAGAGACAAGAAATACGCAAGAGACTTCGGTCCGATGGATCCGGGATGCGACTGTTATGCGTGCAGGAACTATTCTGCAGCTTATGTAAGACACCTTATCAAGGCAAATGAGATGTTTGGTCTAAGGCTCTGCACCTATCACAACATCCACTATCTGTTAAAGCTGATGGAGCGTGTCAGAGAAGCCATCTTAAACGACAGTCTCGGCGATTTCAGAGACGAATACTATAAGACTATTTCACAAGAAGCGTAACCGCTGAAAGGTTTCCGCATTTGAGCTGATTGACGTCGGAGATACGTCTGACCATCAGGTTCATCCATTCAGAACAAGAATCCGTAACGAGGGCATCCGCAAGGATGCCTTCATCAGTTAGGCATGAAAAGAACTTGTCAGTCGCAACGACCAGCCTGTCTCCGTCATTAAGTCCGAATATGCCGTTCGGCAGCATCCTCAGGTCGCCGTTAATAACGAGTTTTGCGGAAACGCCGCCCCTTCTGAAGCATGCGATGCTCTTTCCTTCTATCCTGAGAACAAGATATTCCGCATTACCCGGAAGGCGCTCATTCAGGACCGAACACATACGGTTAAAGTCAAGATCGGGACTGACTTCCGCAAGGAGTCCCGAAAACATTTCGGGAGTAACCACAGTTTTGTCGCGGTGGACGCTTCCATAGAAGACAGCGACCGTAACCGAAGGAACGACAGTCAGATAGACCTCATCCTTATATGATTCGCTTTCTCCCCTGTGCTTGAAAGTATAGTACTCGATCATATAATGCTCCTGTCCATCTTTATCACAACGGCCGAGAAATTGTCCTGCTTGGGCAGTTTCTTGTTCTTAACGGCACTCTTCAAAAGTCTCGCCAGGTGCTGCGCGCTGTAATCCGACAAGAGCAAAGACTTCATCTTATTTAAAGACACGGCATCGGTAACGCCGTCTGTACTTACGATTATAATGTCGTCCTCATAGAGCTGTATCGGCTTTGAAGTATGCATGACATTGGTCTCGGTGTTTCCGACGAAATCGATCAGGGCCTTTGCCCTTGAATTCCTGTACGCTTCAGTTGTATCCATACCGCCCTCGGCAAGCTTCCTGATAAGGAGCGAAATGTAATTCTGCTTGTGATTGAGGAGCGTTACCCTGCCTTTCCTCAAAAGGATTATGTTACTGTCGCCGACGCTGTAGAAATTCATCATGTTCTTCATGATGTGTGTCATTACAAGAGTCGCGCCTGCGCCAAGGTGATACTGTTCGTAGACCTCAGACGAGATCTTCCTTATCTCTTCAGATACTGCTTCAGGATCATCAAATTTCAAAGGATAAGATTCTTCCAAACGCTCAACAACATAACGGGAAACGACCTCGCCATACAAAAGTCCTCCCATTCCGTCCGAACAGGCCGCGATGACACCGTTTGAAAACGAGTCTTCCAGAGGCGAGATATAGAACGAATCCTCCTGGTTATCCCTCTTGCCGCGGCAATGGAAATAAGCAACGTCGCAGACCAGAAGATTATCCGTGTCAGATCCGGCGATCTTCTTTAAATGGAGAAGGCTCATAAGCGATGTAAGAGCTACATAGATAAACGAAAGGAAAGCCGCAACGAAAAGGCCTGCCGCTATCTGGATAAGCAGTATTATCTGATCCGGCAAAAGCGTAAAATCAGGCATTTCCGTCTCCTTTCAGCCTGTTAGGGCTTATTTCCCGGGCACAGAGAATCGACAGACTTTCTCATGAGTTCTATCTCTTCAAGCGCCCTGTCCGCTATCGCGCGGTTCCTGTCCTTCTTACCTGTCTTTCCCTTGAACCTTCCGGCGATCGGCGACATAATGCCGTGATTCGCGTTCATCGGCTGGAAATGCTTGATCGAAGGATCTGATACATAAAGAGCCATGGATCCGATCGCAGTATCGGCAGACGGTTCAAAAGGCACTTCGGTTCCAAGCGCCATGAGTCCTGCATAATATCCCGCGAGATATCCTGAAGCGGTCGATTCGATGTATCCCTCAACGCCCGTTATCTGTCCTGCGAAGAACACGTTGGGTCTTTCTCTCAGTGAATAATGGGAAGAAAGGCATTTGGGCGAATTGAGATACGAATTGCGGTGCATTACGCCGTATCTGACGTATTCGGCATTCTCAAGTCCGGGTATCATGCCGAAAACGCGCTTCTGCTCAGGCCATTTGAGTCTTGTCTGGAATCCGACAAGGTTATACATCGTACTCTCCCTGTCGTCCTGTCTTAACTGAAGGCATGCGTAAGGTTCCCTGCCTGTCTTGGGATCAACAAGTCCGACAGGCTTCAAAGGACCGTACCTCATGGTGTCCTCGCCTCTGGAAGCCATTGTCTCAATCGGCATGCAGCCCTCAAACACGATCTCCTTGTCGAAGTCTTTGACTTCGGCTCTTTCAGCCGTAACGAGTTCGTTCCTGAAATTGATGTATTCTTCCTTCGTCATCGGGCAGTTGATGTAGTCATCTCCGCCCTTGCCGTATCTTGAAGCCCTGAAGGCCTTTGTCATGTCGATCGAATCAGAAGACACGATCGGAGCAGCCGCGTCAAAGAAATGCATTCCGGTATCACCGGTCAGCCTTGAGATGTCCTCATAAAGAGGGCCGGCCGTGAGAGGTCCTGTCGCAATGACGACTATCCCTTCATCGGGAACCTTCAGTATCTCGCCGTCAACGATCTCGATATTTGGATTGTTCCTGATCTTTGAGGTTATGTAAGACGAAAATTCGTGACGGTCAACAGCCAGCGCTCCGCCTGCGGGAACCTGCGCTTTGTCCGCAGCCTCCATTATCAGCGATCCGAGGCGCCTCAATTCCTCTTTCAGGAGTCCGATCGCATTCTCGGGCGAAGCGGCACGCAGGGAATTGCTGCAGACCAGCTCTGCAAAATCCTCACTATGGTGAGCAGGCGTCATCTTCATGGGCTTCATCTCGCAAAGCCTTACTTTTACGCCCATGGAAGCAAGGAGATTAGCGGCTTCGCAGCCTGCCAGTCCTGCTCCTACAACGGTTACGGCAGGAGCATCACTCGGCTTTTGCGTCATCGCCCTTTCCTCCGCCTTTTCCCTTTCTTGCATTTGTAGGACAATCCTTGTTCGCGCACTTCGGATAGACCTTCTTTCCGAAGTACTTGAGGACCATGTAAGATCCGCATTCCGGGCAGACCTTTCCTTCTATCGGGAGATTCCAGGAAATGAAACTGCATTCAGGATCAGAACCCTTCTTGTCGCAGGTATAGAAAACCTTGCCCTTATACTTCTTGGATCTGTGAGACAAAAGTCCTGATCCGCAGAGAGGACACTTGCCTTTAGCTGCGACTTCGATGTTCTTAGTGTATTTGCACTCAGGGAAGTTCTCGCATGCGATGAACTTACCATATCTTCCTTCCTTAAAGAGGAGCTCACCTCCGCAAAGAGGACAGGTCTCGCCTGTTTTTTCAGGTTCAAAAGTAACCTTCTCGATCGATTCCTTGGCAGCCTTGACCTGGGAATCGAATTCAGGATAGAAATCCTCTAAGACTTTGTCCCACTCCTCAGCGCCTTCTTCAACCTTATCGAGTCTGTCTTCCATGCCGGCAGTAAACGAAACGTCTACTATCTCGGAGAAATTATCGCTAAGAAGGTTCGTTACGATCTTTCCCAGATCAGTGATAAGGAGCATCCTGCCGTTCTTCTCAATGTAATTCCTCTCAAGGATCGTCGTGATCGTAGGAGCGTATGTTGAAGGTCTTCCGATACCATTGTCTTCCATCGCCTTGATGAGCGTAGCTTCAGTATAGTGCGGCGGCGGAGTCGTAAACTTCTGAGAAGCGTTGAAGTCAAGGACTTCAAGCTTCATGCCGTCCTCAAGCTGAGGGATCTTGGCCTTGGAGTCTGATTCATCAGTCTTCTGAACGTCCTCAGCAACGTCTGCATAAAGGATAAGGAATCCCTTGAAGATAACGGTCTCGCCTGCTGCCCTGAAGATCCTGCCGTTGCATGAAGCCTGTACCGTAACGGTATCAAGCTTTGCGGAAGCCATCTGAGTTGCAAGGAACCTGTCCCAGATAAGCGAATAGAGCTTGTACTGATCGTTCGTAAGAGATGACCTGATGCTCTCAGGATCCATGTCGAAATGCGTGGGCCTGATGGCTTCATGCGCATCCTGTGCGGAATTCTTGTTCTTGTATTCACGCTTGTAGCCTGAGCAGTATTCGTCACCGAATCTCTTCTTTATGAGGTCCTTGCATGCTGCGACGGCCTCGTCAGAGATCCTTACGGAGTCAGTTCTGATGTAGGAAACGAGAGCAGTCTGGCCTGCGCCTGAGATCTCAACGCCTTCATAGAGCTGCTGGGCTATGGACATCGTCTTCTTGGATGAGAAACCGAGCCTCTTTGAAGCTTCCTGCTGGAGTGTGGAAGTCGTGAACGGCGGATAGGGATTTCTCTCCTTCTTGCCCTTCTTGACGGAATCAACGACCAAAGGACCTGATCCGACATCCTTCAGAACGCTCTTTGCGTCAGCCTCGTTCTTGAGGTCATCCTTAACGGCCTTGCCGTTCTCCATGTATCCGTAGTAACCGAGAAGGAACTTGTCAGACTGCTTTCCGGGTGTGGCAAGAGCCTTGATGAGCCAGTATTCCTCAGGAATAAAACTGTCGATCTCAGCGTCACGGTCCATTACGATCTTGGTTGCGACAGACTGTACGCGTCCTGCCGAAAGACCCTTTCTGACCTTCTGCCAGAGGAGCGGGCTGAGCTCATAACCGACGAGTCTGTCTAAAACACGCCTTGCCTGCTGAGCATTGGCAAGATTCATGTCTATTGTCCTGGGGTTCTTGATAGCGTCCTGTACTGCGGACTTTGTGATCTCGTTAAAAGTGATCCTGCACTTTGAATCGGGATCGATCTTCAGGACCTTCGCAAGATGCCATGCAATAGCTTCACCCTCGCGGTCAGGGTCCGTTGCGAGGAATATCTCGTCGCATCCGGCAGAGAGCTCTTTGAGTTCCCTTACGACCTTCTCCTTTCCCTTCATCGTGATGTAAAGAGGCTTGAAGCCGTTCTTAACGTCAACACCGAGATTGTTTGAAGGCAGATCCCTGATATGTCCCAGAGACGCCGTGATCTGATAATCACTTCCCAAGTATCTGCTGATTGTCTTCGACTTAGCCGGAGACTCGACGATCACTAATTTTTTACCCATTTCGCACTTCCTATATAATAAATAAATATATTCATCATTATACAAAGCTATCGAAATGTCAACGCATATTTTCCGTTTTCGAGGACAACCCTTCCGGACATCTGAAGGCGTATCAAAAGGTCTGTTATCCTGTAAAAAGGGAGACAAAGAGAATTGCAGAGACTGTCTATGTCCAATGACTTTACGGTCAGTTCGTCCTCGATAAGCGCCTCCCATTCCTCATCTGATACGTCATCAGGGTTTTTGTCGGCTTTCAGCCTGATAATGTCCAGCTTCTCACGGTTTGATGCTTCGGGGACAGTCCTTTTACCGCCCGATTCTTCGGACTCCATCAGGTCAGGGTATTCAAGCCTTCTTCTCACAATGGCCTGTGACACTGAATCGATCACGTTGTCGGAAGAATAGAGCACGCAGCAGCCGTCTTCCAGAAGTTTCAGACCTCCTTCGGCATTCGCAAAATAGATATTATTCGGAAGGACGAATACTTCCTTTCCCTGTACGGCGGCAAAAGAAGCCGTATGAAGAGTTCCCGAATATGCTCCCGCCTCCATTACCAGGGTACAGTCAGATAAACCTGCTATCAGCCTGTTCCTTGAAGGAAAGTACTGTCTCAAAGGCTGCTGGCCGGGCGGCATTTCTGAGATCACCAGACCTTTACTCACTATCTGCTTATAAAGTTCGGCGTTTTCAGGTGGATATACGTTGTCAGGCCCTCCGGCTAGGATCGCGATCGTGCTGCCGCTCCCCTGAAGCGCCGCTTCGTGAGCCTTCCTGTCAACTCCCAGAGCCATTCCCGAAACGATAGTTATACCTTTTGAAGAAAACTCGCTGCTGAACCGTTCGGTTGCATACAGAGCATAACCGCTGGCATTTCTCGATCCCACTACCGCAACCGAACCCTGGTTTGAGCACTGGTTCAAAAGTTCCGTTCTTCCCCTGCAGTAAAGGACCTTCGGCATTCCTGTCTGAAGCCTGAAATTAACAGGATAGATCCTGTTCAGCGAAGAAACGACTTTTATCCCGTATTGTCTGCCAAGCTGCATGTATTCTCCGCATGCCTCTTCGACTTTGCCTTTGGATTCCATCCAATCTCTGACCTTTCTCTCGCTTTGCGGACTAAGGAGCAGCTCCTTGATCTTTGAGGACGGCATCTTGGCAAGTCCATACAGGTCCCTGTGCGTTTCTATGTCACCTCTTTCAAACAGTTCGCGTATCACGCGGTAATCAACCTGCGTGTTCATCAGCACTGCCGTATAGTAAAAATCCCTCATCTCGCCGTCTTTGTAATCCATACCTTTTCTCCTTACAATTCGTGTGCCCTGAAGACTGCCGCTTCGGAGACGTCCGCTCTGGTTACGTCTGCTCGCCCTTCATAATCGGCAATGGTCCTGGCAAGGCGCAGCGTCTTCTGATATCCCCTCGCTGAAAACAGTCCCTTTGAAGCCAGTTCGGAACAGTAAGAGAGAATGTCCTTCGAAAGTTCCATTGCATCTGCAAGATCTGCAGGGTTGACGCTCGAATTAAAGATCTTTCCGCCGTAACGGCTGTTCTGGATCTTCCAGCATCTTTCGACCTTTTCTTTTACCGCAGGACTCTCTGCCGAACCTTTGTCAGCATACATCAGCGCCAAATCATCTTTTCCGATCGACCGCATCTCGCTGAAGATGTCTATCCTCTCAAGAAAAGGCCCGGAAAGTCTCGTAAGATACCGCTTCCTTGTGCCGGCCGAACACCTGCACCTTGATCCCGGCTCATAGAACATCCCGCATTTACAGGGGTTCCCTGCACCGACAAATATCAGGTCCGCAGGATAGGTGTAAGTTATCCCGTTCCTGAAGAGCCTGACTTCACGCTCTTCAAGAGGCTTTCTCATCAGGTCCAGGACCTGTGACGGGAATTCCATTATCTCGTCTGCAAAAAGAATTCCGTGATTTGCCAGTGCCATCTCTCCCGGAGTCATGCTCATTGCATTTCCCAAGAGTTTTCCGGGCGTTATATCCGGACTGATACACCTTACGGGTCTGTCAGAACTAAGCTTTGCAGCGGGCCCTTCAAGCGCTTCATATAGTGCATATACTTCGCCTGTCTCGCCTTTATCCAGCGGCGGAAGGATTCCGGACAGGATCTTTGCGGCCATGGTCTTACCCGATCCGGGGCTCCCCAGGAGAAGCATGTTATGGAATCCCGCGGCAGACAGAATGATCGCTCTTTTGGTCTTCTCCTGGCCTTTGAGCATTGAAATGTCTGTCTTTAATTCCCCGCTCTCAGATCCTTTATCCAGCGAAAACCGTTCAGGTACATATCCGGCTAAACCAAAAACAGAGCAGGCTTCAGCCAGGTCTTTTACACAACGTCCTTCAAATCCAGTGCACCGTGCGCTGTTTCTTTCATCTTCCGGTATAAGGACATATTGGAAACCTTCGCTTCCCGCCTTATTAAGCCTTAATGCCGCACCGGGGGTTCCTTTCACGCTTCCGTCAAGGCTGAGCTCGCCTTCCGCATAAGTCTTACGGTCAGACTTATACGGGATCTGCCCCGAAGCAAAGAGTATACCGACAGCCATCGCGAGATCAAAACCCGAACCGGATTTCTTCATGTAAGCGGGACTGATGCTGATCGTCACGTGGCCTTTGGGCATGGAAAATCCGGACGATCTTAAAGCAGACATTATCCTTCCGTGCGATTCCCTTATCGATGAATCGCAAAGGCCAATGACAGAGAATGTGGGGATCCCCGGTGTTACAGAAACTTCAAGCTCAGAAATGACGCAGTCAGTTCCCCTGGCAAAGCCGGAATAGATCCTTGCAACAGACGGTTTAGAAGACATAACGGACCTCCTTTGTGATACTCGTTTAGAATACGACGCCAAAAGGCCCGAATTACCCGACAAAAACCGACAAAAACCGACAAAGCAAGTGTGATATAATGCTCGGGTATAAATTAAAAAGAGGTACCTATTTATGAAATTGGGAATCGTCGGCCTTCCGAACGTAGGAAAGAGCACTTTATTCAACGCAATCACAAGAGCAGGCGCTGAAGCCGCAAATTATCCCTTCTGCACCATTGAACCGAACGTGGGCGTAGTCGCAGTCCCTGATGAAAGACTCGACAAGCTCGCCGAGATATATAACCCTGAAAAATACACTCCCGCAGTTGTTGAATTCGTTGACATCGCGGGTCTCGTTGCAGGCGCTTCCAAAGGTGAAGGCCTTGGCAACAAGTTCCTTTCTAACATCAGAGAGTGTGACGCTATCGTTCACGTCGTAAGATGCTTTGACGATCCCAACGTCGTTCACGTCAACGGAAATGCGGATCCCGCAAGAGACATTGAAACGATCGACATCGAGCTTATCCTCTCAGACCTGGAGATCATGGAAAAGAGAGTCGAAAGGACAAAGAAGATGCTCCGTGGCGGCGACAAGAAGATGCAGATCGAGCTCGCCTGCTATGAAAAGATCGTTGCCGCACTTGCAGAGGGCAAGAGCGCAAGATCGATCGAGTTCACTGATGACGAACTTGAATTCACTGGTGACCTCCAGCTCATCTCCATGAAGCCTGTCCTCTACTGCGCAAACATCGCTGAAGATGACATCAAGAACCCTGACATCTCATACGTTCATACGGTCGAAGAGATCGCCAAGAAGGAAGGCTCGGGCGTTGTAGTCATATCCGCAAAGATCGAGGAAGAACTGGGCCAGCTCGATCCTGAAGACCGCCAGGTATTCCTTGATGACCTCGGAATCGAAAGCGCAGGCCTTGATAAGATGATCCAGGCTTCATATACGCTCTTAGGCCTCATCTCCTTCCTTACGGCAGGTCCCAAGGAAGTCCGCGCATGGACGATCAAGAGAGGCACCAAGGCTCCGCAGGCTGCAGGAAAGATCCACTCAGACTTTGAAAGAGGTTTCATCCGCGCGGAAGTCGTCGCTTATGACGACCTCATGGCATGCGGTTCTTATAACGCTGCTAAGGAAAAGGGTCTTGTAAGATCCGAAGGCAAGGAATACGTCATGAACGACGGAGACGTAGTAGTCTTCAGATTCAACGTATAAAAAGCTTATCTCTTTTTCCAGGATTCTTCGGCGATACTCTCGATACCGCTGATAATGAATGCAACACCGGAAAAACGGATGACCGTCATGGTACCGTTGAACGGGTTGATAAGCAGAGCTATTCCGGCAACGACGAGAGCTACCGAGAGAAGCAGCATCACATACCACAAAGGATCTTTTGTATCAGGCACGAGCGTACCGTGCCTGAATTTTACTATGCCGTCGATAATGAAGAACACACCTACAATAAAAGAGAGCAGCTGCATGACGAGGTTCGGCCTTAATACGAATATTATTCCCAGAATGGCGATGATAATCGAATAGACCAGAACGATCTCAGCACCTGCGGCAGTGCCGTAGTTCTCTTCCTTGAACTGCTTGATGGATATCACATAATCTACCGCACCGGCGATACCGGCCACGACGAGAACAATGCCCCAGAGCACACCAAGCACGCCGGAAACAGTTTCCGGGAACAATATGAAAAACACTCCTGCCAGAGCTGTCAGGAAGCCGCTGATGTACCGGGGTACCCTTGCTATGTGTTTATTCATCGGAAACCTCTTCCCTTACGGGTTCTTCAGCCTTCTTTGAAGCATTCTCGGAAAGTATCTTGGATAGTCTTATTGCTAACACAAAAGTGACTATAAACACGGTAAGTATAAGAAATTCCGATATCAGGATAAATACCATCGGAACACCTTTGAGCGCGAAAGCCAAAAACAGGATAAGCACCGTGCCGGAAATATAGACCGCGGAAACCGCCCTGAAATAGTTCTTGAGGTTTCCCGAAAACAAAGGCTTTTTGGAAAAGATCAGGCATATCAGTATCACTACTGAGAATAAGGTAAAGCAAGATGCTGTGATCACGGCTCCCGTGTTCATATCCTGATCCCCCTGGAATGAAGCTGGTCCCTGATGAGAGTGTTGACCTTGTCGTTAAGGCTGTCCATATCCCACGAATTATCTATCGAGAAATCGCCTAAAGAACAGTATTCGTCATCAGTCATCTGCATGTCGATCCTGCGTTTTGCTTCGTCCTTGTCAAGGCCGCGCTTTGCGAGCCTTGCAAGCCTGACTTCGTCATCACAGGTAACTACCCAGATCTGATCGCACATGTCGGTAAATTTTCTGACCGGGATAGGAACGTCCAGGACAACGCACTTTGTACCCTTCTCCCTCTCCTTCTCCAGACGGTCTTCCATTTCCTCAAAAACATACTGATGCACGATAGAGCTCAATTCGTCGAGCTTCTTCTTATCAGAAAAAACGATCGAAGATACGGCCTTGCGGTTCATTACGCCTGAGGCGTTTACGGCCCTTGCGCCGAACTTTTCCGCTATCGCGGGAATGGCCTTTCCGCCGGGTTCCGTGACGTTCCTGGATATCTCGTCAGCGTCAAGGACCAAAAGGCCCTTTTCTCTGAGTATCCCGCTGACGGTGCTCTTTCCGCTTCCTATTCCGCCTGTTATTCCTAATACAAACATTATTTAGCGCTAAGCCAGTCCTTTCCCGTTCCGACTTCGGCAACGAGCGGTACTGAAAGAGTTGCCGCTGCCTCCATCTCTCTTTTAAGAATCTCTGCTGCCTTTTCGGCATCCTTTTCGGAACACTCGACGATGAGTTCGTCGTGCACCTGCATTACGAGCTTTGCATCGGGAAGTTCTTTTTCAAGAGCCTCATTAACCTTATTCATCGCGATCTTGATTATGTCAGCGGCAGTACCCTGGATAGGAGTGTTCATCGCAGCCCTGAAGCCGAAGTTCCTGACATTCCTGTTCTGACTCTTTAGCTCAGTGAGGATCCTCTTTCTTCCGAACTCAGTCTCAACATAACCGTTCTTTTCACCATTCTCCTTAAGACCGTTAAGGTATTTCATGATGCCCGGGAACTGGTTCTCGTATTCCTTGATAAGAGTAGCCGCTTCTTTGTATCCGATGCCAAGGTCTGTAGCAAGGCCGTAATCGGAAATACCGTATATGATACTGAAGTTGACCGTCTTTGCGATGGAACGCATCTTGTGAGTAACGGCATCCTCGTTAACACCGAATACCTTTGCTGCGGTCCTTCTGTGTATGTCTTCGCCCTCGTTAAAGGCAGAGCACATTATCTCGTCTTTTGAGAGCGACGCCAAAAGCCTGAGTTCGATCTGCGAATAGTCCGCATCGACCAGCACACAGCCTTCAGAGGCCGTAAATGCTTCCCTGAGCCTCGATCCCTCATCGGAACGAATCGGAATGTTCTGAAGGTTCGGTTCGGTGGAAGAAAGCCTTCCGGTATTTGTCATGGCCTGCGTAAAGGTCGTATGGATGCGCCCGTCGCTCCTGATGGAACGGACGAGACCCGCTGCATATGTGGAATCAAGTTTAGAGAGTTCTCTGTACTTGATTATCTCTTCGATCACCGGATGGTATTCCCTGAGACGGTTGAGTTCGTCTATGCCGGTTGAATAAGCGCCGTTCTTGCCTTTCTTGCCGTGAGGCAGGTTAAGGCCTTTCTCGCCGTAGAGGACATCGCCCAACTGCTTCGGCGAATTGATGTTGAAATGTACGCCGGTCAGGTCAAATATACGAGCCTCAATGTCTTCAAGCCTGTTAGTATATTCAGCATGGAGAGCGTCAAGTCTTTCACGTGATACGTGCATACCCGCGCGCTCGATCCTGTCAAGCGTGATCACAAGCGGGAACTCGATATCGTAGAGGAGCCTGCTTATCTTCTCCTCGCTTTCGAGCTTATGCGAAAGTATCTTTGCCACTGCCGTAATGCAGCAGAGTCGTCTGCCTTCCTTTTTGAGTTCTTCCTCAACATTAACCGTTGAGGAAAGCTCATCAAACAGTGAAAGCTGAACTGCCTTTGCTTTTTCCTCAACTACGGGATAGAGCGATCCGGTCGTATATTCGTAGAGCCTCTCGAGGTCAGATTTGCCTTCAATGAGATTCATTACATATCCGCATATCTCGATATCGAAAACGGATCTGACAGCAGCAAGAGGTTTGTCGATCTGCTTTGATCTGTCCTTGTAACCATATGCCGCGGGGATTATGTTTCCCTTTGAGAAAACCTTCAGTGCCTCGTCTTCTGTCATGCAGAAGAGTTTTGCATTATCAAAATCAAGCAGGAGCACATATTTGCCGTTTGACGTCGTGACGAAATCAACACCGGCTGCAAGTTCTCCCTTGGGAAGTTCGCAATCTCCCATAACGACTTCAAATCCGTCATTCAGAAGGCTTCCCAGTTTATCCATTACAACCTTGGAAGCCTCATCCATTTCCTGTGCGGGAGCAGCTGCCTCGCTTCTTTGCATGCCGTCTAAGCCGAGCTTTTTAATGAGCATCTTAAGGGACAGCGCAGAAAGCCTGTTATACAGCGCCTGTGAATCTTCGGGAGTGCCTGCAAACGCTGTCTTATCAAGGCCAAACGGTACGGGAGCATCCCTGTCTATAGTACAGAGCTTAATGTTCATCGCAAGAAGGTCACCAGCTGCGGAGATCCTCGCGCTCAGAGCAGGTGAAAGCTTGTCTGCATTTGCCATTACACCGTCACACGAACCGTAATCTGCTATAAGCTTGAAAGCGGTCTTCTCGCCTACTTTCTCAACTCCCTTGATGTTGTCCGAGTTATCGCCCATCAGAGCCTTTACCTGAACGAAGACTTCAGGCTTTACGCCGTAAGTGGTCTCAAATCTTTCCCTGTCGAAAAGCACTCTCGGGTCTTTGTCCTTGCCCGACTGCGGCATTACTACGGATACCTTGTCGGATATCAGCTGGAAATCGTCGTGATCGCCGCTGAAGATGAAGACATCCATGCCTTCGTTCTCGCCCATCTTTGAGAGCGTTCCGATCAGGTCGTCTGCTTCATATCCCGCGAGTTCCATCCTTGATACGCCCCAGAGATCGAGGATCTCTTTTACGACAGGCATCTGGGCCGCCAAGTCGTCAGGCATTCCCTTGCGGTTTGCCTTGTACTCAGCGCTCATCTTGTGCCTGAAAGTGGGCTCTCTTCTGTCGAAGAGCACGCAGATGTTGTCAGGCTTGTACTCACCGATCACTCCGAGGATGGAATTGAAGAACCCGTTTACTGCACCTGTCGGAGTTCCGTCAGGCGCGGTCATGGGCGCACGGCCGATAACGGCATAGTACGCACGGTTGATTATCGAGTTACCGTCAACAAGGAGCAGTCTGGCCATTATCAGTCCTCCGTGACAACTGTTGCGTTTCCGGATCTTTTCGCGTCTTCGATCTCCTTATTTCTCACCGTATGAGCGGTGCTGATCATGAGCTTGATCCTGTTGAGCTGGTTAGCTTCAGAAGCGCCCGGATCGTAGTCGATCGGAATAATGTTCGAATTCGGATACTGACGGCGGAGCTCCTTGATCATGCCCTTGCCGGTAACATGGTTAGGCAGGCACGCAAAAGGCTGGGCGCAGATGATGTTCGGTACGCCGTCCTGGATGAGCTCGATCATCTCGGCAGTCAGGAACCAGCCTTCACCGCAGGAGTTGCCGCAGCTTAAGACTGACGAAGACTTCTCGGCGAGTTCCTGTATCCTCTCGGTAAGCATGAACTTGCCGCCGGTAGCCTTGAATTCCCTGTTGATCGGCTTTCTCAAAGACTCGAGGAACTTGATGCCCTGCTTCATGATGTATCCGGTCTTCTTGCTCTTGCCGAGGTTTTCAGCCTGCCAGATCGGGTTATATGCACAGTACAGGAAGAAATCCAGTACGCCCGGAAGAACCGCTTCGCATCCCTCTGCCTCGATAACGTCTATTGCGTTGTTATTGGCATCAGGCTGGAACTTAACGAGGATCTCGCCTACAAGTCCGACCCTCGGCTTTCTCGGAATGTCCCTGAGCGGCAGAGCGTTAAACTTCTGAACGGCATACTTGATGAATGCCTTGTACTTCGTGATGACGGGAACGTTCTCCATGTCAACGCCGATATCGGCAAGGCAGTCCCTGATCTTTTTCTTCTGCTCAGGAGATTTCGAATAGTAGCTGTTAGGCATCATCTTGTCATAGCGTACGGTAAGGTCGTCAGAAACGCCCTTGGGATTGAGCATGCGGCGTCCGATCTTGTTGATGAAGGAATAGAGCGCGTTGGCTGAACCCTCGACCTTCTCGTAAGGCCTGACACGGAGAAGAAGTGTCGTGAGCATATCGCCCAAACTCAAAGCCTTGACCGCATCAAGGAGGAAACCGGCAGTGTATTCAAAGCCTTCGTTCTTTTCAAATCTTTGTGCAGATATCGTAATAACGGGGATCTGCGGATATCCTGCTTCCCTCAGAGCTTTTCTGAGGAACGCGACATAGTTTGTAGCACGGCAGCCGCCGCCCGTCTGCGTGATCGCGAGAGTCGTGTTGTTAGGATCGATGTCGCCCTTGAGGATCGCGTTGATCATCTGGCCGATAACGATTATCGTCGGGAAGCATGCGTCGTTATTGACGTACTTAAGACCACACTCGATATCTTCCCTTGTAGCCTGCTTTAAGAGCTTGAGCTTATATCCGTGCTTATGGAAAACAGCTTCCACGAACTCAAACTGGATAGGAGCCATCTGAGGAGCAAGGATGGTGTGGTTCTTCTTGTTCTCCTTGGTAAACTCTACCCTGCGCATAGTATAAGGCGCATCATCGGGCTGAGCGTCCGGAGACGGATAGAGCTTTTCGACGGCTTCGCCGCTCTGTTCGAGTTCAGCACGCTCGTTCATCGCGACTACGAGTGATCTCATTCTGATCCTTGCCGCACCGAGGTTGCTGACCTCGTCGATCTTAAGGAGCGTATAGAGCTTGCCTGAAGATTCGAGGATCTCCTGTACCTGGTCTGAGGTAACCGCGTCAAGACCGCAGCCGAAACTCGTAAGCTGGACGAGCTCAAGATCGGGCCTTGTTATAACGTATGCCGCTGCCTCGTAAAGTCTTGTGTGATACATCCACTGGTCGATAACGCGGATAGGTCTCTTGAGCCTTCCGGGTCTTGCAACAGAATCTTCAGTGAGTACTGCAAGACCGAGGGAATTGATCATCTCGGGGATGCCGTGGTTGATCTCGGGATCGATGTGATAAGGCCTGCCCGCGAGAACAACGCCCTTGAGGCCCTTCTCCTCCATTTCCTTAAGGATCTCCACGCCTTTGTTGCGGATATCCTCCTTGAAGTTGAAGTACTCTTCAGCGCCTGCCTGTACTGCGGCTTTTGCTTCCTTAAGCGATACAGCCGTGTAGTCGAAGATCTTTACGAGCTGCTCTGCAACGCAGTCGAGGTTATCGAGCGGCATGAACGGGTTGAGATAGCGTATCTCCTTCTCCTTTAGGTTCTCGACGTTGTTGCGGATTACCTCGGGGTAAGAGCATACGATCGGGCAGTTGTAGTGGTTGTTTGAGCCCTGGTTCTCGATGTTCTCGTACGGAACGTCAGGATAGAATATCGTCTTGATGCCGCGTGAGATGAGGTTCTCGATATGGCCGTGTGCAAGCTTTGCAGGATAGCAGACGGACTCGGACGGGATCGTCTCCATTCCGCTCTCATAGAGCTTATGAGATGACCTTGCGGAAATAAGAACCCTGAATCCGAGCTTTGTGAGTACGGTAAACCAGAACGGATAGTTCTCGTACTGATTGAGTACTCTCGGGATGCCGATCTCGCCTCTCGGAGCGTCCTCAAGCTTTAACGGCTGATATTTGAATGTCCTGTTGTACTTGTATGTGAAAAGATTCGGAAGCTTTTCCTTCTCTGTTCCGGGTTCCTTGTCGAGAGCGATGTCCTCACCTCTCTCGCAGCGGTTTCCGGAAACGAATTTCCTTCCGTTGGAGAATGTCGCAATAGTAAGCCTGCAGTGGTTTGTGCAGCCCGGGCACTGCGTATTCTCTGTCTCCATCGAGAATGAATCGAGTTCATCCCTGCCGAGGAGCTTTGACTTAGCGCCTTCCTTGCAGCGTCTCTGTGCGATCAGGGCAGCGCCGAATGCGCCCATGAGTCCTGCAACGTTAGGTCTTATGACGTCTCTCTTTGAAACGAGCTCGAAGCAGCGCAGGATGGCATCGTTGAGGAACGTACCGCCCTGAACGACAATGTTCTTGCCGAGCTGCTCAGTGTCTCTGATCTTGATAACCTTGTAGAGAGCGTTTCTTACGACTGAATATGAAAGGCCGGCGGAGATATCGCCTACTGAAGCGCCTTCCTTCTGTGCCTGCTTAACTTTTGAGTTCATGAAGACCGTGCATCTCGTACCGAGATCGACAGGCTTCGTTGAAGAAAGCGCAGCGGCAGCAAATTCGGGTGTTGTAAGTCCGAGTGTCTCAGCGAATGTCTGGATGAAGGATCCGCATCCCGATGAGCATGCCTCGTTGAGCATGATGGAATCGATTACGCCGTTCCTGATCTTCATGCACTTCATGTCCTGTCCGCCGATGTCGATGATGAAATCAACGTCCGGGCAGAAGAACTTGGCGGACTGGAAGTGAGCCATCGTCTCGATCTCGCCAAGGTCGATGTTAAGCGCAGCCCTGATTATGTTCTCGCCATATCCGGTAACACAGGAATGAGCAATATAGCAGTCGGAAGGCATCTTGGAATAGATGTCCTTCATGATGGTTACCGCACTCATAACGGGGTTGCCCTTGTTGCTTGCGTAGTATGTGTAAACGAGGTCGCCCTTGGTGTTGATGACAACAGCCTTGGTGGTCGTTGAACCTGCGTCAAGGCCTAAGAAAAGCGGTCCCTTCTGGTCCTTGAAATCAAGAACGGGGATCATGTCCTTCTTGTGGCGCTCGTCGAATTCCTTCTTGTCTTCCTCGCCCTTGAAGATAGGATCGATCCTGATGATGTCGGGAACGAAGCCTTCGCGGTTCTTGAGCTTCTCGAGGAGTTCGGAAAGCTTAACGGGGTTCTTGCCTTCTGCGGAAAGAGCTGCACCGAGAGCTACGTAGATCTGCGCGTCATCAGGCATCCAGAATGAGTCTACCTTCTCTGCGAGAGTTCTTTCGAAAGCACTGCGAAGCTCAGAATTGAAGAAAAGCGGGCCGCCTAAGAAAGCTACATTACCCTTGATGGGCCTTCCGCATGCAAGGCCGGAGATGGTCTGGTTAACGACTGACTGATAGATCGATGCAGCGAGGTCCTCTTTTGCGGCACCCTCGTTGATCAGCGGCTGAAGGTCGCTCTTCGCGAAAACGCCGCACCTTGAAGCGATGGTATAAAGCGATCTGTAGTCTTTCGCGAAGTTGTTGAGACCGTCGGCATCAGTCTGAAGGAGTGATGCCATCTGGTCGATGAATGCGCCCGTACCGCCTGCGCAGGTACCGTTCATACGCTGCTCAAGAACAGGATGCATGTATGTGATCTTGGCATCCTCACCACCAAGCTCGATGATTACGTCTGTCTCGGGATGATATTTCCTGATAGCCACGGTCTCTGCCATGACTTCCTGAGTAAACTTGAGTCCGAGCCAGTTTGCAACAGAAAGTCCGCCTGAACCTGTGATTACGGTATCTACCATTATTCCGGGGAACTTCTCGTTAAGCTCTTCGAAGAGCTCGTTCAAAAGACCGGATACATCCGAATGGTGTCTCTTATACTCACTGTGGATCGTCTTCTCATCATCGAGAAGAACGACCTTGATCGTCGTTGAACCAATATCAAGCCCTAGTCTGTAGAACTTGTCCATCTTTGCCCTCCAATAACGCTTATTTCCTGTTGCCCTTCGAAGGCGCACCCTTCGGCTGGACTATGTTTGACGGCATCTGTGCTGCAGAAGCCGTATCTGAGTATTTTGCTCCGCTGACGGGACCGGGGTTCTGCCTTGATCCGGAAGATCTTCCGCCCGCAGGTGATCTTCTTCTGGCAGGAATGCTGCCGAATACTTTGAGTGACTTTTCCTTGAGTTCCGCAAGCCAGCTCTGCTGCTCGTTCTTAAGGCTTTCCCTGAAGTTTCTGTTAACGAGTCCGGATTTGAAATCCTCACGCAAAGAAATCCGCAGGAGCTCATCGGGAACTCCGAGGCCAAGATCGAACGAATGGCCGAAAGAATCGTATGCGACGAGCCTTAATGACTCCATGATCTTCCTGACGTTCTCCTCGTAAACGTCAATGTCACACTTGAGTCCCAGCTGGAACATCATGCCGGTGAAATTGAGATTGATATAAGGGAGATTGCCCGAAAATATCAGATGAAGGCATATGAGCTTCATGTATGACTCGAGATTGATGCATTCCTGATCGCAGATCAAAGCAAGCTGGCCGTCTGCTGTCATTGCGGAAATATCAGACCTCTCTCCTTCAAATCCGTTTGCCCACAGAAAATAGAGCTCACGGAACACTTCGTTCTTAAAATGCTCGAAATCCCTTGTAAGGGGCTCAGCAAGGATCTTGTTGCCGAGATTGAAGATATACTGCATGTAAGACACTTCAAGATAGCTCGGAACCGAGAAATATTTAAAGTAAGCAGCCACATCACGGCTGTTGAATATGTACGTGTGCAAAAGACCAAAAACCTCTACGCATTATTTTTCAGTATAAAATTATAGCATAACGCGCGCGTTATACTTGTCAGATTTGGCTGATTTTTCAGGACAAAAAACGGCTAAATATGGTGCCGTGCATTAAAAACCGATAACGCCTGTCAGACCGAGGATCAAAACCAGGATTCCAAGAACGATCCTGTACCATCCGAAGCATGTGAAACCGTGCTTTTTGATGAAGCTCATCAAAGCCTTGATGACAAAAAGGCTGACGACGAAAGCCGTAACCATTCCGATACCAAGAAGAACAAGCTCGTTGCTCTGTACTTCTCCCTTGAACTTAACGATCTTGAGAAGGCTTGCGCCGAACATGACGGGAATCGCAAGGAAGAACGTGAATTTCGCTGCAGCCTCACGCTTGATGCCCATTCCGAGGGATCCAACGATAGTTGAACCTGATCTTGAAGCGCCCGGGAAGATCGCAGCAAGAAGTTGGAACATTCCGATTATGAAAGCATGACCCCAGTTGATCTGGCCTATCGTCTTGATCTTGAACTCCTTATCCTTCATGATGTGCTCTACAACGATGAAAGCAATACCGAAAACGATAAGAGCCAGTGCTACGACAACGTAGTTATAAAGATGCTCGTCGAGCCAGTCATCGAAAAGAACGCCCACGATGGCTGCGGGAATGCATGCCACGAGGATCTTGAACCACATGATGAACTTATCCTTCATTATCCAGCGGCCAATGCCTGAATCAGACAGCGGATGATTGTTGCGCTTGACGCCGAAGGGCCAGATATCCCACCAGAAAAAGACCATGACGGCCAGTATCGCGCCAAGCTGTATGACCACGAGATAAAGATCATAGAATTCCGGTGAAACATTGAGCTTCAGGAACTCGTTCAATATGATCATGTGGCCCGTAGAACTTACGGGAATCCACTCAGTGATTCCCTCAACAACGCCGAAAATAAAGGCTACAAAATAATCCCACATAAAAGTTTAAGACTCCAAACGAAAATTTGATCGTTTTATCTTATCACTTTTATCATTCTGTTGTATGCACAAACTACGGCACGTACGGAAGACTTCGTGACGGAGCTTGAAACGCCCGCGCCGATGTAGGTTTCGCCGTTTTCGAGGTTGACGATCTCGATGTATGTGATAGCCGCGGAGTCTGAACCGCTCTTCATAGCGTGCTCGGAATAGTCGCTGATCTCGAAATCAACACCGGTATAAGTCTTAAACGCAGTTACGAAAGCATCGAGAAGACCGTTTCCGGTTCCCCTGATGGAAACTTCCTCTCCGTTGTCCGTAATGAGCGCTTCGACTGTGGAGATCTGCTCGCTGTCCTGAGACTCGGAGAAGTTCTTCAGGCCGTAAGGCTCCAGAACATTGATGTACTTGTCGTCGAACAGGTCGAAGATCTGCTGTGGCAGCAGTTCGTTCTCGCTGCCGCCCTCCTCGGTTGCAGCTTTGACGACAGGCAGGAAATCACGCTGGAAGCTCTTCGGCAGATGAACACCGAAGTATTTCTCCATGACGTAAGAGATACCGCCTCTTCCCGACTGCGAATTGATCCTGATGATGGGCTCGTATTCGCGTCCGACATCCGCCGGATCGATGGGCAGATAAGGAACAGCCCAAACTGTCGAATGGCGCTCTTCCATCTTCTTCCTGCCCTTGTTGATCGCATCCTGATGTGAGCCCGAGAACGCTGTAAACACGAGCTTTCCGGCCCAGGGATGTCTTGCCTCGACCTTCATTCCGGTGCATTCCTCGTAAACGTCGATCACACGGTTCATGTTGGAAAAATCGAGTTTCGGGTCAACACCCAGCATCAGCATGTTGATGGCGAGCGTAACGATATCAACGTTTCCGGTCCTCTCGCCGTTGCCGAACAGAGTGCCCTCCACCCTGTCAGCTCCTGCCATCAGGCCGAACTCGGAAGTCGCAACTGCGGTTCCTCTGTCGTTATGCGTATGCAGAGATACTATTATCTTGTCTCTCCAGTTTGTATGCGTGCAGAAATACTCGACCTGGTCCGCGAAAACGTTAGCCGTCTGGTATTCAACGGTCTCGGGCAGGTTGATTATGACCTTATTCTCCTCCGTAGGCTGCCAGATGCTTAAAACGGCATCACAGATACGCACTGCAAATTCAGGCTCCGTCGAAGAAAAACTCTCAGGCGAATACTCGAGGATGAACTCGGTGCCGCTTTCATCCTTGGAAATATGCTCTTTGATCAGTCTTGCTCCGACTTCTGCCAGATCGATGCAGTCTTCGGGTTCAAATCCGAAAACGACGTCTCTTTGCAGAGTGCTCGTGGAGTTATACAGATGGATGACGGCCCTTTTGCAGCCCTTTACCGCTTCCATCGTCTTCTCTATGATGTGGGGTCTCGACTGTGTCAGTACCTGGATCGCAACACCGTCAGGAATCAGATCGTTATCGATCAGATGACGGCAGAAATTATAGTCGGTTTCGGATGCAGCCGGGAAACCGATCTCGATCTCCTTAAAGCCGAGCTCACATAAGAATTCAAAGAATTCGACCTTCTGGTCGAGTGTCATGGGGACTTCCAATGCCTGGTTGCCGTCTCTCAGGTCAACAGAGCACCATATCGGAGCCTCTTTGATCGCTCTGGTCGGCCACTTACGCTCAGTCATGGGGACTGTAGGATAAGCCTCATATTTCTTACTGTTCATGCCCGGCACCTCCTTGTACCTAACAAAAAGCCCCCTCGTCTCAAACATAGAGACGAAGGGGCGTTCGCGGTACCACTCTATTTCACAGCTCAAGCTGTGCACTCAACCGATACAGGAATTGATCCGATATCTGTGTCCCTCTAACGTGGGACAAGTCCGTTCAAATCTAATTGCCGCAAGGCTTTCAACCGAATGCTCCGGAGCGAGTTCCTTCATTTGCCTCTTATCTGCTCACACCACCCGCAGACTCTCTGTAAAGACGCCTGATGAAGTACTATTCCCCTTCATCGCTTTATTTATTCAATTTCGGTTACTTTAACACAACCAAAGCAGAAAGGTCAACCTTTCAAGGCTTTTGACTAGTGTTATTTGACTTTGATCTTAAACGTTACAGTTCTTGTAGCAGACTTCAGCTTTCCAAGCTGCGGAGCAGTAACTTTGCACTTGATCTTATATGTTCCTTTTTTGAGTTTCTTCTTAACGGTAATCGTACTGTTCTTAGAATTTATCTTAAAATACTTCTTGTACTTCTTGGACTTTCCGCGCTTCACGCTTGTGATCTTATAAGAAAGCACTGTTTGACAGTCACGTACGGTCATTACCTGTCCGATCGAAAGTTTCTGACTCTTTTTCTTGAGCTTCTTATACTTGACCTTGGCAGTCTTCCCGCTTACTTTCATCTGATTGTCGATCATTTTAGCGGGTATTGTTGTACCATCTTTCAAATTAATCGTTGAAGTAAGCAAACAATCATTGCCTTTTTCTTTTGTAAGCTTATCCCAATCATCCTGAGCACCTTCATAATTCACATCCGTCAGGTAATAACAATTAGCAAATGCATCTTCATCAATATATGTGACACTCTTCGGGATCGTTATGCTCTTAAGACTCAAGCAGTATTCAAAAGCACCGGGACCGATCTCAGTTACACCATCAGGTATGGTAACACTTTCAAGACAGGTTCCGCTAAATGCGCAATCACTGATCCTCTTAATTCCGTCAGGAATCTTAATGCTTGAGATCGCTGTAAGGGAAAAAGCATATCCGCCGATCTCTGTTACGCCCGATGGGATAGTGACATTTTTCAGGGGGAAACAGCCCTGAAATGCAAAGCCATCGATACAGGTTACAGAATCCGGTATCTTTACACTTTCAAGTGATTCACACCAGGAAAATGATCCATTGCCGATCATCTTAACTCCGTCGCTGATAGTAACGCTCTTAAGAGCACTATATGTAAAAGTGCTGTAGCCCGTAGACTCCAAACTGCGGGGGATCGTAATGCTGGTGAGTCCAGACCACCCAAAACAATAATCGCCCAAAGTAGTAATTGAATCAGGTAAAGTTATTGCTGTAAGTTTTACGCATTCACAAAAAGCTTTTCTTCCTAATTCATCGACACCCTTTTCAATAGTAACATTTGAAAGTGTCTTACAACCTGAAAAGACATCATTTTCAACAATCTTTACGTTGCCCGGGATAGTAATGCTCTTTAGGCTTGTACACCCTTCAAAAGCACTGGCTTTGATCCTTGTTACCGAAGAAGGTATCGTAACATCCGTAAGTTTGGTGCAGTTGCTGAGAGCATTAGATCCGATCGAAGTAATAGAGCCCTCGAAAACCGCTTTCGTGATCTTGGATTTAAACTCGTTCCAAGGAGTTCCGGCAGCACTATCATAAGATGTCATTTCTCCTGAACCGCTGAAAGTTATTGTTCCATTATGGTCCCAATGCCATGTAACATCATTACCACAAGTTCCTGAATCATAAGTGTCTTTCGCTTTTTTCTTAACTTCAGCTTCAGGCTCTTTGGTTTCTGTTTCTTCAGGAGCTTCCTTTTCTGTTTCAGCGGGTACAGGCTCTCCAGTTTCGGCAGGTTTCTGTTCCTCTGTCTCAACAGGTTCCTGCTTTTCAGTTTCAGCAGGTTTTTCTTCCGTTTCAGACGGCTTTGCACTTTCTGCGGGCTCCTGTTTTTCAGTCTCCGCCGGAGCCGGCTTCTCCGTCTCCTTTACAGCAGGTTTCTCGGTTTCGGCCTGTGAAGGCTTTTCTGTTTCCTTGGGTTTCAGTTTTTCAGTTGTTTCGACGGTCTGCGTTTCTGAAGGCTCAGGCGTTTCGTCAGCAAAAACACCAACAGGTGGCATTACCATTGAAACACACATTGCAATAGATAACAGCGCTGAAGTGATCTTTAGCTTCTTCATTTCACAACCCTCCATCCCGAAATATAAAATATTTCTGCGAAAATATTATACACCCGTTAAAAGCGGTTGCTAACTGATTCTTATCTCAAATTCCGGATCTTTTTTCTCACATTAGACTTTGCAAGAAGTTCTGATGTTTCTCCACGCTCAGCATTTGATGAAAGTCCCGCAAAATCAGATTTTGCAAATTCATTCCACACTTCATCAACGGACTTGCCTTCAAATTCAGTACCCTGAAAGAGTTTCTTCCAGGCCTTTTTCCAGTCAGAAGATGCATATTCGCCTTTTGTGCATACAAGGAAATAATCCTTCATGAAATCCCTGTCAGGTCCTGAAAGCTTATAGTCCAGCCATACAAGGTATCTTACGGAAGACTCGCGGTCAGGTTCATCAGTTACGGTCTGAAGTGTCCATCCGCTATCGTTATACCCGCCGTTATCCATGCAGTAAATAAATCGGCAGTAATCAGCAAAACGCTCAATATAGCTGCTGTATTCCAGTCTTTCACCGTCCCAGCCGCACTGTATTACATGCGCAAGTTCATGCGTTATGCAGTCAAAATCCTCATGGTTATTGCAAAGCCACATGTCGTGAAGATGGACTTTGTTCTCCCATGCTTCAGCTATCTCATAACCGCTGTCTTCGATAAGAAGCACAACATCAACAGGAGCATTTGACAGTGTTCCAAAGCGCTCGTAAAGCGCAGGATACACCTGCCAGAAAAGCCTTGAGAGCTCACCTATCTGATCTGCAGTTGTATTTCCTGCCCAGTTTGTAAGATCGATCGTAAATGAGTATCTGCGGCCGTTTACGGTTCCTGTCTCGATTATGGTCTTGTCCTTGAAATCTAGAGTGATACTCTCATCAAGTCTGTCTAATACCGTCGGATCAATGATGCAGTTATCCGGATACACCCGTTTTTTCTTGCTTTCAGAAGTGCTTTCTGAAGTTGAGACAGCAGTTGTTTCTGTCACCGTAGACATTGCGCTTGTCTCTGCCGGTTTACCGGCGGAACACCCCGCGAAAAGCATACTAAGACACAGCAGTGCTGCAGTTAATGATATGAACTTCTTCATCTGATCACTCGAGTCCGTTGACAAGCTCTTTGAACATGTCGCCCCTGTGCTCGAAATGCCTGAAATGATCGTAAGACGTACCGATGGAACTCATGATGACTATCTCACCGGGCTTAGCCCATTCCCTTGCCTTGCTGATCGCTTCCTTATAGGCATTTACAACGTTGTCACGTGTCTTGGGGAACTCGTAAACATCGCCTTCCTTATCGGGGATCCTGTAGATCTCATACTTACGGCCGTTAGCTTCCTTCGCGATGATATCAGTTACGAGATCAGCGTTTGAACCGTAGATAATTATCCTGTCGCAGACGTTGAGGATGGCGTCTCCGAGCTTTGTGTAGATGCACTTCTTGTCTGCTCCGCCGCAGATGAGCACACCCTTCTCTTTTCTTGCCGCGAGCGCATTCATCGTATTGAGCGAACGGTTCGGAGAAGTATCGATCGAAGAGTTGTACCACCTTACGCCGTCGAGCTCTCTGATGAACTCGATCCTATGCTGTACGCCCTTGAAATTCTTGGCTACATACGCGATGTCCTCAGGCTTTACATAGTCGATGACTGCGCATGTTGCGGCAAGGAAATTCTCAACATTATGGAGTCCCGGAATGAAGATCTCATCCATTCCGCAGATATCGGTTATGTCTCCGTTCTCCTCATAAACAAGCCTTCCGTCCTCGGTATAAGCTCGCGGATAAAGAGGTGAATCAGTCCTCATTACCTTTCCTTTGTTCGCGGAGAAAAGCTTTACCCTTCCCCTTGCGATATCTTTCATCTCGTAAGTCAGATCACAGCCTGCGTTGATGACGATCTTTCCTGCAGGGCCCTGATTCCTGAAAACATTGACTTTCGCCTGGATATATTCATCGTAGTCCTTATGGAAATCGAGGTGATTCGGAGTGATGTTCGTTACGATTGCAACGTCAGCCGGAGTGCTCATTCCGAGGAGCTGGAACGATGAAAGCTCAAGAACCACCTTGTCGTCAGGTTCGATCTCTGCGATACGGTCAAGCAGAGGCGTTCCGATGTTTCCGCCGATCCAGACCTTATATCCTGCCTGCTTAAGTATCTCGGCAGTAAGAGTTGTTGTAGTCGTCTTACCGTCTGAACCGGTGATCGCGAATATCTCTGCGGGGCACAGGTTCATAAACAGTTCCATCTCGGTCGTAAGAATCGAGCCTGCCTCCTTCAAAGCCTGAAGTTCAGGTGTTTCGAACCTCATCTTGGGTGTCTTGAAAACGATGTCATAGTGATCATCTCTAAGGTGAGTCAGATAAGATTCACCAAGAGACCATCTGATATCGGGAGATACTTCCTTCAGTGCATCGATATTCTTCTTGAGGACAGGATCTTCTTCAGTATTCTTGTCGCATGCGGTCACGATGCATCCCAGTGAGATAAGCCACTTGATCAGAGGCGTGTTTGAAATGCCGATACCGATAACAGCGGCTTTTCTGCCCTTAATGTATTCTTTGAATTCTTCAAACTTATAGTTGCCCATTTTTACTCCTTATCCGGATATGTACGAAGCGTAAAGCTTGCTGTAGAATCCGCCGTTCGCGATAAGCTCTTCGTGAGATCCGATCTCAGACACCATACCGCCGTCAATGACGACGATCTTGTCGCAGTTCGTGATCTGCGAGAGCCTGTGCGCGATTATTATGCTCGTCCTGCCGTGCAGAAGCTCCCTTACGGCCTTCTGGATACGGTCTTCGGTTACAACGTCGACTGATGACGTCGCCTCGTCAAGGATCATGATCGAAGGATCCGAAGCCATTGCCCTTGCTATCGTAAGAAGCTGCTTCTGACCTTCAGAGATATCGTCTCTGGAGTTATCGATCATCTCATTATAACGCTTTGGCAGTTTTCTGATGAAAGAATCGCTGCCGCTCTTTTTGCATGCATCATAGACCTGCTCATCCGTTATGTGAGGGCCCGAGAACCTGATGTTCTCCATTACCGTGTCATCGGAAAGCCAGGTGTCCTGCGTAACGAATCCGATGTAGTGGCGAAGCTCTGATCTCGGAATGTCTTTGATCGATCTTCCGTTGATCAGGATATCGCCTGAATCAGGCTCATAGTAACGCATCAAAAGATTGATGAGCGTTGTCTTTCCGCATCCCGTTGGACCTGCGATCGCAAAGGATTCGCCCTTACCGACCTTAAATGAAATGTCCTTTAAGACAGGCCTTCCCGGAACATAAGAGAACGATATGTTCTTGAACTCGATGTCGAACTGAACGTTCTTGTCGGGAAGTTCCGCTGATACAGTCTCCTGTGGGATCTCAGGGCTGTCCAGATGCTCGAAAACACGGTTAAGACAAGCAAAGCTGTCAGACAATTCCGTATATACAGCAGACAGATCGTTGAACGGTTTCATGAACTGGTTTGCATACGCGAGGAGCGATGTCAGCGCACCTACGGTAATCGTACCGCCGATTCCCGCAAAGCAGCCCGTGAGGACCACTCCTGCGTATATCAGCGCATTGACAAATCTGGATGACGGATTGCTGATGGAGGACAGGAACGTTGCCTTTGTTGCTGTAGCCTTATACTGCTCATTAATCTCATCGAATCCTTTCATCCTGACATCGGTAACGTCATAGAGCCTGCACTCGCGGAAGTTGTTTACCGATTCTGCCGAGAACGCGGTCTGTCTGCTCCTGATCTCTGACTGCTTGGCAAATGACTTGTATGAGCCCTTTGCGATGAATGATGCAACAGCGATCGATACAGGCGTAAAAACAACGACTATGAGCGATATCTTCCAGTTGATCATGAACATTACCGCGAGCGTGATAAGGATCGTTGAAATGCCTGATGCGAACTGGTTTAAGAATAACAGCATGCCGTCAGAAACAGTCTCAACGTCGCTGATTATGAGACTCTGGAGGCTTCCTGCAGAAGTCCTGTCGATGTAGCTCATCTTTACCCTGTGCATCTTCGCATAAGCGGCATTGCGGAGTCTTAATCCAATCGTGTATGCGATCCTATTGTTCATCTTGATCAGCAGGAACTGCAGAAGCGCTGCTATTACGAGCAGGAACACGATGTTGATTATGAGTCTTACGAGACGGTCCGTATCACCCAGACTGTCGATCGCACGGCCCGCAAAATAAGGTATCGCAACAGTTGCGGCACCATAGAGAAGTCCTATTATCACGGACATAATTGCAAGTCCTGATGAACCCTTCAGATATGAGAAAAGGCGCTTTAAGTTCTTCTTATTCATGTGCGCCTCCCTTCATCTGAAGAGAATTCATGTACCTGTAGTTTTCAGATATCTTAAGCAGTTCTTCATGAGGAGCAACGGCCTCGATCTTACCGTCATCCATAAGGATTATCCTGTCGCAGTTCATGCATGTCCTTACCTTCTGTGAGATAAGGATGACGGTGGGTTTGATCTCGATGGAACCCAAGTTGTTGAGCAATCTTTTCTCTGTTCCCCAGTCGAGTGCGGATGTTGAGTCATCGAGAATTATAAGGCCCGGATTGCCGGCCAATGCCCTTGCGATTCCTATTCTCTGCCTCTGTCCGCCGGAAAGACCCGCGCCGCCGTCTGATATAACGTAATCAAGTCCTTCCTTCTTTGAAGCAACAACATCGTCACTGCACGAAAGTCTGCAGGCTTCATCGATATCCTTGTCAGTAAGCGTAGTCCTTCCGAGCGAGATGTTTTCTTTAAGCGAACCCTTGAAAAGCCTTGTCTTCTGAAGACTCATGCCGACGGAATCCGCCATGCTGGAAGCTGATATTTCCTTGATGTTGATGCCGTCTATCAGCACTTCGCCCTGCTGCGCGTCATACATGCCCGCAATGAGCGAAGCCGCAGTTGATTTGCCGCAGCCGGTGCTTCCGATGATGCCGACCGTTTCACCGGGCTTGATGTCTATGGAGAAATCCTTTACTGATTCTTCGTTGTTACCCTGATAAGTAAAAGAGACATTCTTAAGGGTTACTGAAAGCGCCCTGGATGAAGGCAGAACGGCCGTACCGTTGTTTGCCGTGCTCTTTATGTCCATGAGGACCTCTGCCCTCTTAACGCACGCATAGGCCCTTGAAACGGATACGATGAGGTTTGCGAGTTTGACGAGCTCGATCAGGATCTGCGACATGTAGTTATAGAGAGCTACGACCTGACCGTCCGTGAGCGTGCCGGCATTAAAATGCAGAGAACCTCTGTAGATCAGGAAACAGATCGCAAGATTGACCGTCGCATATGTAAGCGGATTGAGCCAGGTTGCAAAGTCAGCGGCCCTTGTCTGCGCACTGTTAAGCTTTCTGCTCTTCTCTTCAAACTTTGCATAATCGTCATTGGTCTTGTTGAACCCTCTGATTACACGTTCACCTGAAATGCCGTTCGCAGTCTTCTTTACGAGGTCATCAAGTCCTTCTCTCGCCTCTTTGTGACGGACGATCGAAAACTTCATGTTAAGCGCGATAACGACAGCAAGAAGAGCCGTGCACAGAACGAATATCAGAGCCATCGAAGGCTTTACGACAGCTGCCATTATGCATGCGCCGACGACGATGAACGGAGACCTCAGAAGGAGTCTTAAGAACAGGTTGATGCCCGTCTGGATCTGATTGACGTCAGACGTCAGGAGCGTGACTATTCCTGATGAACCGATCTTTTCGTAATCGCTTATCGAAAGCGTCTGGAGCTTGTCATGCAGGCTCTTTCTAATGCCGGACGAAATACCGCACGCTGAATACGCCGCGAAATACTGAGCAGTAATGGCGCTGATAAAACCAACTACTGCAAAGAGCACCAATATCGGCACATGAGACCAGACATAGCCCATGTCACCCTTCTTGATGCCGTTGTCTATGACGCCCGCCACGATAAGCGGAACGGTCAGTTCAAAGCATGCTTCAAGAAGCTTAAACACAGGGCTTAAGATCGAAGCTGCTTTATACTTTCCGATGTGATCGAATATGAGTTTCATTTATGTTCAGGCGAGATCCTTCTTGAATTTATTGCACTCGGCGATGACCTCACCGAGGTCAAGGCTTGAGAACTTACCGTCCTCATAAAGGATCTTACCGTCGATCATGGTCATCTTAACGATCGAATTGTCACCGCTGTATACAAGGTTTCTTACGATGTTGTTCTCTGGCTGCATGCAGGGCTTGTTCATGTCGATCATGGTAATGTCTGCCTTCTTGCCCGTATCGAGAACATCACAGTCATTAAGGCCCATGCAAAGCGCTCCGCCTGATGTAGCTGCTTTGAGGATCTTATACGGTTCAACAGCCGCAGCATTCTTTGTTTCAACGTTCGAAAGGACAGTATCGAGATACATCTCCCTGAACATTGAAAGCGCGTTGTTTGAGCCAGCGCCGTCAGTTCCGACAGCGATGTTCATGTCGTTTTCGATGAACTTGTAAACCGGCGTGATGCCGCTTGCGAGCTTGAGGTTTGAGCATGCGTTAAATACGGACCAGAGACCTCTCTTCTTGAAGATCTCCATGTCTTCATCACTGAACCAAACGCAGTGGAATCCGCCTCCGCCGAAATCGTAGATGCCGAGTTTTTCGAAAAGAACTGCGGGTGTAACTCCGTATCTTTCCTTGCATCCTTCTACTTCTTCAGCGGTCTCTGAGATATGTGCAAATACGGGAGCCTTGTACTTATGAGCAAGCTCAGACATGAACTTGAGATTATCTTCACATGTCGTGTATTCCGCATGGAATCCGTAGATGAATGAGACCAGAGGGTTGTAGGCATTAAGCTCGTTATAGTATCTTTCCAGATCCTCAAATCCGCCGTAATCATTGGCTGCTCCGCAGAATACGTGTCTGAAGCCCGTCTCCACTGCTGCTTTGGCATTATCCTCCTTGTGGAAATACATGTCGAAGCATGCCGTGATACCGCCTGCGAGATAGTCCGCATAAGCAAGCTTGGAGAACCAGTAAACGTGCTCGGGAGTAAGCTTTGCTTCCCTCGGGAATATGGCCTTGTGGAGCCAGTCATTGAGGCAGTACTCATCAGCCAGTGACCTTGAGAATGTCATCGCTGAATGCGTGTGTGCATTCTTGAGACCGGGCATCAGGATATTGCCCTTG
>JAEEGJ010005829.1_pt1 | contig 37941 bp, 23 predicted proteins | sample 8958761 | NCBI WGS metagenome assembly JAEEGJ01 (sample SAMN16246546, study PRJNA631951) | gut metagenome | biome: gut microbiome; feature: rumen; material: RS-attached | host: Bos | place: Iran: Karaj | collected 2018-10
ATCTTGAAATAATAAAAGTGGTGATCGAGCTGCCCTTAATATTTGCACTAAAGCTCACACAGTCTGCGCTTATCAGCGTATTGACGCTGTCTGAAACATCCGCCCAGTTCTCGCCTTCCGCCATGGTTCCGCTCGTGCGGATGGCAGTGATCCGGCGCCCGCCGTCGGGCACGTCGAAATCCGACAGGTCAAACTCCCATCTCCGGTCATCCGGGCTCGTATTCATCGCAACGATGACGATGCTCTGATCCGCAGGATTGAATGCCGCCGCGGTGTTATCTCCCGAATCGACGAGGCAGTACCCGGGACGGATATATCTCGAAAACTGGCCGAACGCGTAGTATTTCTTTCCGAGCAGCAGCTCCTGCGTGTCGTGATCCGCGATGCCGATGCCCCAGAAAGGTGTGCCGCTCTCGATTATCTTATCCGCCGCGCTCCTGCTGCAGGTGTCAAATCTGTTTTTCGAATCCACATGGATATCAACGGCATCCCACATGATCCAAGCTGTCGGCTTCAGACCGTTGAGGTCGGTGATAATGGCTCTGGCCAGCCCGAGCGCCGCCTGCATGCCCGTTTCGGACTTCCCTGCCGAGAATATGCCCTCCGCGCCGTCCACTTCGCTCATCCAGAGGTTTTTGCCGGCCTTTTCTGCCGTTTCCCTGAGCAGTCTGCGCTGCGTCCCCTGATATGCGTGAGTGTCGATCCTCGAGATCACGGCCTTTGCCTCGTCGGAAAGCTTTCCGAACGCGGTGGCCGCGGTATCGATGCTCGTCTCATCCGAAGCCGAAATGATGATGTCCAGGCCTTTCTCCGTCAGTGCCTTATTCAGCTCGATGAGTATCCTTGACTGGGACTCTCCCATCGAAAAATGGCAGCCCTCCTGCTTGTCGCTGTGTGCCTTCCAGTAACTCGTCGCGGGTTCGTTCATCGGTGCTGCGCTTTGGAATACCAGTCCTTCGTTCTTCCAATGCTCTATGACATCCGCCATATAGCAGGCAAATGCCCTGTACGTGTCTTCTCTGAGGTTATCGGCACCCGGGTCCTCTCCGCCCGAGCTGCATCCGCTGACCGTCATAAAATAAGGCGGCGAATTCGAAAAAGCCTCGGCGATGTATTCGCCTCCCGCCGCCGCGATCGCAGCCTTTAAGATGTTCATCTGGTTCGCATCCGCGTCCCAGTCGTAGTTCCATGCATATCCGCATTCAAGATCGGCCCGCGCGTAATTTTCTTCGTAGAATTCTTTCGTATGTGCGGAAAGATCGATCGCAGTGACATCGGCGCAATACCCCGGAACCTCGGAATCCGAGCGTTTTATGTGCGGCTCATGATAAAAAGGCGCCTCAGGATCGGTAACATTGTCTCCTCCGCCTATGTTGTAGCGCCCTATGTTCATGCCCAGCCCCGCGGCAGGGTCAAAAAAAGCCTTTGCGGACTGCTCCGTCAGTGACTCGCTGTAACCCAGACGGTTGGCCCACCAGCACAGGGAGGTCCCCCATCCCTCGAACTCGCCGTAACCGTCATGGTTCGTGTCGTTAAAGGTCTGTGCACCGGATATATCTATCTTTATCCTTTTACTGATCTCCATCTCTCCCGCCTCTCCGGCATCCGCCTTGCCGTTCTGTGTTTTCGCGAAACCGCTCCCGCAGCCCGAGACCAGCATCATAGCCGCCAGGACCGCCGCGGTCAGCCGACCGGATCGTTTTATCATCGTCAGGCCTCCGTTTCCGTCATAAAACTCATTTTCTCGCCGCGGACGATTCCCGTATCACGAGACGCGGAGTGACCGTCTGAAAGCTCGGAACGCTCATGCCGTTCGCAACATCTATCGCGGTATCCGCCAGCATCTTTCCGAAAGTCTCGTAGTCATAGTCAATGCTCGTGAGCTTCGGGAATATCAGGTTTGTGATATAGGTATTGTCGTAGCTGACGACCGAAACGTCCTCGGGTACCCGGTATCCGTCCTCGATCAGTTTCCTGATGACTCCTGCTGCGCAGAAATCGTTTATCGCTATGATCGCGGTAGGCTTTTCCTTCATTGCGAAAAGCTCCTGCACACCGCTGTAGCCGGCATCGTAATCGTACCTGCCTTCATAGACGTACCGCTTGTTTATCGGGATGCCGTGCTCCTTCAGTATCCTGCAGTATGTCATGTATTTCTCGTAAGTCGAGATAACGTCGAGCCTTCCGCCCACCAGCGCGATACGCTCATGGCCGAGCCCTATCAGGTGCTCCGTCAGCAGCCTGATCGCCTCATTTGCGTCGATCACAACGCGGTAGCACGAAACTTCGTCGATCTTGCCGCTCGTGATGATGGGAAGCTGCGCCGATATCTCCTTCGCCTTTTTGATATACGAAGAATCGGTGATCACGGCGTCTACCCTGCCTCCTATCTGGATGATGCTCTCGACTCTCTGCTGCTTCATGATGTCGAGCTGCTCTATCTCTCTCTCAGTCTCTCCGAGGGTACAGCTCAATATTACCCTGTAGCCCCTGGCCAGCGCCGCGTTCTCGCACGCAACGTAAACCGCCGAATAGAAAGGGTTCCGTATATCCGCCATAAGAACGCCCAGCACCCTCGAGCGCGTGTCCGAGAGGCCCTTCGCCATGGCGTTCGGTCTGAAATTATACTTCTCTATGAGCGCCTCGATGCGTTCCCTCTTTTCCGGACGCACATTGACGCTGTTGGTCAGCACGCGGGATACCGTCGACGGTGAAACCCCCGCTTCCTTCGCTATATCATATATGGTGATCACTTTTTCGCTGTCTGAATTCTTAGCCATAACCCACCCGCTCCGTGATTTTTGAAATCGGTTGCAGCTTCATGTTACAAAATATTTACTCGTGTTGTCAAGATGTTTTTTTGTTACAATGCACAATTATCATATCGTATATAAAGCATTTTTTACTCAAAATGCAATTTTTGAAATAAAAGAATTGACATTTGCTGTGCATGTTGTATATTATTGATTTAATGAAACCGATTTCAAATGTGCAAGGTGACGTGCTGGCACGTCATTACAGCTTGAAAGGATCTGCATTATGTCTAAAGCATCGGCCGCCGAGGCGCCTGCCGGCAAGAAACTCGGCTTTTTCGCGAAAGTCAGGAAGTACCGCACTCTGATATTCATGTGCCTCCCGACCTGTCTGTTTTTCTTTTTCTTCAGTTACGTACCGCTGCCCGGCATCTGGGTTGCCTTCGTAAAGTACAACTACCAGAAGGGCATCTTCGGCAGTAAGTTCGTCGGCCTCCAGAACTTTGAGTTCATGGTGCAGTCGGGCAAGCTCTGGACTCTCACGAGGAACACCATCCTGTACAATGTGGCTTTCATCATCCTCGGAAACCTGTTCGCCGTTTTCATGGCGATCCTGCTGAATGAGATTAGATCGAAGGCTTTCAAAAAGGTCTCACAGACCATGATGTTCCTTCCGTATTTCATCTCGCACGTTTTGATCGGCGTGCTGGTATTCAACTTCCTCAACTACGATACCGGCTTCGTCAATACTCTGCTGAGCCGCTGGGGCTTCGAGAGATGGCAGCCTTACGCCGATCCGTCATGCTGGCCCGGGATACTGATATTCATATATCTGTGGCAGCAGAGCGGCTACAACTCGGTTGTCTATTTTGCCGCGATCATGGGCATAGACGGTGAGATCATCGAAGCGGCGAGGGTTGACGGAGCCAACGCTTTCCAGAAGATCCGCTACATCATCCTGCCGAGTCTGCGCCCCACGATCGTTATCCTGCTGCTCTTCGCTCTCGGCGGCATCGTAAAGGGCAACTTTGGTCTGTTCTACAACATCATCGGGACCAACTCGCTGCTCTACGAGACCACGGATATCATCGAGACCTTCGTTTACCGTGCTTCGGTGACCGACTTCAACTTCTCGACGGCGTCCGCCGTCGGCTTCTACCAGTCGCTCATCGGCTTCGGCATAGTTATGACCGTCAACTATATCGTTAAAAAGATCGAACCCGATTATTCGTTGTTCTAAGGAGAATTATGGCTAAGAAAAAAGATTTGGACATGGCCTCCAGTTCGGCAAAGGTCAAGCTCGGGGTTTCCGATATTGTCGTACGCGGCATAGGCTATTTTGTTACTTCGATATATTCGCTCGCATGTATTTTCCCGTTTCTGGTAATCCTCGGCAGTTCGTTTTCGTCCGAGAGCTACCTGAATCTTCACGGAGTACAGCTGATCCCCGGTGAGTTTTCGACCGAGGCCTACAGGGCCGTCATGAAATCGGGACTTATCTGGCGTTCCTACGTTGTTACCATCCTGCTCACCGTCATCGGTACCGCGATCGGTCTTTCGATCATCGCTATGACGGGTTACGCGCTGCAGCGCAAGGATTTCCCTTTCAGGAACGGGATCTCGTTCTACATCTACTTTACGAGCCTGTTTTCCGCCGGACTGGCGCCCTACTACCTGATCATGACGCAGCTCTACAAATTAAAGGACAGCTACCTGGCCATTCTGCTGCCGCTGCTCATGTCGCCCTGGCTCGTGATCCTCATGAAGAATTTCGTTAAGAGCATTCCGCATGAGATCACCGAATCCGGCAAGATAGACGGCGCCGGAGACATGAAGATATTCACCGCTCTCATCCTTCCGATGCTGAAACCCGCGCTCGCGACCATCGGACTGTTCCTGGCCCTCGGCTACTGGAACGAGTGGTATCAGTCTTCGCTGTTCCTGAGCTCGCGAGTGGATGTTAAGCCGCTTCAGTACATGCTCTACGAAACGGTCAACAAAACAGAGGCTCTCAAAAATACCGTAGCGGGCCAGTACGTTGTTATCACCGACATTCCGTCAAACAGCGTCAAAATGGCCACCGCGATGCTCGCCACCGGCCCCATCGTACTGCTCTATCCCTTCGTACAGAAGTATTTCATCAGCGGTATCACGGTCGGCGCGGTAAAGGGCTGATATCGGTTACCCCCCTGCAAAGGGATAACATAAACAAATTTAGGAGGAGAATTATGAAGAAACGAGTTTTGGCACTTTTACTGGCAACCGTCATGCTTCTCAGCCTTGCTGCCTGCAAAAAGGACGGCACCGCTAAGAAGGTTGACACCAAGGAACATGTTAAGATCACATACATGTTCACCGGCTCCAAGCCCGAGGGCGCGGCTATGGACAGATTTCAGGAGATGAACAAGAAGCTCAATGAGATCCTTACCGCGAAGTGCAATGCCGAGCTGGAATTCTACTGGATCGGCTGGACAGATTATCTTTCCGTTTACAACATGAACATCGCAGCCCAGGACGGAACCGTAGACCTGATCGGTACCGCATCCGACTGGCTTGACGCATGGCCCAACGCAAAGAACGGCGGCTTCAAGATCCTTACCGAGGATATGCTCAAGACCTATGCTCCCGAGACATGGAAGAGCGTTCCCGCAGATCACTGGGAGCTCTGCAAATACGACGGCGACATTTACTTAATGCCCGAGGATAACTATGCTCAGTGGACCAACCACGGCTACATCTACCGTCTTGACTGGGCTAAGAAGGCCGGTCTCGCAAACGGCGTTCACAGCTGGGAAGACATGACCAAGTATTTCGAGTACGTTACCGCCAACAAGGACGCTCTCGGCATCAATGTTGCATGGGATTCCGACGGCACGCACAACGTTCAGATGGCGAGCGGCTGGGTAGCAAGCCACAGCAAGTTCGTTCCCATCGACGGTATCTGCACCGCAGCTCTCTGGGGCGGCACAAAGGATAACCTCTACACCATCACCACACCCGCTTACACCGATACACAGATGATGGTCGATTTCGCGAAGATGATGAAGAAGTGGGACGAGATGGGCGTTTGGAAGACCGACGTTCTCAACAACACCACCTCCACCAACAGAGACGACTACCGTGTAGGCCTTGTTGCCGCAGAGCAGCATCATACACAGACCTGGACAGACCTCTGCTCCAAGACACCTTCGAACACCATTTACAACGATCCCGCAGCTGAGTCAGGCTTCTTCTACTTCGGTGAAGAGACCCAGAACGTAGTCGCTCTTTCGATCACTCACGGTGCTATGGCTGTTTCCGCAGCTTCCAAGAACCCTGAGAGAGCCCTGATGGTCTATGACCTCTTAAGAAACGATCCCGAGTGCTACAGACTTATCAACTACGGTATCGAAGGCATCTCCTACGAGCTTGATTCCAACGGCTACCGCGTAACTCCCGCAAGCTTCAATCCCGATACCGACAACGTCGGCGGCGCTACCAGCTGGTGGTGGGGAAGAAACGACAACCTCGAGCTCAAGGACGCTACCAGAAACTGGCCCGTTATCGAGTCCCTCTACAAAGAGTACGACAAGATCAAGATCGACTATCCTTACGGACAGTTCGTTCCCAACGTTGACAGCATCGAAGGCAAGGTTAAGAACTGCAACGAAGTATTCGGCAACTACATGAAGCAGATCGCGTACGGCAAGTACTCGGGCACCGCTGAGGACATCGTTGCTGAAATGCAGGCAGCATTAAAGCAGGCAGGCATCGAGGATGTTACCGCCGAGCTCCAGAGACAGTTCGACCAGTTATACAAGAAATGATAAGATAAGAGCAGCTCGTATATTCGAATTGCGATAACACAAGGGCGGTCCCCGTTAAGGGGCCGCCCTTTTCTTCACGTTACAAAATATGTTACAAAAACTGTTTTTGTGTGCTTTATTTTTCTTGTCTTTTTTACGCATCAAGGATATAATTAATTTTGGATGTTTGTATTCATTTTTCAGGGAGACTATTTATGAATCTGGTTGAGAATGCTGTTTTGTTTGACGGATACCGTGTGGGAACGGTTTTCGATCAGAACAGCGTATTTACCACATACCTCGGAACCAAGATCGACGGCGGCTCACCCGTATATATCAAACTTCTGGACCAGAGCCGTTATACCCAGTACGACGTCGACAAGATCTGTTTCAGCAACGAACTGCCTGCCATTAAGGCATTTGAAAATAATCACATCCTCCGCGTTTACGATGCAGGCCCCGTATCAAATACCATCGGTATCGTTACGGAGTTCGCCGACTTTATCCCCCTCGGCGATTTTCTCGAGAGCAGAAGGATACTTGAGCCTTCCGTGGCCATTGATTTTATCATGCAGCTGGCGGATGCTCTTAAGTATGCCCATGAACGCGGCATAATCCACCGCAATATCAAGGCCGGCGCCATCGGCGTATGTCCCGCGTCGGATGAAGGCAAGCCCGAATCCTATACTCTAAAGCTCTTCGATTTCGGTGTTTCCTATATCACCGATTTCAGCAATATCCCTTCGGGCCAGGTAGACGAGGAGTTCGGATTCATGGCGCCCGAGGTTGCCGGGCTTCTTAACCGTAAGGTTGACGCGCGTTCCGATCTGTATTCGCTCGGCGTTCTCTTCTATCGTTTCGTCACAGGTTCATATCCTTTCCATGCAGGCACCATCGACAGCATGGTTTATCAGCATGTGGCCATCGTTCCCCGCACTCCGGACAAGCTGAATCCTTCCGTCACCGAAGAGATCTCGAGGATCATCCTCAAGCTCCTCGCCAAGGATCCCGACCAGCGCTACCAGACTGCCGAGGACCTGATCTACGATCTTGATATCTATCTGAATTCCAACATTCCTACCGAGGGTTCCATCAGCTCCGACCTGATCACCGACCTCGATAAGAATGCACGTGTATTCAGCTGCAAATATGAGCTGGCCGACCTGCGCCAGTCCTATACCATTGCCTTCGAGAACGAGGGACGTTTCTGTCTCGTTACCGGCTCGAAGGGCTGCGGAAAGAGCGACCTGCTCACGAGCCTTGCCAACGAGCTCAAGAGCAGCGGCATTTCGTTCTACCGCGCGCATTTTACCAAACAGACCATGGGTACGCCTTATCACGGCTTCCGCGAGGTATTAAAGGCGTTCCTTGATGAATACGAAAAATCTCTCCGTTTCCTCAAAGGTTCGGAAAAGGGACGTTTCCCGAATGAGGTTGTACGCCATTCGGATCTTGTAACGAATATCTTCCCCGAAGCAAAGGACGTTTTCGCCGATTATGTCAGAGCCGGTGAGACCGGTGAGTCCGCTCCTCTCGAGCCCTATAAGGAGCTGCAGAGGACGCTTCGCATACTCGCCGAGTTCTTCCTTTCGCTCACCTCGAACAAGCCCTATGTGCTGATCTTCGACGATATCCATTTTGTCGATGCCGCATCGCTCTCACTGCTCAGTGAGATGCTCGAGCGGATATCCTCGCATAAGGTTTTCGTAGTATGTTCATGCCGTACCGAACGGCTTTCCGAGAATCCTCAGCTGGACGAGTTCGTGTCCAGATTCAGCACGGAGAAGCAGCCCCAGCTTATCAGACTGCTGCCCTTCGACCGCGAGAGGATGCGCGAGTTCATCTGCGATCTGCTGATCGTCAGCCCTTCCCAGAGTGAGGATCTGGTCGATTACATCATGCAGATCACCGACGGCAATCCTTACTTTGCGTCGAACGTGATCCGTTCACTGCTCGAGGACGGCATCATTTCCGTCAGGGCCGGTACGCTCGACATGGATCTGAAGCTCCTGCGCAACGTTACCGATAAAAACGAAGATATCTTCAAGATCATCCGTCAGCGCATGGAGAGGCTGCCCATGATGGGACTCGAAGCCCTCAAGCAGGCGGCTGTAATCGGTGATACATTCAGCCTCGAGCTGCTCGCCAAAGTTACCGATATCGATCCGGACAAGCTCTCGTCCGTGCTAGACAGCGCGATCAGGCTCCAGTTCATCGACTGCAGCTCTACCGCAAAGATCTACGAGTTCTCGCACAGAGACATACATTCCGCTTTTCTTCAGCTGGTTGCCGATGATGAGCAGAAAGAGATACATCTGAAGATCGCCCGCTCGATCGAGGCTCTCAACCACGGTCAACCCCGCGACGTTTACAGACTGGTCTACCACTATACTCAGGCCGGCTCCGATGAGGACGTTTACCGTTTCATTCTGGAGGCCGCGGCTCTGGCAAAGTATTCCTACGCCACCACCGAGGCGCTGGCATACTATAACCAGGCCTTAAAACTCATCAACACTCACGAGGAGGAGGGTTCGGAAAACTGGTGCATCACGATGGATTCGCTGATCGATCTGAATCTCTCGGCAGGCAACAGCGCCCTGGCCATCGAACTGGCCAACAGCCTTCTCTCATACCTCACGGATCCGTTCACGATCGCCAAGCTCTACACCAGGATCGGTATAGCGTATTACCGCATCAACAGCTATGCGCAGTGCGAGGAGTACTACATCAAGGCTCTCGAGAGTCTCGGAGTGCGCTTTAATCCGAAGTCCGCTTCCGCCGTTTTCGAGGCTCCCCTGCAGAAGATCCTGCTCATGTTCAGGCGCATAAAGTCCGATCCTTCCAAGATAAAGCCGGTCGAAAAGGGCGATCCCAGAGAGGCCAAGCTCATCGCCAAGATATTCGAGTCGCTCTGCTGGACCTACGCGTTCTATGACGCAAAGGCATACAACCACTGCATCATCCGCATGTACAACCATGTCATGAAGAATCTCGGCGCATCTGCCGAGCTCGGTCTTGCGATGATCGGCATGTCACTCTATCTGACACGACACAAAAAATATAAGCGCTCCGAGGAGTTTGAGAACCTCGGTCTCCAGCTCATCCGTGATACGGGCGATCAGTATGCTCTCGCCAAGGGGCTCCAGCTGGTCGGCATGCATTATCAGGCACGCGGCGACGTATATAAGAGCATCAAGTCATTAAAGGAGGCCTGCGAGGGCTTCGAGAATATAGGCGATCACTGGCAGCTCAACAACGCGAACATCTATCTTTCGCACTCCTACCAGATGGCGGGTCAGTATGAAAAGGCGCTCTCGCTGTGCCGTGAATGCGAAACCACGTCCATCCGCCTCAACGACATGTTCTCACTGGCCATGGCTTACAGCTACATGATGGCATGCTTCATTGAGTCAGGCGATTATGCCGAAGCCAATTCCGCGGCGATGAAGTGCGAGGCCGTAGTCGAGCGTCTGACGCTGCACTACCCTGCCGTTTCGTTCGCATTCGAGCTGGGCCGCTTAAAGCTCGAAGAAGGCAAATTTGCCGACGCGATCACCCACCTCACAAAGGCGAAGGAGATCATCGACAAGAACGCCCTCACCGGCAGATACAAGGATTCGGTTTACGCTTACCTCGTTATCGCGCTCGTTAAAAAGCTTGACCGCGACCGCAACAATCTTACGGTCAACGAGATACAGAATCAGGAGTTTAACATTTCGAGCATCTGCGACAAGATCAAAGGCCGCAGCAGGCGCGCCAGCACTACCATCGTAGCCGCGCGCGCGGAGGCGATGCTCGGCATACTCACCGGCCATTACAAAGTCTGCGAGCATGCGTACCGTCAGGGTAATATCCTCACATCCTCGAACCAGTATTATTACGAGAATGCGATGATCAATTTCGAATACAGCCAGTACCTCCTCTCGAAGCATAAGCTTATCGAGGCACGGTTCTTTGTATTCGAGGCATACATGATCTTCTCCCACATTTCCTCCAATGTGCACATGAAGGATTGTGAAAAGATCATCTCGGAGCGCTATCAGGAATCGTTCAGCAGCAGTCCTCTGCTGATGAGCATCATGGAGCGCCACAACAGACTGAATGCCGACAGACGTATCAATACACTGCTCCGTCTCGGCGCGGTGCTCACATCCACACTGAACGACGTGGATCTGCAGCGCCAGATCCTGCAGGAGGCCGTTGAGCTCGTCGGCGCGGAGCGAGGCATACTTTTCCTCTATCCCGAGACCGGTGAGAAAAAGCTCTACGTCGCATCCGTATACAACCTCGGCAGCTTCGACAGCAATACCTACGACTGGATGCTCGAGGAGGTTGAGCGCAGCCAGAAGCCGATCGTTATCAACGATGTTCAGTCGGATGAGTTCAGAAAGCATTATCCCGTCATGGCCCGCTACGGCATCAAGTCCGTTATGGCCATGCCCATGATACTTCGAGGCGACCTGTTCGGTGTCATCTACCTCGACAGCCGTCTCGTGCGTCAGATATTCTCAGATGAGTATGTCGAGGCTCTCGACTTCATCGCAAAACAGGGCGCATCTCCCATTCAGAACGCGCGTCTGTACCAGCGAGCCATCACGGACGGACTCACAGGCATATTCGGACGTTCGTATCTCGACAACAGAGTCAGCGACCTGACGAGCAAACCCGATTCGAACCTTGCCGCGATCATGATCGACGTTGATAACTTCAAACGCTGCAACGATACCTACGGTCATCCCTTCGGTGATAAGGTTCTTCGTACCATCGCGGGCATCATGAAGCGCGTCGTCGGCGATGCCGGCATCGTGTGCCGTTACGGCGGCGAGGAGTTCGTCGTACTGCTCTACTCAAACAATGAGACCGCAGCCACAGCGATCGCCGAAAAGATCCGCTCGAGCGTCGAGCGCACCGGCATAGCCTACACGAGCACCGAATCGGTCAATGTTACGATAAGCCTCGGCGTATCGCTCTGGGATCATTCGATGGAAAGACTCGATCTCATCGAACATGCCGACCAGGCGGTTTACTACTCAAAGACTCACGGAAAGAACCAGTACACGCTCTGGAGCGCAGAGATGGAATAAAAGAAAAGGTGCCTGTCACCATTTATGGTGACAGGCACCTCTTAATTATTCGGTATAACCGCATTCGCGCAGTCTCTGCGGAATGTATTCTTTAAGCGTGGAATTCGGGCAAACCTCAAGCATTAGTTTGTAGTACTCGATTGCCTTGTCAAACTGCGACAGAGCCTGATAGGATTTGCCGAGATAATACATGGCGGCATCATTTTCCCTGTTGAACGCGACTGCCGCTTCGAGCATGCCTGCGGCTCCCTCGTAATCGGCGCTGTCATACAGGGCCTTGCCGGCCTTATATATCTTTCTGGCTGCGGTGGGATAGATATCCGATCTCATATCCTCGAGCATAGAAAGAGCGTATTCACTGTCGATTCCCGAAGCGTCCACGGACCAGAGGTCGAGCGCCAGTTTCTGAAGCTCATCGTCACTGTACTCGCCGGACTTTAACTCCCTGTATTCCTTGTAAACATCAAAGAATGCCCTGTAGCCCTCGGTCCCGACCTCTACCGTGACCGGCGTGGTATCGATACCGTCGATCGTCGTCTGGAGCTCATTTACCTGACGCTCAAGAGCCGCGATCGTCTTTGCCTGCTGGGCGTTTTCCGCAGTTTTGGCGGAGAGTTCCGCGCTGTAGTCGACCTTCTGCGATTCGTACTCTTCTTTGATATTTGACTTGATCGTGGGAACGATCAGATAATACACAACCGCTATACCGATCAGCACGCCGAGCAGCAGGTTTACGAAAACCATGACGTTCGGCTTTTCTTCACGGTAAGAGCTCACCACACCGATGCCGCGCGATGACTCCTTTGCGATATCCTTGCTCTCGCTCTCGCGAAGCCTCGGATTATCCTCACCCGTTTCGCGGGCTATCTCCGAAAGATATCTGAGTGTCGTGGTGTTGCCGACGTCGATCTTGATCGCGCGGTCTAAGTATTTCTTTGCCTGATCGTACTGTTCGGTCTTGATCAGGAGCAGTGCCAGCAGCTGCAGCGCACGGAGGAAATTACCGTGCAGGCTCACAACCTTTTTCAGCTGAAGGATCGCGAGATCGTCGTTCTGCTCCTTCGCCGCCTCGAGGGCGAGATTGTATTTCTTGATCGCCTGGTTGATATTCTCCAGTTCGTTCTGGTTATCCTGAACCTTCTCGAGCAGGTCCTCCGCCTCGTTGGCATCGGGCGAAAAGCTCTTGCTGATGACCCACTCGGAAAGCGCCGAAACGGTCTCTCCCATCTCGTAATAAACCAGTCCGAGCAGATTACGCGCCTCGATATTTCTTTTATTCATTTCGAGACTCTTCTGCAGATCCTGCGCGGCTCCGGTCAGGTTGCGCACCTTGGCCTTTTCGAGTCCGCTGTTGTAATATCTGTTGGAGAGTCTGATTATCTTCCTGTAAATGGAGATATCGGTACCGCAGACCTCGCAGTACTGACGTCTGGCAGGAACAGGATTGCCGCATCTGGGACAATTCATCTGTATAATACTCCCTTATTACTGATTGTCATTCTTTCCCGATGTTCCGTTGATGATCGTGTCGATAACATCTGACAGATCGGTCATATCGTTGTTGTAAATGGATTCCTCTGCCTGATCGATGTCAAGGCTGGGCTGGAATCTGGCCACCTCTTCTTCGAAATTGATCATAATAATCTCCGTTAGTCAATGCAGACCGTATATAACGTTCCCGGTCAGCGATCAATAAGCTCTGCCCCAGTAAACGAGCGCCTTTGCGGGCTTGCCGCAACAAACGCATCTGTCGGAAAGCTTCTCCTGTGCGAAAGGCATGCAGCGCGATGTAGCGCCGGTGTCCTCTTTGATCTTGTCTTCGCATGCGCGGTCGCCGCACCACATGGCACGTACAAAACCGGGCTTGTTGTTGATGATGTCGCAGAACTCGCCGTACTCGGTCGCGTCGTATGTATGCGAATCACGATGAGCCTTTGCGGTCTCGAACATATTACGCTGGATATCGTCCAGAATGCGGGGGATCTCGGTCTCGATCGCGTCAAGCGCAACGGTCAGCTTCTCGTGGGTATCGCGGCGAACCACAACGCAGGTGCCTGCCTCGATATCCTTGGGACCGCACTCGATACGAACGGGGAAGCCTCTCATCTCCTGCTCCGAGAACTTAAATCCGGGACGCTTGTCGGTATCGTCGACCTTTACGCGAACGCCTGCCTTAACGAGTCTGTCCTTAAGCTCGAACGCCTTGTCGAGCACGCCTTCCTTATTCTGCATGATGGGCACGATGACCGCCTGAACGGGTGCCACGCGGGGAGGAAGCTTAAGTCCCGAATCATCGCCGTGAACCATGATGATCGCGCCGATAAGACGGGTCGTCATGCCCCACGAAGTCTGATGAACATACTGAAGCTTATTGTCCCTGTCGGTGTACTGGATGCCGAATGCCTTTGCGAAGCCGTCACCGAAGTTATGGCTCGTACCCGACTGAAGTGCCTTTCCGTCGTGCATGAGGGCCTCGATCGTGTATGTGGCCTCGGCTCCCGCAAATTTCTCTTTGTCGGTCTTGCGGCCTCTTACAACCGGGATAGCCAGAACCTGCTCGCAGAAATCCGCGTAGAGATTGAGCATCTGCTCCGTGCGCTCCTGCGCCTCCTCTGCGGTAGCGTGAGCGGTATGGCCCTCCTGCCACAGGAACTCACGTGAACGCAGGAAAGGACGGGTGGTCTTCTCCCAGCGCACTACGCTGCACCACTGGTTGTAAACCTTGGGCAGGTCACGGTATGACTGAATGATATTCTTATAGAAATCGCAGAAAAGTGTCTCCGAAGTGGGACGTACGCAGAGTCTCTCCTCAAGGGGCTCCAAGCCTCCGTGCGTAACCCATGCAACCTCGGGAGCAAAGCCCTCTACATGATCCTTTTCCTTTTCGAGCAGCGACTCGGGAATGAACATGGGCATGTAAACGTTCTCAACGCCTACCTCCTTGAACATAGCGTCGAGCTGCTTCTGAATGAGCTCCCAGATGGCGTATCCCGCGGGCCTGATGATCATGCAGCCCTTAACGCTCGAATAATCCATGAGTTCTGCCTTGCTTACTATATCTGTATACCACTGAGCAAAATCCTCCGCCATAGAGGTGATCTGCTCAACCTGTTTTTTCTCGTCAGCCATGATATTTCCTTTCAGTTGCTTGTATTTGAATGCAAGTCTGCGCCTGCACCCACTAATGCTTATAACATTTTAACACATTATGCCGCAACGTCAAGGTAAAACGCGCGTTCCGCACTGTTTTCCGTTTGAAGACATGGGGACGGTTCTTCTGTCCTCTTGTTGCTGCTTCGTGCAGGCGGCCCCGATCTTAATATCGCCGTCGATGTTAAACAGAAGGGCTCGCGGCGGGTAACTCCCAAACGAATTGCTGCCGCAACGCCTCTTCAAACTTCCTCTAAGAGCAGCTGTTAAGCCGCTCAGCAACGGCTTCGCGCCTTGCTGCTCTAAGAGGCGATTTCGACTCGGCTAAAAACGCGGGTCCGTCGGACAAATGCAATTCGTTTCGGGAGTTACCGCTGCGAGCCCTTTGCTTTTGACTCCGAAACGATATTAAGATCACGCCACACCCGAGCCGCCGCCTGCACTCTCAAGCGCACCGGGGCTACAGGACAAGGGGACGGTCCTTCCGTCCTCACCGGCATGCTGCCGCACGGGCGCTGCAGAGAAAACTTCCGGGACCCGTTGAGGGCGCCGGTACTTGCGCGTGAAGCGAAGGACCTCAGCCGGGCGAAAGCCTGTGCCACAGGTAATATGCATCTGCCAAGACCGAAGGTCTTGAGAAGATGCATATAACTGGGGCAGCAGCGTGAAACGCGAGCTGAGGTCTGAGCGAACGTACATCGAGCGTGTTACACGCGAGATGGCGCTTAGTATCCGCTGCGTCCGAATCGGAGTGAGAACGTGTCCCCGGAAGTTTTACTCGTCGCCGCCCGTGCAGAAAAGGCAAGAAAAAAGAGGACGGAAGAACCGTCCCCATTGTCTTTATTAACATTATCAAGCGGAGCGTTAACCTTTTACCGAGCCGCCCGTTACGCCTTCTACGTAGTACCTCTGCAGGCACAGGAAGAGCACCGTTATCGGGATGGCGATGAGTACGCCGCCCGCGCAGAACATCGTGTAGCGCGATCCGATCTGGTCTCGTGAAAGCCACGACCAGAGACCTACGGCTACGTTCATGCCCTTAGGATTACCGAACGAGATGAAGCGTGCGAACAGGAAATCCGCCCAGGGTCCCATAAATGCGGTAAGCACGGTGTAGATAACGATGGGCTTTGCGAGAGGCATGATTACCTTGAAGAATACCTGTAAGCGGTTCGCGCCGTCTATTCTCGCCGCCTCATCGAGCGACATCGGGATCGTATCGAAGAATCCCTTTGTGATGTAATAACCCATACCGGATGATGCCGTGTAAACGAGTATCAGTCCGGGTACCGCGTTCTCCTGGGTCAGTCCCAGATCCTTCAGGATCCAGTAGAGGATCAGCATACCGAGGATACCGGGGAACAGTCCGATGACCAGCATGAACTGCATCAGGGGCCTGCGCATCTTGAAACGGAATCTCGAGAGCGTATAGCTCATGCACAGGATCATGAACGTATTGATCACCGCAACGCACAGCGAGATGATCAGCGTGTTCTTAAACCAGATCGAGAAATCGCAGAGCTCCGGGTCAAACAGATTGATATAATTCTGGAGTCCCCACTGCTTGGGGATAACATAGCCTACCTGGCCGGTCTTTTCCACACGGAAAGACTGCAAAACGATGCATACAAAGGGTGCCAGCCAGACAATGCTCATAGCTGTCAATATCACATATATAACCGCATTCGAGATACGGTTCTTGGCTTTCATGCCGATCGAGCTTTTTTCTTTTGCCATTATGCCATATCCCCCTCGTTCTTATTTGAGCCGAGCCTGTTATAAACAAGCAGGGTAAGCGTAGCAACCAGCGCGAATATCGCGATACTGATAACCGAAGCGAAGTAGTACAGCGAATCCGTACCCGTTGTTATCTTGAACAGCCAGGTTATCAGCAGGTCGGTCTTTCCGACGCCGCCGGCCGAAGTCGGTGCCTTGGTATTGATGGGACCTCCTCCCGACAACAGGTAGATAACGTTGAAGTTGTTGATATTGCCGGTAAAGCTCGTGAGCAGGTAAGGCGCCGTAACGAACAGCATATAAGGCATCGTGATGTACCTGAACTGCTGGACGGGATTCGCTCCGTCGATCCTCGCCGCTTCGTAGAGGTCCTGAGGGATATTCATCAGGATACCCGTAGCGATCAGCATCAGATAAGGGATGCCGACCCAGAGGTTGAGTACCAGTACGAGGATTCGGGCCGAGGTTGGATTACCCCAGAAATCGACCGCCTTACTGATCACGCCCCAGTTCATCAGCAGCGCGTTTACGAGTCCGTCCTTATCGAACAGCTTCGCAACGTACAGCAGTGAAATAAACTGCGGGATCGCAATGGTCATAACGAATATCGTACGCCACATCTTCTTGAGCTTGATGCCCTTTTTATTGATCATCAGGGCAACGAGGATACCGAAGATGTAGTTGCTGAACGTGGCGACAAACGCCCAGATCAGCGTCCAGCCCAGAACCTGCATGAAGGTTCCGAGATAAGAGCTCGATCCCGCTCCGCTCGAACCCGAGAACATGGTCTTAAAGTTCGCGAAGCCTACCCAGTGGAACAGGCTCGTAATGTAACCGTCGTGAGCGCCGTCGAAATTGGTGAAGGCGATCAGTATCATAAAGACGATCGGCATGAATGTGAATACCGTGATACCGATCACAGGCAGGGTGAGCAGTGTCTTGTAGAAATTCTCATCGACCAGCGAACGGAGATCGTCTTTGAATTTATTGACCTTCTTGCCGCATGCTTCCTTTTCCTGGGCATCATACGCAGCCTTGATGTTCAGCGCCCATGTAAAGAGGAAAGCGACGATCAGGAATACAGTCAGGATACCGTACAGCAGTATCTTGAACGAATTGTCGTTGTAAGTAACCTGCTCGGTCGTACGTCCGAGGACCTTAACTATCTCTTTGGTAGGTCCGACCTTACCGAGCGAAGGGAGCATGGAGATCCAGTATGCGCCCTTGTTGATCATATACCAGATAAATAACCCTTCAAATGCGAGGAATATGCAGCCCCGGACGATCTGCTTCCTGGCAAAGCAGCCCAGTCCCATGATAAGAGCGGAAAGCTTCGTCCAGATATCTCCCCTAACAAATGATTTGACCAATCCGGCCGGCTTCTGATAAGCCGGACTGTCCGATTGAACGATTTCATTGTTCTTTCCCATAAGTTTGTCAACCTTTCTCAGACCCTTTAAGCGTCAGCCTTTCCGCCTGCTTTAAAAAGAAACGGGGCCGGAGCGGGAAACCGCCCCGACCCCTGTTGTGGATCATAAGTTTTTATTACTTTGTGAAAGTGATAGCGCCTGTTGTGGAATCAAAGGTAATGGTGTAAGTACCGTCCTCTGCAACTACAAGGTTTGCGCCGTCTCTAGCTGCGTCAGCACCGTAGTTGATATCCCATGCATGTGCCTTACGAACCTTGAACTCATTACCGGCCTTGAGGTCTACGCCCGCAAGTACGTATGTGGTTCCGTCAGCCTGAACTTCCATCTCGAAATCCTTATCCCAGTTGGAATCAAGGAGAGCACCGATAACGCTCCACTCCATGTAGCTGGTCTTCTCGAGGGTAAGAGTAGCCTCGGTAAGAGCATCGTTAACAACAAACTTTACGAAGTATACGCCGTCAGCGTCAACAACGAGGTTAGCACCGTCGCGCTTGCCGTCGCCGCCGAAGTTGACGTCCCAGCCGCCGCCCTGGCGAACCTTTAACTCGTTGCCTGCCTTGAGATCAAGAGCATCCGAGTAGAATGTGATCTCGCCGGTCTCGGGAACTCTGTTAAGATCGTAATCCTTGGACCACTCGGAATCAAGGAACGAACCTACAACGCCCCACTTATCCTTCTCTTCGGAGGTCATGTTGATGACCGCACGGCACTGATCCTCATAGTTCTGAAGCAGAGCCTTAAGAGCCGCATCCGAACCGTCGGACTCGCCGATGCCTGCGCCGAGCGCATTACCGATATCCCACCATTTTCCGCTTACTGTGCCCTGAGGCTTAGCGAAAGGAGCCTGTGCAGCAAGTGCTACGAGGCCGGGGATCTCCTTGATCTCTGCGCTCTGCTGAGCCTCGAGGTTTGAAGGACCCCACTGAAGGTCTGCGTTCTGCAGTCTCTGTAACTGGCACTCCTTGCCGGATAAGTACTCGGCAAGAATGGTAAGGCAGATAGCCTTGGTTCCGTCTGTCTGAGGCTTAACGCCGAGGATCTTGGAACCGCAGAATGAACCGATCTGATAGGTCTTGCCGTCTACGGTGTAGGTAGGCAGCTTAGCAGCGCCGAGGTTGTCGCCGAGGATCTGCTTTGCTTCGCCGTTAGCCCAAGGTCCGCAAACAAGTGCGCCTGCGGGGATGGCTGCGTCAAATGCGGAGATCTGATCGGAATCTACCCAAACGTCGCTGGACATGATCTGGTAGATACCCTTTGCAGCTACAAGTCCGTTATCGGAATTGAATGTATCGTTAAGTCCTACGTAATTGCCTTCTTCGTCAGCTGTCCATGTGCTGTCGCAGCCTGTGCCGAAGAACCAGCCTGCTACATACCAGCCGTTCTTAAGAGGAGCGGCGAAGGTTCTGCCTGCTGCCTTACAAGCGTCGATAACGCCCTGAACGGTCTTAGCCTGCTCTTCGGAAACAACGCTCTTATCGTAGAAAAGGAAATATCCGTTATCGGAAGTGATCGGGAAGCCGTAAAGCGCATCACCCGAAGTAACCGCTGCTACAGCGCCTTCGTCGTTGCTGCTCTTAACGAAGCTTGCTGCCTCGTCATCAAGCTTAAGCAGAGCGCCCGCAACGATCAGTCTCGCGATCTGGTCCTGCGCGAAGTTGAACAGGTCAGCGCCCGCCTCAACGTCGGTGATCATCTGTGTAGCCGCATCAGCCTCTGAAACCGCCTCGATCGAAGCGTTGAACTTGATGCCGTCGGTGTTGGTGTTGTTGAAGTCCTCAACCTGCTGCTTTCTCAAAGGAACTTCCTTCTCGGGGCACCAGATCGTGATGTTGTACTCATACTGTGTCTCAACGGGGGTATTTGTGCTGCCTCCGTTATCGGGTGTCTTGGAACCGCTGTCGGTCGAGCCGCTGTTGGTAGTTCCGCTGTTGCTGCTGTTCTGGGTGTCTGTATTGTCGCCCGTATTGGTCTTCTTGGAGCATCCTGCGATCGCAAGAACCATTACGAGGGCCATTACAAGAGCCAGAACTCTGGTAATCTTCTTCATAAAAAAACATCCTCCTCATATTAATATCTATGATATCGTCCGCAGTCGGAAAAACCGACTGGAAACGTTACCAGCGATCAAATTGTACAAATAAAACACAAAATAGTCAAGTGTTTTTTGCGAAAAATCACAAAAAACATCTAAAAACATCCATCTTCACCGGAACGAAACCGTTATCGTTTTCAATCCACAACGGAATTTAACAGCGCGTCGTCGATCTTGCCCCATGCTCCGTTTCCGGCACCCGCCGCTTCGACATAAATGCCGACCGCGAGTTCGGAGGTTCCGTCATAGTCGAACGACCTGATCATCTCGGTATCCCAGTTGCCGTACGAGGTGATAGTCATAGGCTGTTTTGCGACGATCTCGCCGTTTATCTTCACATAGAGATAGATATCCGTTTCGCCGCAGTCGCCGCCCATTATCGACATGCCGAACTTGTATTTTCCGGCGGCCAGACCCTCCACGGTCTGCTCCATCGTGAATTTAACGGAGCTGGTCTTTGAGCTCCAGAAATGCATATGGTAGTCGCCGGTCAGCGAATCGGTGGGCTTGTTCTCGATGTAGAGCTCGTCGGCTCCGCCGATATCGGTAATGACCCACTTCCCGGGCTTGCCCGTCTCAAAACTGTAATCCTCGATGAAATTGAACTCGATCATGTTGACGTAGCAATGCGCGGTCATGCCGTCCGCCTCGCCCGTAACGTCGTATTTCGCGGGCCCGCCGGTGTACATTTTGTTATAATCCTCCTCGGTCACATTCCACTTAACGGGGATCGCGCTCTTCGAATCGTCGGTAAGGATAGCATTCACGGTTTCGGGCAGCTCGATCTTGCCCGCCAGATCCACATAGAGGGTCACATCCTCGAGAGCGTCGGCTCTGGGCGTGATCTCGTTGCCATAGCGCATCAGGTTGAATATCTTAAGAGACTCGAGCGGCTTTCCCTCGGGATCGAAGAAGGCCTGATTGTCAACTGCGCAGCCGCCGTAGTATTTGCCTGCGTCCTTGGGGTCGTACCCCGCCGCGTATTTGGTCGCCCATCCGGAGCCGTACTTTTCCCATTTTTCCGCGTTGGCTTCGTAGGAATCGGTTCCTACCGAGATCCAGGTGCCTTCCCAGTAGCATATGCCGATCGCGTTTGTTGTATCGTTTACCAGAGTGTCAACGATGCTTCTGATCGAGCTCGCCTGACCCTGCACAATGTAGGGGTATGTCTTGGTCACCGCGCCGCCGTCAGAGATCGTATTGCCGTAGAAATCGGTATCGAGGGGCGTATAGGCGTATGAGGTCTCGAGGACCATGACCTTTTTGTTATAGGTTTCGGCTATCTCTGAGAGCAGGCTCGAGAGATTGTCGAGAGTTCCGTGCCAATAGGGATAATACGACGATCCGAAAACATCGTAATCGACCGCGTAATAATCCAGTTTCTTTGCATAATCCCTGTAGTTCGAGACCTTCTCGGGATTCGCGAAATGCACCGCAACGAGCGCGTCGGGGAATACCTCGCGGGTAGCCCTCGAACCGGCCTGCATCAGGTACTGGATGTTCATCCAGGTCTTTTCGCCGCACATCGAACCGTTCGTCTCATTTCCGACCTGTACCATGCCGACATCGACTCCGGCATCCTTCAGTTTGTTCAGGCAGTCGAGCGTGTATTTATACAGCGCCTCGGACTTCGCCTCTATCTCCATGCCTGCCCACTCGAGCGGCACCATCTGTTTGCCGGGATCCGCCCAGAAATCCGAATAGTGGAAATCAACGAGCAGTCTCAGTCCGTACTTTGTCGCGCGTTTTCCGATCTCAACGGCCGTATTGATATCACAGTTTCCGCCGCCGTAGCCGTTGCCGTTCGCGTCAAAAGGGTTGTTCCAGACACGCACGCGGATGTAGTTGACGCCGTTGTCCGCAAGGATCTTAAATACGTCCTCTTCCTCGCCCGCGAAGTTATAATACTTAACGCCGGAAGCCTCTTCCGCGAGCACCGCTGACGAATCCATGCCGAAGATGAAATTGTCGGGAAGATTTTCGACCTTTTCAACATACAGGCTGCTGCCCTCGATCTTCGGGAGCGGCGCGCTCACCGTAACGGGCCTGTCAACCGCAGGTGCAGGTGTTGTCTGTCCGTTATCGCTCCCAGCGCCCGAAAGCCGGGGATCCGGAGCATCCGTATGCGGCTCGGCATTGGCAAGTCTGGGATCGCGCTGGGGCTTGCTCTCATCGGTACTTGCAGCGTCCGAACCGTTATCCGTATCGGTCTGCCCCGATGCGCCGTTATCCGTCTGTCCGCTGACAGCGCCTGTCTGCGAATCCGTGCCGTTTCCGGCGTCGTTTCCGCTCTTACAACCGCACAGGGCAAATATCATGCAGCAGATCAGCATGATCGTGATGATCCGTTTTATCGCGAATTTATGTTTTTTCACTGTTTTTACCTCCGATGGTCTTTTTCGGTTTTCTATTGCAGGCACTGCTGTTATCCGGCCCGTTATGTCCTCTGTTTTCGCCTGCGCAATATTTATTTTCTTGTTGCGCAACCGATTGCTCACTATCAATATAGCAGAATTCCTCGCTCCCGTCAACCAAAATGTGGCGAAGACACAGGGACGGTTCTTTTGTCCGCGGAAACAAAAAGGACGCGGGCTTCGCCGCCCGCGTCTCTGTTATTTGTTTTGGACAAAAGAACCGTCCCGTAACTATTATCATCCGTGGAACAGTTTCTTGCCCTGGTATGCCGGCTCGCTCGTGAGGTTCACGCCGAGCTTGCGGAAAGTGTTGCTGTCCACCTGTGAGAGGATCACGCTGGTGTGTGCCTCGCAGCCCTTGAGCCTCTGCAGCTGCTGCATCGCGATCTCTGCTTTTTCATCCGTTTCGGCGCAGATTGTGAGCGCGATCAGTATCTCATCCGTATGCAGTCTCGGGTTTGTATTGCCGAGGTGATTTACCTTCAGGTCCTGTATGGGCTCGATGATCGAAGGCGCGATCAGATCCACCTCCTGATCGATACCGCCGAGCGCCTTCAGCGCGTTGAGCAGGAGTGCCGCGGATGCGCCGAGCAGAGGAGTCGTCTTGCCCGTTACGATCCTGCCGTCGGGAAGTACCATCGCTGCCGCGGGCGCGCCGGTCTCGGCTGCCTTTTTATTGGCTGCTGCGATAACGGGGCGGGAATCGACGGTCACGCCTGCCTGCTTCATGATCATCTCGATCTTGAGGACTTCGGCGGGTGTCGCATTGCCCTGGAATGCCTGACAGAGCGTGTTGTAATAGCGGCGGATGATCTCGTTGTGAGCGGCCGCGCGGACATAGTCATCGTCTATGATGCAGTTGCCCGCCATATTAACGCCCATATCGGTAGGCGACTTGTAAGGAGATTCGCCGAGAATGGTCTCGAACATCGCGTTCAGGACAGGGAATACCTCAACGTCGCGGTTATAGTTAACGGTTGTTTTTCCGTATGCTTCAAGGTGGAAGGGGTCGATCATGTTAACGTCGTTCAAATCGGCAGTGGCTGCCTCATAAGCGAGATTAACAGGGTGTTTTAAGGGAAGGTTCCAGATAGGGAATGTCTCGAATTTCGCATAGCCGGCTTTGATGCCGCGCTTGTTCTCGTGGTAGAGCTGTGAGAGGCAGGTCGCCATCTTTCCGCTGCCGGGGCCCGGTGCGGTAACTACGACCAGAGGTCTCTCCGTTTCGATATAATCATTTTTGCCGAAGCCGTCATCGCTGACGATAAGAGGAATGTTCGCAGGATATCCGGGAATGATGTAATGCCTGTAGACACGCAGCCCCAGGCCTTCCAGCTTTTTCTGATAAGCCTCCGCGCTGGGCTGTCCCGCAAAATGGGTCAGTACCACGCTGCCGACATAGAGCCCGTAGCCCCTGAATGCGTCAATGAGTCTCAGCACGTCCATGTCATAGGTGATGCCGAGGTCGCCTCTGACCTTTGCCTTTTCGATGTCGCCCGCGTTGATGACGATGACTATCTCGGCGTCGTCCTTCATCTTCGCCAGCATCCTGATCTTACTGTCAGGCTCAAAACCGGGCAAAACGCGCGATGCATGGAAATCATCGAAGAGCTTGCCTCCGAACTCCAGATAAAGCTTGCCTCCGAAGCTGTTGATCCTCTCCAGGATGTGCTCCGACTGCATCTTCAGGTACTTGTCATTGTCAAAACCTACACGGCTCATACTCTCTGCCTTCCTTTTCCCGTTCATACGAAGTGTGTCGCGGATCATTCAGACCCATCTTATATGATTATATGAAACTCACTCACCGAATTCAACATGACTTTAGTATTTTTTGTCGCGGTCTTTCTGCGTTGTTTTGCTTGCATTATCGCATGGTTTGAATTATAGTGTAGTTGGTTAAAAATCGGCATTTACAGTTTTGGGGCGTTTCGTACCCTAAGGAGTATCACACATCATTATGGACATTTTTGATTACTTACAGTTACTCGGCGGAATCGGTCTCTTCCTCTTCGGAATGAAGTATCTCGGCGCATCTCTCGAGCGCATGGCCGGATCCAAACTTGAAAAAACTCTCGAAAAACTCACTAAAAACCGCTTCAAAGGTCTTCTGCTCGGTGCCTTTGTCACCGCTGCCATACAGAGTTCTTCAGCGACCACGATCATGCTGGTCGGCTTCGTAAACGCAGGCATCATGAGCCTCGCGCAGACTATTCCCGTTCTTCTCGGCGCCGATATCGGTACCACCGTCACCGGTCAGATCCTGCGTCTGGCAGATATCTCGGGTTCCGGCAGTTCCATCATCGGCCTGCTCAAGCCCACCGCTTTTGCTCCGCTGCTGATCGGCATCGGCGCGTTCATCATGCTGATGAGCAAAAAGAAAAAGGCGAACAATATCGCCTCATGTCTGATGGGCTTCGGCATTCTCTTTTTCGGAATGAGCACGATGGAGACGGCACTCGGGCCTCTCTCCAGTTCGGAGTCCTTCAGCAAAGTATTCACCACGTTTTCAAACCCGGTAGTCGGACTGCTGCTCGGTATCCTGCTTTCCTCGATACTCCAGAGCTCCTCGGCTTCGGTCGGTATCCTGCAGACACTCGCCGCAGCGACCGGCACTATCTCGTTCGCGGTTGCGGCTCCGATGATCATCGGTATCAGCATCGGTAAGATAACCCCTATCGTGCTGGCCAGCATCGGTATCAAACGCGAGGCACAGCAGGTAACACTCTCACAGCTGATCCTGAGCGTAGTCGGCAGTTTGCTCGGCCTGGCTCTCATCTATCTGGTGCTCTCACCCTTAGGTCTGATCACCTGGGACAGGATCATGACGCGCGGATCGATCGCTAACCTGAACACGATCTACAACCTCGCCATCGCGGTATTCTTCATCCCGTTCTGCTCGCTCCTTGCAAAAGCAGCGAAAAAGATACTGCCCGACGAGGCTCCGTCCAAGATGGACGAATCACTGCTCGCGCTCAACGACATGCTGTTAAATACTCCCGCTGTTGCGCTCGATCAGTGCACCCGCGTTATCAATAACATGGGCTCTACCGCTGTAGAAAACTACGGCCTCTGCATACAGATGCTCGATCATTACGATGAGCACACCGTTGAAGACATCAATGAAAATGAGGCCTTCCTCGACAAAGCCGAGACCAAACTGAGCGACTACATGGTCAAGGTCACCGGCTGCAATCTCCGCTCCGAGGACCGCAAAGAAGCCACCAAGATCATGCACTCGATCATGGACTTCGAGCGAATCGGCGATCACTGCGTAAAGCTCTCGGATGTAGCCGCATACAATACCTCAAACGACATCGTTTTCACCGATAACGCAAAACGCGAGCTGGTCCTCGTCGCTGACGCGGTCAATGAGATCCTCACTACGACGGTCACCTCTTTCGAGCAGGATGACGACAGTGAGGCACTCAAGGTCGAGCCTCTCGAGGAGCTGATTTCCGCGATGTGCGAGAGCGTCAAGGAAAACCACGTGGCGCGCCTCCAGGCCGGCATCTGTACCGTACAGAGCGGCATCTCCCTGGTTGAATGTCTCACGAGTTTTGAGCGTATCGCTGCATATTGCTCGAACATCGCGCTGCATGTCATCGAGAAACACACCTCCGGCTCCGGCTTCGATATGCACGGCTACGCGAAGGAGATGCATGTATCGAGTGAGGTTTACCAGGATTACTACTACGAATATTCCAAGAAATACATGATCCCGCTCGAGGACCTGAGCAACGAGCAGGGAATAGACTGAAACAGACAAAGGGGGACGGAAGAACCGTCCCCATGTCTTCTTACTTATTCAATTCCTTTAACTATCACGAACTCATAGTCCTCATCTGCGGCCTTCTCGATCTCCTGCATGCCGTATTCCACATCAAAAGTCTCGATCTTCATGCGTACGGCGGCATCGACCTCGCGGATCTTGCCGTTGTCCTCGAGATTGCCGGCGGAGCGTCCGGCGAGTCTTGCAGGTGCCAGGATGATACGCGTCTCGGGCTTCTCACCGCGGGCGACAGCCTCCTCGTAGCGGCGCTTCTCCGAGAGCAGCACCTCCGCGAGCAGTTCGGGCTTTGAGAATGTCGAATCGAGGATCAGGTTGTAATTAGAGAGCTTGAAATAATCGATCCCGTAGATGTCCTTGTAGCGCCTGTCTTCGTTATGCGCTCTCGCGATCAGCTGTTCCTTCGCATCCTCCTGCGACTTATAGGCCTCGGTATCCCCGCGGTCGTCATTGAACACGCGGCGTGCGGCCTCATCGATATCGACGGAGAGGAATACCTTGAACGTATCTACCGCAAAATGCCATGCCAGCCTCGAGTCAAAGAAGAGATCCTCCTTGCGCTCGATCGATACCTGACGCACCCTGTCGTCTATCAGATGGTCGAAGGAATTATCCTTTTCCATCAGCTGGTTCATCTCCAGCACGGACAGCCCGCGCTCTGCCGCAAATTCGCGGATCACCTTTCCGGTCGAATAGATCTCGTATCCGTACTTATTCGCGAATATCTTGCTGATCGTAGACTTTCCGCTTCCCAGATTTCCCGTAAGTGTAATATGCATCTTTTCCTCCTATTCGGCTGCCGGCCGACAGCCGATTCTAACAGTTTTTTATACCTGTCTGCAGATCAATACAGCTTCATGATCTCGTCGATCACATGTCCCGTTGCCTTTTCCACAGTGCCTTCCTCAAAAGGATTCAGCAGATTGCCGGTCTTGAGCAGCTCGAAGTAGCCCTTTGTGCCGCCCGCTCTGCAGAGGTTCAGATAATCGGCCCACGCCTTCGTCCTGTCTTCCTTCATGCGTCCGTAATACTGGAACGCGCAGATCTGAGCCAGCGCATACTCGATGTAATAGAACGGATAGAGGAAAATGTGCTGTTTCTGCATCCAGAAACCGCCCTCCTCGAGGAACTTATTACCGTCGTAATCGCGCCAAGGCATGTATTTCTGCTCGATCTCATGCCATACGCCCCTGCGTTCCATGGCGTCCATGCCGGGCTTTGCGTAGACCCTGTGCTGGAACTCGTCCACGCTTACCAGATAAGGTATAACCTCGATCGCGCCGATCAGATGCGATGTCCTGTATTTATCGGCATTGGATCCGAAGAACGACTCCATCCAGGGATAAGCGAAGTGCTCCATCGACATGGAATGTACCTCGTTGATCTCCGCGGTCGATCCGGTCAGATCGCTGATCGGGATGCTGCGCATAGCCAGATAACCCTGGAACGCGTGTCCCGCCTCATGTGTAAGTACGTCCACGTCGGCGGAGGTTCCGTTGAAATTGGAGAAAATGAACGGCGCCTTGTAAGTCTCAAAAGCGGTCATATAGCCGCCCATATGCTTGCCGGGACGAGTCTCGAGATCAAAGAGACGGTACTCCTTCATAAAATCAAAGAACTCGCCGGTCTCGGGGCTCATGGCTCTGTACATGTTCTGAGCCTTATCCACAAGCTCCTGGGTGGTACCGATGGGATTCGCATTGCCCTCCGGGAATTTCAGCGCCTCGTCATAGTATCTGAGCTTATCAATACCCAGTCTTACGCGCTGCTTCTCGCGGATCTTCGCCACTGCGGGAGTCACGATATCACGGATCTGGTCGCGGAATCTGGCGGCGTCCTCCTGCGTGTAATCGAAGCGCCTGCGCGCGATATAAGCCATCTCGGTATATGTGGGGAAGCCCATCTTCTTTGCCGACTCGTCTCTAAGTGCCACAAGCTTCGAATACTGCTCATCAAGCTTCGGGCTAATCTGCTCATACAAAGACGCCCACGCTTCGAAAGCCGCCTTTCTCTCCTGCCTGTCGGTACTCTCCATAAATTTCAGCAGTCCGTAGAAATTGCGCTTCTCACCCTTGAATTCAATATTTGCCTGAGCCGCAGTCTTCGAATATTCCTGGGTCAGCTTGCCCTGCTCCACGATCTCGGGAACGATCCTCTCATCCGAAGTCAGAAGCTCCGCATCCATCAGCTTAAAGAGCTGCTTGCCGTATTCTTTTTCAAAATCCGCTCTGAACGCCGATTTTGTCAGCGCCTTATTCCATGCGGTCTGCAGCGGGATCAGCTTCGCAGTCTCCTCCTGCAGCCATTCAACCTCTTTGTCGTAGAACTCGTCCGTGGTATCCATCGTATTGCGTACCGATGCGATGGAATACAGGGTAAACAGCTCCGAACCCTTCTCCTGAACCTCAAAAAAAGCCTCGCGTACCTCCGCGTAGCTCTTAGCGTTCAAAACCTTTTTCGTCGCAGCCGAAAAAGCCTGCTTCATGCTCTCGATGTCCGGCCTTGTATAAGGCATATCACTGAATTTAACCATAAAGTCCTCCCTTGTATATGTGCTTTGCCAACATGATACCACGAATATACCGCGGCTTCAACGAAACATTTCCTAAAATAATCACTATCCGCATTCGGAAATGACTCATTCAAAAATCGATTTACAAGCAGGTCCGGGATTGTTAAAATATGTTTTGTATTATTTCTGCCGAAGCAGTTCACGGCGGATCAGAAACAGGGGAATCGCACAGAATGGTATATACACTCACTTTCAGTCCATCAATAGATTACGTAATGGAGATAAAGCAGCTCACTCCGGGTGAGATGAACAGGGCGCAGGCCACGCACATCTATCCCGGCGGCAAGGGCATAAATGTCTCCGCAGTACTTCATTCTATGGGTGTAGAAAATATCATCCTGGGCTTTATCGCCGGCTTCACCGGCAACGAGATAGAAAATATCCTGAACAGGCACGGCCACAAAACGGATTTCATCCGCTTAAAGAACGGCCTTTCGCGTATCAATGTCAAGGTGCTGGCTTCGGAATCCACCGAACTGAACGCACCCGCTCCCGCCATCCGAAAAGACGACTTAAAGCAGCTCAACGACCGCCTGCAGGCTTTAAAGGACGGAGATGTCCTGGTCATGTCCGGCTCCGTTCCTTCGGGTCTGCCCGATTATACCTACCGCATAATCCTGGACAGCTTAAAGGACCGCAACATTACCACAATTGTAGACACGACCGGCCCTCTGCTGCTCTCCGCACTGGAGAGCCATCCTTTCCTGATCAAGCCGAACCGCGAGGAGCTCGGCGAGCTCTTCAGCACCAAAAATATCGGCACCGGCGACGCAGAAAAATATGCGCACACCCTTCAGGATAAGGGTGCGCGCAATGTTCTCATATCCCTCGACCGCGAGGGCGCTATGCTTCTTTGCGAGGACGGCACTTTGCTCACACGCGAGGCCCCCCACGGAAATGTAGTCAATCCCGTAGGTGCCGGAGACGCCATGGTCGCCGGGTTTATCTACGGCTGGCTCGAGACCGGCTCGTATGACGATGCCTTAAAGACCGCAGTCTGCGCCGGCAGCGCATCCGCATTCTCATCGGGCCTGCCCTCAAAGGACGATATCATGTCGCTCAGACGACTTATGAAGGACTGATCATCAGTCCTTTTTTATATCTTTATTATTCTTTCGCAAAGCTGCTTTGTTTCGTCCTCGTCATGGGTCACGAGGATCAGCCGTGAAGCGCCGATCTTATCCTCCACATAACCCATGACTTCTTTTTTGAGCTCTTCATCGAGTCCCTTGAAGGGTTCGTCGAGTATGACCGTATCCGCCTCTGCCATCAAGGCGCGAATTATAGCGACACGGCGCTTCATACCGCCGCTAAACTGCGATACCGGCTTGGTGAGCTCCTCTGCGCTGTCGGTTCCGATCCCGACGCTTTTCAGTTCTTCGACGATTGCTTCCGGCGGAACATCTTTTTCCAGCACCAGCCTGATATTCTCGGGTGCACTGCTGTGCTCGATCAGTCTGTTCTCCTGAAATACGCAGGCAAACCGGCCATCTTCGGTGCCGGTGATCTCACCACCGTCAGGCTTTTCCAGGCCCATGATCAAGCGAATAAGTGTGGTCTTTCCTGAGCCCGAAGGTCCCATTACGGCCACGGCCTCACCGTCCTTAAAAGTCTCGGTAAAACCATCGAATACGATCGTTTCGCCGTATCTCTTATATATATTCTCTAACCGAATGTCACCCATCATGATCTCCGTTCTGCGTCTCTGACCGATCTGTTCCCCGGCGGTCCGTGCCTGCCGTGTCATCCCACCGCTGCCCTCAGCAGCCTCATGACGATTTTCTCAAACGCCACGCTTACCAGCACTATCACCGCCGTCCATGCGAACAGTTCATCCGTCAGCAGATAAAGCTTCGCATCATAGAGCCTCGTGCCGATCGCGTTCGGCGAAAGACCGATGACCTCTGCCGCGACTCCCGACTTCCATGAGAAGCCCAGGGCTATATTTACGGCGGAGACAAAATGCGGCTTCACCGCGGGAATGTAAATGTATTTCAGCTTTTTCGCATTGTTCAGCCTGAAAACCTGCGCCATCTCCAGCAACTTCGGATCGGTGCCTTCAATACCCGCGAGCACATTCGTGTAGATCACGGGGAGCACCATCAGAAATGAGATGACTGCGGGCAGTTGCCTCGAGTTGATCCAGAGCAGGACCAGTATGATAAATGACGCCACGGGGACCGCCTTGATCAGCTTCATCAGCGGAGAAAACAGATATTTTATCGGCACAAACCTGTAAGATGCTGCTGCCAGAAACGTGCCCAGTATGACTGCGCACAGGAATCCAAATACTATATGCAGAAACGAGTTTCCGACCGTTTTCCAAAAGGTAAGCGTCGGGATCAGCCCAAACAGGGCTTTAAGAGCGTCGAGCGGGCCCGGCAGGATGACCCTGCTGCCCGTCACCACGCTTAACAGCTGCCATACGAGCAGCCAGAATACGACTGCCGCTGCGGTATATGCTATTCTTTTCGTTCTTTTATCCCTGTCTGCCATATTATTATTCTCTTACGATCGCGTCCCAGACCTTATAATTTGTCTTTATGACCGTCTCAGCCTCCCAGGCTGCGTATTTCTCTTCGAACAGCGCCTTCTGCCGCGCTTCGATGATCCTGATCCTCGCGGCATTGGTGCTTTCCTCGTCAGTGTATTTCACGCAATCCAGGATAAAGTAGGCGTCCTCGGTCTCGTACAGGCCACTGATCTCGCCCTCCCGGAGCGAATATGCCTTGTCCGGAATGTCGTCGGGCAGCTTTTCCTTTAGCTCCGCGTAATCTGCAACCAGCTCCACCACACTGTAACGGTCGTCGTTTATCTCGGCGAGGCGTGTGATATCGGGGTTTACCTTTGCCGCAGCCAGATATTCTTCGGCGTCGGCTTTGATCTGTGCCAGCTCCTCATCCGTATATGATACCGCGTCCTCATCATCATTCTCGTAATACTTAAGGACCGAGATATAATCGAGCACCATGTGCCTGACATCCACATCGGGGATATTGGTATCAATATTGAGCGTCAGGTTCTCATAGACCTTCATCGCGAGTACATTGTCGGTGTAGATGGCTTTTACGATATCCTGCGTGATGCCGTATTTATTCTTCAGCTCCGTACTGAGGCCGCTCATGAACTCATCGGTCTGCAGGTTGATGTTGAGCTGGTCGTCCTCGTTGATCGTTATCCCGAGCTCGCCGGCTCTTGCGCAGACGATCTTGATATAGATGATCTGCTCCATGATGTCGTCCTTTACGGCATCCCACATTGTCTTTCCTTCGGTGTCCACCTTAAAATCCCAGATGTCCTCTCCGTACATTGCCTCGATGTCGGCTATCTGCCGCAGAGCGTACAGATACCACTCCGTAAGGCTTACCCGCACGTCCGACACCGTAAAAACGGTATCCTCGAGAAAGCTCGTGGTCAGCTCATGCGTATCGTCGTCTCCGCTCTTATCACCCATCAGGCCGCAGCCTCCCGCCGAGAGCGCGATCATAAAAATGACCGCGGCCGCGGCGATAAGCTTTCGCCATCCAATTAACAGTCTCATATCAAACTCCGTCCCGTGCCTGAAAAACAGGCTCTATTTTCTATCAGCCACACTCTCTCCCGCAGGCAGCAGTATCTCTCCCATCGCGTCGATCAGCCCGCCAATCTGCGCAAATATCTGCGCCACCGGCAGCACGTCGCGTTTTTTGCCTCTCTCGTCCTCGAGCTTAAAGGTAAAATACGGACTCTTGCCGGGCACGAGCCTCAGCCGGTTCCCGTATTTCGCGATGAGTTCGGGGATCCGCGCCACATCGAGCTTTGCCTTTTCGTACATGTTGAGGCGCACGTCCAGCTTTTTCTGCGTCAGCCCCGTCACGTACACCGCGTGCGCGCGGCTCTTTAAGAGCGCGATAGAGAGCAGGTTGTTGACTGCGTTCGGGATGTCGCCGTATCTGTCGGTGAGCTCCTCCTGCATGTCGACCAGCATCTCATTGCTCTCGATATTCGCGATGCGTTTGTACATATCGAGCTTCTGCAGCTCGTTCTTAATATACGTGGACGGGATGTACGCGTCAATATCCATATCGATCGCGGTCTCCCAGATGTCGATCTCCTTTTCGCCGAGCTTCAGCGCATTGACGGCCTCGTTTAAGAGTTTGCAGTACAGATCGTATCCGACCGCGGACATCTGTCCCGACTGCTCGGCTCCTAAGAGATTGCCGGCGCCTCTGATCTCGAGGTCCCTCATCGCGATCTTAAAACCGCTGCCGAGCTCGGTAAACTGCCTGATCGCGGAAAGTCTCTGCTCCGCCACCTCTTTGAGGATCTTGTCGCGTTTGTACATCAGAAATGCGTACGCGGTCCTCGCCGACCTGCCCACGCGGCCTCTCAGCTGATAGAGCTGTGAGAGTCCGAGCCTGTCCGCATCGTCGATGATTATCGTATTGACATTGGAGATATCGAGGCCGGTCTCAATGATCGTGGTGGATACCAGCACATCTATCTCTCCGTTGATAAAGCCCATCATGATCTTCTCGAGCTCGCGCTCGCTCATCTGTCCGTGCGCGTACACTATCCTCGCTTCGGGCAAAAGCTTCTGCAGGGTCGCCGTCATCTCGGAGATGCCGTTTACCCTGTTGAATACGTAGTAGACCTGACCTCCGCGCGCGAGTTCCCTGTTGACCGCCTCACGGATGATCTCGTCGTTGTGCTCCATGACAAAGGTCTGTATCGGAAGCCTGTCAACGGGCGGCTCGTCAAGCACACTCATGTCCCTGATGCCGATAAGGCTCATGTGCAGAGTCCTCGGGATAGGCGTCGCGGTCAATGTCAGCACATCGACGTCGTCCTTTAGCTGCTTTATCTTCTCCTTATGCGTAACTCCGAAGCGCTGCTCCTCATCGACAATAAGCAGGCCGAGGTCTTTGAATTTGACATCCTTCGAGAGAAGTCTGTGTGTGCCGATGATAATATCGAGCTGCCCTGTCCGAAGATCGTTCAGCGCACGCTTTTGTTCCGCAGGTGTCCTGAAGCGTGAGAGCATTTCGACCTTTACGGGATAACCCGCCATTCTGAGCGCAAAGGTATTGTAATGCTGCTGCGCAAGTATGGTCGTGGGCACGAGGAACGCCACCTGCTTGCCGTCCATGGCCGCCTTGAAGGCCGCGCGGATCGCGATCTCGGTCTTGCCGTAGCCGACGTCGCCGCAAATCAGACGGTCCATGATCTTCGTCGATTCCATGTCGCGCTTGGTATCCTCGATGGCCTTAAGCTGGTCGTCTGTCTCCTCGAACGGGAAGGTCTCCTCGAACTCCGTCTGCCATGTGGTATCGCGTCCGAATCTAAAGCCGGGCTTGGCCTGTCTCGCGGCGTAGAGCTTCACGAGGCTGTCAGCGATATCGCGTACGGCGCCCCTGACCTTGGTCTTCGTATTCTTCCATTCGGTCGAATCGAGCTTGTTGATCTTGGGCGTCTTGCCCTCCGGTCCGGAGTATTTCTGGACAGCATCCATCGCGGTCGCCAGGACGTAGAGCGTCCCGCCGCCGGCGTATTCGATCTTTATGTAATCCTTTATGACGTGGTCGACTTCTATCTTCTCGATACCACGGTAAATGCCTATTCCGTAATTCTCATGAACAACGTAGTCGCCGCTCTCGAGCTTCGTAAAGTCAGCGATCTTCGTGCCTTCGTAAAGCTTCGGCTTGTGCGGCTTCTTTTTCTGTCTGCCGAAGATATCGCTCTCACAGACAACGGCGAATTTGAGCAGCGGATATTCAAAGCCGCGGGAAACGGCGCCCGATGCGACCTTTATCTCGCCCTCCTGCACGAGGCGGCTCTCGTCCTCGCTGTAAAACGCGTTCAGGTCGTAATCGCAGAGGTCCTGCACGAGACGCTGCGCACGCGATCTCGACGCCGTGAGCAGTATCACGCGGTATTTCTTTTTCTTCCAGTCGGTGAACTCCCTGACCAGCAGCTCAAAATCGCTGTTGTAGGAGCTGACCGAACGAACGGTGACGCCGCAGGAAGACTGCGCGGGGATCAGAGAAAACTTGTATTCCATCGCGCTCAGCATAATGACCGGCGCGGACTCGAGCTTCGCAAACAACTGCGAAGAAGCGAATACCGCGTTGACCTGGCCGGGGAGGATATAACCGCCCTCCAGCCTGCCCTGCATGCTCATTTGGAACTCGGTATCGACCGCCTCCGCGGTCTCCGCGACTCTTGCGGGCTCATCGAGGAAAATGAACGAATCCCCGTCGGTAAAATAATCGAAGAACGATACCGTTTTGTCGGTGAAATAATCTATGTAGCTCTCTAAAGAAGCCTTGCTCTTTAAGTATTCGAGATTCTCCTTGAAGGCCTCGACCGCTTTTAATGCGCGGGAGGCTTCCTCGGTCTTCATCTTCTTTCTGAGCGCCGCGATGTACTTCTTTGCCTCCGCGTCGAGTTTCGAAATACCTGCCGCGATATCCTCTTCGTCGAGCACGATCTCGGTCGCAGGGAATATATCGAAAGCTCCCGCATTCTCTATCGAACGCTGTCCCGAAGGATCGAATATCCTGATTGAATCGATCTCATCTCCCCAGAGCTCGATACGGTACGGCGCTTCCTCCGCGAGCGGATATACGTCGATGATACCGCCTCTGATCGCGAATTCTCCGGGATTCTCGACGAGCGCTGTACGCTCATAACCGATCCTCACGAGCTTCTTCGCGAGTTCCTCGGGATCGAGTGTGTCGTCCGGATCGATATGTATTACGTCTTTCAGCAGTTCCTCGGGCGGCATGATCTTGTCCATGCCTGCGTGGAAACCCGCGACCACCGTCACCGGCTCGCCCGAAGCCAGCCGCTTTAAGCACTTCATCCTCTCCCTTACGATCGCGTCTCCGTGCACGTCGGCGCTGTAGAAGATGATGTCCTTTGAAGGATAAAAAAGCACATTTTTATCGTACATCTGCAGGTCGGCCGCAAGCTCCCGCGCCTTTATCTCGTTGTCGGTGATGACGAGGCGCTTCGTCCTGCGCTCTGACGCAGCCGCGATAAGATGTGCCTTCTGTGAATCCGTACAGCCGGTTACCCTGATCGGAAGCTTATTTCTGTCCAGGCTCTCCCAGAACCGAAGCAGCTCTTTGTAATCGGCCAAAGGTTGTGTAAATGAATTCATTCGCTTTCCTTTTTCTTGTTGTAGAGGTTCATAGCCCGGTCCATGCCGTCGGTTACAATTGTCTCACAGGCCTTCGCCGCTTCAGCGATAGCTTCCCTGATGAGAGGCTCCTCGTCCTTCGGAACTCTTCCGAGCACGTAATCGGCCAGATCCCAGCCTTCGGGCTTTGCCCCGACGCCGATCTTTATGCGGTCAAAGACATCCGTCCCGAGATGCGCGATAACCGATTTAATGCCGTTGTGACCGCCCGCGCTGCCTTTTTTCCTGAGGCGCAGCTGTCCGGGCTCCAGGCTCACATCATCATAGATCACGATAATGTCCTCGTTGGTGGCCCTGAAAAAGTCGAGGACCGCCCTTACGCACTCGCCGCTCAGGTTCATGTATGTTTGCGGCTGTACCAGGATAACCTTCTCGCCGCCTATATATCCGAAACCGCAGAGTCCCTTAAAACGTCTGGTATCCAGTCTGATACCAAGCGTGTCCGAGAGCCTCGTTACGGTGTCAAATCCCATGTTGTGACGGGTTCCGGCGTAATCCCTGCCGTAATTCCCCAGTCCGAAAATAATCTTCACTTCTCTTTTCCTTCTTTTCCTTCTTTTGCTGCTTACTCGCAGACAGGGGGACGGTTCTTTTGTCCGACCGCCTGACTTTATTCTCCCGACAGAGGTGTCGCGTATCTGTACAGATGTCCGGGCAGGACTTCGTCGCCTCTGGCCTCAAACATATTGCTGATGCAGGTGATCTGGTATCCCTGATCGAGCAGCCAGGGAATGATCCTCTCGGTCGCCTCCGCGGTGCTCTCATAAAGATCGTGCATAAGGATAATGTAGCCGTCCCTTGCATCCTGCTTGATCTGCGCTACAACCGAATCGGCGTCTCTGGTCTTCCAGTCGAGCGAATCGACAGACCAGTTGAACATCGGGCGCTCAACGACCGATTTAACCGTGTCATTTACGTTGCCGTAAGGGGGTCTGACTATGACCTCGCCCACCGGAACTATCTTGTTGAGCTTCTTTTCATTGTCGTAGACCTGCCTGCGGATCTCGTCCTTGCCCTTCTCTTTGAGGTTCGCGTGATCGAGTGTATGATTCGCTACCTCGCAGCCCGCCTCATATACCGCGCGCACCTGATCGGGGAAGGAATCGATCTCGTATCCTACCATGAAGAATGTCGCTTTTACACCGTACTTCTTAAGCGCAGCAAGTATCCTGTCAGTGTGCGAGCTCGGACCGTCGTCGAAACTCAGGGCAATGATGGGCTTATTCGGATCGATCGTGGGATCGTAATAATAAGCATGCTCCGTAAGATCGACCTCTGGCGTGGGCGTAGCCTCAGGCGTAGGCGTAGCTTCCGGTGTGGGAGTCGCCGCTGAAGTAGGAGTCGCCTCAGGCGTGGTAACTGCGACCGAAGTGGGTGCAGTATCCGATGAGGGCTTTTCCCCCGGCGTGGGAGTTGTCTTATCGGCCACGGAAGTTACACTTCCGCTCCCGGACGGATCCGAATTATTGCCGGGCCCTGTCTGCCCCTGCACGGGCTGCTTCGTCTCCTCGATCGTCTTTACCGTCGAATAGAGCTCCTGAAGCTCCCCAAAATAAACTACCGTCACGATAAGAGCCGCGGCGGCGGTAAGGAGCCAAACGATCATAAGTATCTTGGCTCGCGATACCGAACTTTTCCGTTTCAAACCATTGCCTCTTTTCCTTACTTTCCCTGCCTTTGCCGCATATGAGCGGAAAAACTGTGCTGTCCTTCCCACGGCTTTCGCCCTCCGTTACGCACGCAGGGAGACATAACGGAGGGCGGTAATTTGTTATTCTGTTTTGCGCAGGTTAACTGCGAATAGTAACTCTTTATCAGATCAAGTACCTATCATTCTTCTCGACTACGATGCGGATCTTTCCGTTCTCGCCGATGTAGGTCTGATTCGGTCTTAAGGTGTCCCTGCTCTCTACGATGCAGTTCTCGATGTAGGTAGTGTCACCGATATGGA